>OGIV01001680.1_pt1 | contig 12439 bp, 8 predicted proteins | sample 1571861 | NCBI WGS metagenome assembly OGIV01 (sample SAMEA2582099, study PRJEB24529) | metagenome | biome: Human gut stool | place: China | collected 2011 | reverse complement strand
GCAGCACCTTGGGGTTGGTTGCCAGTGCGCGGGCAATGGCAATGCGCTGCTTCTGGCCGCCGGAGAGCTGGGCCGGGTAGGCGTTGGCCTTATCGGGCAGGCCCACCATTTCCAGCAGTTCCTTGGCGCGCTTTTCGGCTTCCTCTTTCTTCACACCTGCCAGCTCCATGGGGAAGCAGATGTTCTTCAGGCAGCTGCGCTGCATCAGCAGGTTGAACTGCTGGAAGATCATCGTGATCTCCCGGCGGCGCTGACGCAGCTGGGCAGGCGTGAGCTTTTCCATCTCCACGCCATCAATGACTACGCTGCCCTCGGTGGGGCGCTCCAGCAGGTTGATGCAGCGCACCAGCGTGGATTTGCCCGCGCCGGACATGCCGATGATGCCGTAAATCGAACCATCCGGGATGGTCAGGCTGATGTCCTTCAGCGCATTCACTGCGCCGTCCTTCATCTGGAAGGTCTTGGAAAGGTGTTTGATCTCGATCACAGAAATTGCTCCTTGCTGTTGAATAAACTCCTTCAGTCAAATCCTTACGGATTTGCCAGCTCCCTCATGGAGGGAGCCTGAAACAGAACGGTCAAGCAAAGGCCCCCTCCCCGAGGGGGCTGTCACCGCAAGGTGACTGGGGGAGTTCGCTTAACCCTCGATCGGGCTCAGGTCACTCTGCTTGCCGCCGTAGATGCCCATGGGTTCAACGTGGATACCGGCAACGGAGACCAGGTGGGTGCCCTTCTCCTCATTGAAGTTGTCCAGGTAGGGCTGATGCTGGAAGTAGTTGGTGTCGCACTGGCCATCCTCAACGATGGTGTTGGGGATCACATAGTCATCGTACTCCTGGATGTCCAGCGTAATGCCCTTGTCGGCCAGGATCTGCTTGCAGACCTCCAGGATCTCGCAGTGGGGAGCGGGGGTGGCAGCGCAGCTGACGGTCTCGCCGTTCAGTGCGTCATAATCGATGGAAGGATCATATCCGTCGGTGGGGTCCTCCACAACAGAGACCACAGCGCCACCGTAGCTCTCGGTCATAAAGTCCTTGACCTGCTGGCTCTGCAGGGCAGCGACCAGAGCCTTGATCTTGGGCTCCTCCTCATTGCCTTCCTTGCAGACCAGAACGTTGACGTAGGCAGAGGTGCCATCCTCCATGGCCAGAGCGTCGGTCATGGGGTCCAGACCGGCGGAGATGGCGTAGTTGGAGTTGATGACAGCGTAGTCCTCATCCTGCAGGACGTTGGGCACCTGAGCAGCCTCGACCTCGTCCACATTGACGTTCAGGGGGTTCTCCTCGATGTCGTTCTTGGTGGCGGTCAGGCCTGCATCTGCCTTCAGCTTGAAGAAGCCGTTCTTCTCCAGCAGGGTCAGAGCGCGGGCCTCGTTGGTGGTGTCGTTGGGAACCGCGACCTTGATCTTGTCCAGCTTGGCAGCGGTGGAGGCAGCCTCAGAGGATGCAGCGCCGGAAGCGGCAGAGCTTGCGGTGGAGGAAGAGCCGCCGCAGGCGGTCAGGGCAGCGGCAGCAGCAGCCACGCCGGAAACTTTCAGAAAATTACGACGAGTGATCTTAGACATTTTGTTTTCCCTCTCTACTTTTACAAAAATGTTTTTGTGCGGTGCGGCACAATCCGCACCCTTTGCACCGGAAGCAAAATAAAAACGCTTCCGTCCTCAGCGGGCATACACCCACAAGGACGAAAGCGTAAAACTTCCGTGGTACCACCTTGGTTTACTGTCCCCTCACAGAGACAGCCTCACTGCTGCGGCGTTTTGCAACGCGACAACCGGACGCTGTAACGGGCGCTCCCGTCGCAGGCTTAGCACTCTTGCACTTCGCCCCCGCGGCTCCGAGACCATTTTCAGTTCCCTGTTTCCTGCCCTTTTCCACCGCCCGGGCTCTCTGGAAGGATCAATGCGAAAACCTACTCTTCTCTTCACAGCCATTTTTGTGATATTGCATACATAATACCCCACTCTTCCGGGTTTGTCAACCCTTTCAACGAAGTTTTTCAGTAGGGAATTGCCTGCTTACTGCCGGCCGGCATCCTGCTCCGTGCTGTACAGCACCATCAGGTGGTTGGCACTGGCTTCCAGCTGGGATTTTGCCTGACGGAGGTTCGCTTCCTCGGTCTCGTTCATCTTTTCGGGCTTATCCTTGCGCAGGCAGCGGCGCAGGCTGGCAAGGTCGTTCTTGACTCGGTTCTTCTCGTCCTTGTCCAGCTCCTTTTTGCACTTAGAGAGGGCCTCATCCACCTTGTAAGCCAGCATCTCGGCCTGATTGTGGAGTTCCAGCCGCTCCCTGCGGCGGGTATCCTCCTCCTCGTAGGCGGCGGCATCGGCCATGGCGCGCTGGATCTCGTTCTCAGAAAGATTGGTGCTGCCGGTGATGGTGATGTTCTGCTCCCGGCCGGTGCCCAGATCCTTTGCAGACACCTTGACCACGCCATTCACATCAATGTCAAAGGTGACCTCGATCTGGGGCTTGGAGGAGAAGCCGGAGCGGATGCCGGTGAGCTTGAATTTGCCCAGGCTCTTGTTGTCGCGGGCAAAGTGGCGCTCGCCCTGCAGCACATTGATCTCCACGCTGGTCTGCATGGGGCGGGCCGTGGTAAAGATCTGGCTCTTGCGGGTGGGGATCATACTGTTGCGGGTGATGAGGGGGGTGGCCACGCCGCCCAGCGTCTCAATGGACAGCGTCAGCGGGGTGACATCCATCAGCACAAGGCCCTGCGCGGCCGCGCCGGTGGCACCGGCCAGCTTTCCGCCGCCCTGCAGCAGGCCGCCCTGCACGGCGGCACCCATGGCCACGCATTCATCGGGGTTCAGGGTGTGGCTGGGCTCACAGCCCAGCAGCTCCCGGACCTGCCGCTCCACAGCGGGCATCCGGGTGCTGCCGCCCACCAGCAGGACTTTGCCCAGCTGGCTGGCGGAAAGCCCGGCATCCCGCAGGGCGTTCTGCACCGGCTGAACGGTGCGGGCCAGCAGGTCGCCGGTCATCATCTCAAACTGGGGGCGGCCCAGGCTCAGATCCAGATGGTGAGGGCCATCCTTGCCCACCGCGATAAACGGCAGGTTCAGCTGAGCGGAAAGCGCGCTGGAAAGCTCCTTCTTGGCCTTTTCCGCTTCCTCCTTCAGGCGGCCCATGGCGGCGGGGTCCTTGGTCAGATCGATGCGGTCAGATCTGCGGAACTCCGCCACAGCCCACTCAACGATGCGCTCGTCAAAGTCATCGCCGCCCAGATGGGTATCGCCGCCGGTGGCCAGCACCGTAAAGGTGCCATCCTCGATCTCGATGATCGAAACATCAAAGGTGCCGCCGCCCAGATCATAGACCAGGATCTTCTGGGGAGCTTCGTTGTCCAGGCCATAGGCCACCGCGGCGGCGGTGGGCTCGTTGATGATGCGCAGAACATTCAGGCCCGCAATGCGGCCCGCGTCCTGAGTGGCCTTGCGCTGGCTGTCGTCAAAATAGGCAGGCACGGTGATGACGGCCTCGGTCACCGGCTCGCCCAGGTAGCTCTCGGCATCGCGGCGGATCTTGGTCAGGATCATGGCGCTGATCTCCTGCGGGGTCAGGTCTCTGCCATCGATATGCACCCGGTGATCAGAACCCATGTACCGCTTGATGCTGGACACCGTGCGGCCGGAGTTTGTGGCGATCTGGCGCTTTGCCGCGCCGCCCACCAGACGCTCGCCATCCTTGGTAAAGGCCACCACGCTGGGGGTGGTGCGCTCGCCCTCGGCGTTGGTGATGACCACAGGCTTGCCGCCCTCCACCACCGCCACGCAGGAGTTGGTGGTGCCAAGGTCGATTCCGATCACTTTGCTCATAGTGCTTGTCCTCTTTTCTTCGGCACAGAATATTTCCTTGAATATCTTACCGGTTTCCTATGACGATTTCTTAGAACAAATGTAAAGAAACTGTGTTTCAGGCGTTTTTATCGTCGGCCAGCAGCTGATCCGTCAGCAGTTCAGCCTCCCGCAGCCAGTCGGCAGCATCCGTTTCGCCCTCGGCCTGCAGGATCCGAAAGCCCTGCACGGCCTCCGCCACCTGCAGCAGCGCCTTTTTGCGGGAGAGGTACTGGGTCTCGTACTGGGCAAGGCGCAGGCAGACCTGCGGGGTGTAGGCGATGTCCGGCACCTCCCGGGCAGCGCTCTGGGCGCGGCGGTAGTATTGCAGGGTCTCCGCCATCTCCCCGCCCGATGCGGCACAGTCATCCCCCAGGGCGATCATGGCCTGCACCTCCCCGGCCTGTGCGGCCTTTTTCCACATCCGCCGGGCCTGGGTCTTATTCTTCCGGGCACCCCGGCCATAATACAGGCAGTCCCCCAGGGCAGAAAGCGCCTCTGCGCTGCCCGCCTCGGCGGCGGCAGTGTAGCGTGCCGCCGCTTCTTGCCAATCCCCGGCCCGGGCGGCGGCGTGCCCGGCTTCCAGCTCCTGAGCGCCGGGGTTGTCGCTTCCCCGCTCCGATTTCAGCAGCCCGCTGAGCAGGGAGACATCCAGCGTGGCAGAGCTTGTCCACGGGTCCAGCACCACACCATCGATGCCGTCCGTTTCCAGCGCATACTCCATGGCGCTGCGCAGGCTGCGCTCCACCATGGGGCGGGTTGCGCTGGCCTTTTCCGCCTCGGCGTTCTTTACCGAGGTGAACAGCGGCAGATAGTGCCGCTCTTTCCGGGCGTGGAGCAGCCAGGGCGGCAGGCCCTCGGCCCGATCCTCCGGGATGGGCAGGTGTGCCCAGGGGGCGGCCCCGCTCTGGGGGTCCACCGCCGCATCCAGCGGCACCAGCACCTTGGTCTGCAATTCCAGCGCATAGTTCAGGGCGTTCATCAGGCTCCAGAAATGTTCCTCGTTCTGCTCCCGGTACAGCCGCGCCACGGCCTCCTCCACAAACGGGCAGCCTGTGCCCACCGGCCCGTACTGCGGCGCAGTCCGCTTTTTTCCGCTGCCCACCGGCCGGAAGCGCCGACCGCCCATATTGTATGCCATTTATCTCACCCTTCTTTTTCATCAATAGGATAAGTATAGCAGGAATCCGCAAATTTCACAATATTTTCCCGCAGGCAGGCCGCACGCAAAAACAGCAGGCGGCTGCACATGGCCGTCTGCTGTTCGGTTCACTCTTCTGCCGGTTTTGCCGCATCGTCCAGATAGTCCTCGATGCTGCCGATGCTGTACCGGTTCTCGTTGGCTTCCACGCTCCGTGCACTGGCATCGTAGCAGGCTTCCAGAATGGGCATCACCGGCTGCTGGCCCTCCGGGTCGGTCAGATGTCCGATGGCCCGGGCCTCATAGTAGTTGTCGATGATCTGGTTCACGATCCGTTTGCGGTCACGGAGCGGAGTCTGCAGGTTGGCCAGCTGCTCCTGCCGGATGCCGCAGCTGTTGCTGCCGTGGTCACCGAACAGGATGTAATACTCCTGCTCGATCTCCAGCGGTGCAGCCTGATGCAGGTAATAATCCGCCAGTACCCGCCGCTTTTTCTCCGTGCTGAAGCCCTTGATATCCTCCATGCCGCGCGGAAAGAGTTCCGGATGCCGGATCCACATTTCATAGGGCCCCACCGGCAGGTGCAGAGTATCGAATACATCCAGATAATCCTCCAGCGCGATGCGGATCTCGCCCCGCTCCCATTTCTGAATGGTGCGCTTGTCCCGCCCCAGCATATCCGCAAGCTCCTGCTGGGATCTGCCCGCCACGTTCCGGGCAAAGGCAATGGCTTCCCCGATTCGGTTCCGGTAGTTGGTCATATTCTTTCCCTCCTGACACACACTTGTCCACCAGGCATTCCAACGTCTGGCGACATAAAATACTTTCCTCTGGATAAAAGGATAATGGTTTGTCCCGCCTTCTGTCAAGAGTCGTGAATTCAATCCATTTACGTCAAATTCTTGTAAAATGTGTCAAACATGCCGGACAGCCGCCTTTTTTGCAGCGATTTCGCCGCTCTGTGGGGCAGCCGCTCCCTGTCTTAAACAACGTTCGGGCCATTTTGTCCTTTTTCACCTGCCGGAGGCGGCCGGATGTGTCAGGTACACCACGCCATGCAACGCAAAATATTTTTTGAAAAAAATTCCTCTTTGGCAAGTTTTTCCCAGCGCATCCGTTTCCACACACGCAAAAACCGCCCATAGCCGTCAAAAACAGCCATGGGCGGGTGCTTTTTCTTTATGCCAGTTTGTTCAGCCGTACGGCAACGTAGGGGTCGGGGAGCTTGAGCTCGTCAGCAAGGTCGGCTTCAGATTCGTACTTCTCTGCTGCCATGCCCACCACGACGCTGCACACATCAAAGCGTCCGGCGGGCGAAAGGGCCGTGACCTTGGCCTCTCCATCGGCAATGGCGGTCACCACGCCATCCGCATCCACGGTAACGACACCGGGGTTGCTGCTGACCCATGTAATGGGCACACTGCCGCCGCCTTCCACCGCAACGGTGGCCGTCAGGCGTTCCTGGGTGCCCACGGTGCGGAGCAGCAGGTCACTCTTGTTCAAGGTCACCTTGCCGATATCCGAAGTCACCGTGACGCTGCACCGCAGAGCCTGGCCGTTGGAGACCATTGCCGTGATGGTGGTGGTGCCCGCTGCCTGAGCTGTGACAAGGCCCTTGTCGCTGACCGTAGCCACCTCAGGGTTGCTGCTCATCCACTGGTAGACATAGAGAAAGGAGTGGTCGCTGTTGGTCAACTGGAGCTGATGGGTGGGGTGCAGGTCATTGTACTGCAGCACAAGGCTCAGGCTGGTGGTATCCAGCGTGGGCTTTTTTCTGGCTGCTTCTTCATTTTTGCGGGTCACGGTCACCTTGCAGGCGGCACGTTCGCCGTGGTCGGAGATGGCGGTGATGATGGCAGTGCCTGCATTGCGGCCCGTCACCTTGCCGTCGCCATCCACCGTGGCAACATTGGAGTTGCTGCTCATCCAGACGATGAAGTAATAATCGCTCTGGCCGCTGGTGTACAGGTAGCCCTTGGGGCGGGGGTCATCATCGGTGATCTCCAGCTCCATCTCGGTCAGCTCCAGTTCCAGCTTGGAACCGGTTCCGGTCAGGCCTGTCAGCACACCGGGCGCGGCCTGCGCGGGCAAAGGGGCAGCCAGCAGGGCCCCGCTCAGAGCCAGCAGGGCCAGAAGCCGCCCCGCGGTTTGGAATTTCCATTTCATTGGGTCGAACTTCCCTCCTTGTTTCATCCCATGGGATCAAAGGAATGCCGCACACATGGAAAAATTTCGCGTCCATGATTTTTCTCACTACTGATTCATTTTACACGTCCGGCCAATGTGGGTCAAGTTTTTCGCCCAAAGTGCTGTGCTTTCGCACCCGATTTCGTGGACTATACCAGTTTTTCCGGAAAATTTTGTGCAAAAAGAACGCCGCAGTCCCGGCGTGGGAGCTGCGGCGTTCCGGACAGGATCAATAATTGTGCTTTTTCAGCTCAAAGTAGCTCTGGGGATGTGCGCAGACCGGGCACTTCAGGGGAGCCGACTTGCCGATATAGGTGTAGCCGCAGTTCCGGCACTGCCAGACCTGCTGCTCTTCCCGGGCAAAAACCTTGTTGTTCTTCAGGTTCTCGGCCAGCTCACGGTAGCGCTCCTCGTGCTCTTTCTCGATCTGCGCCACCATGGTGAACAGGGCAGCCAGCTGGGTAAAGCCCTCTTCCTTGGCCTCTGCGGCCATCCGGGGGTACATCTCGGTCCACTCGTCGTGCTCGCCGCCGGCTGCCATTTCCAGGCAGGTCATGGTATCGGGGATGGAGCCGCCGTTCAGGGCCTTGAACCACATCTTGGCGTGCTCCTTCTCGTTGGCAGCCGTCTCCTCAAAGATCGCTGCCAGCTGCTCATAGCCCTCCTTCTTGGCCACGCTGGCGAAGAAGGTATACTTGTTGCGGGCCTGGCTCTCGCCTGCAAAGGCTTCCCACAGGTTTTTCTCGGTCTTGGTACCCTTGAGTTCCATATTCATGCTCTCCTTTTGTTTGTGCGGTGTATCATTTCGCCGCCGGTGACCGCCGGGGCGTTCCTTCTGCACTGATTATACCAGAGTTCCGAATTGAAATCAAGAATAATTCCTATTTATTTTAAGAATATTTCTCAGTTATGCTGTTTCAGGGCGCATACCGCAATGCTCAAAGCGCTCCAAGCTGCCTGATACATCAGGACAGCGGCCACCGACAGGGTGCCGATGCTGCCCGCGTAGGTCAGCAGAACACCGATGACCACCGAGAACCAGACCGAGACCATCTGCACCGTGGTGGCGCTGGTCTCGGCGTTCTGGGCCTTTTCCGCCGCGCGCAGGCCGCCGATCAGGCTGGCAAAGCCCTTATCATGCAGCATACAGCAGCGGGCCGTCTCGTCCGGCTGGGCAGGGGTCAGCGCGCTGCACTGCTCCTGATCCAGCAGAGTGATCATCCCCTCGGGCAGATGGTAAGCCTCGGTAATGTGGCGGGCCGTCAGGCTGGGGTCCTCACAGGTGACCAGCAGGCGGATGTTCTCCCGCTGCAGCACCTCCAGACCGCGGGCGGCGTTGCGGCCGCCCACATAATGGAGCACGAACATGGCGTGCAGGCTGCCGGAAACAGCCAGATACAGGATCTGCAGCGTGCCGTTCTGGGAGTGCTCATCCTCGTACTCCTGCTCAGGCAGGGGCACGCCCTCCCGCTCCATGTACAGCCGGTTGCCGATGAGCACCCGGTTGTTATCGCACCAGGCGGCAAAGCCAAGGCCGTGGTGGACCTCCAAGTCCTTCACAGGGTACAGGATCTCGGTGCGGTCCTCGATGATCTGGCGGAACAGGCCCCGCAGGGTCTCGCAGCTGTGGTTGAGGATGCTGGCCGCATAGAGGATGGCACGGTCGATGCGGCCGCCCTTGAAGATGCGGATGTCCTCCAGATTCACGCTGTCGGCGGTAAAGAGCTCGTCGGCATCCACCTGCACAGTATCCACGCCGCCCAGTTCCTCAATGGCAGCCCAGCCGGGCACCACGGCACCGGCGGCGGCTGCGGTCTTTTGCAGGCGCAGAGACGCGATGCCCGCAACCAGGGTGGAGGACAGCGGTGCACCCATGCAGAGCATGGAGGTCAGGGCTGCGGCCATGCCGTTGGGCCCGCCGCCAAACAGCAGGAACACCAGCCCGCTGAGCACGGCAGCACCCAGCAGGATCAGGGCTGTCTTGCGGGCGCGGCGCTCACTGGCGCGCTCCCCGAAGCTCTGCTCCACCAGCGCCTCGTCCCACTGGACAGGGCGGCTGAGCAGCACCCAGGGGTCTTTCTGATCCAGGCTCCGGGCCAGCACCCGGATCAGGTCCTTATCCCGGACACGGAATGCGCCCTGCAGCCCCTCAGGGGATCGGGCGGCAAGGTCATAGCCGTTTCTGACGGCAGTCAGCAGGACACGGCTGCCCAGCAGGGCCAGGAACAGGCCCAGTGCGGCCACGCCGGAAAGCAGCGTCCAGCTGGAGTTCTGATAGCTCTGGGCGTTGAGCAGGGCGACCGCAGCCTGCACCAGCGCACCGCAGGCAGCCAGCGCCGGCATGGTGTCTGCACTGGGGCGGCCCTTGAGGCCCTGCAGGCCATCCCGCAGGACAGGCCAGCCCACAGCCAGCGCACCGGCCAGAAAGAGCAGGTTGGCGGCATAGAACGCCGCCGGGGCGATCACGGGGTCAAGGGAGGCCACAGGGGCCAGCAGCCCCTCGGCAACAAGGCCAAAGTGGAGCAGCACCACCGCAAGGATGCCCTCCAGCACACACCGCAGCGTCAGCTCCGCGCCCATCCGGCGGAGCTTCTCCCCCACCTGCTCGGGCGTTTCCGGCTCGGTTTCCTCTTCAGGCTTTTCCTCAGCCTCCGGCGCGGCAGGGGCCGCTTTCTCAGCAGGCTGGGCCGGGGCCTCCTCTGCCGGGGCGGCAGGCCGGGTGGGTGCCTCGTCCTCTTCCAGCCCCATCAGCGGCAGGCTCATGCTGTCGTCCTTGCTGGGGGCCTCGGTGCGGGTAGGTGCCTGCGGCTCGTTCTCGTCCGCGCCCTTGCCAAAGAACTGGAAAGCCGTTTCCGGTTCCGGCTCAACCTCTGGCGCGGCTTCCGGGGCAGACTTCGCCTGCTTTACCGACTGATCCTCGGCAAACACCATGGGGATGGCCGGGCCCTCAGGCGCTGCGGGAGCTTCCGGCTCCACGGCCAGCACCTCTTCGGGGGCATCCTGCACCTCCTCCACCGGGGCGGGCTTGGGGGTGCCATAGAGCATGGCCTTGAGTTCGGCCATCTCTGCATCCTCCTGCTGCTCCTGCGGGGTCAGGGGTTCCCGGCGGCGGGGCGGCTCCGGCTTTTTCTCGGGCTGGGGTGCGGGCCGGGGTTCCGGCTTCGGCGCTGCGGGGGCTTCCGGCGCGGTGGGCAGAGCCACAGGCTCTGCTTCCTCCAGCTCTCCGGGCTCCAATGCCAGCTCCAGGCCGGCCTCGGCTTCTTCCTCATGGCCCAGCACGATCTCACCCGTGGGCGGCAGCTCATTCTGCACGGCCGGGGCGGCGGCAGGCTCCTCTTTGTCCTTTTCGCGGTGAAAGAGCTTGCCCAGCAGGCTGCTGGTGCTCTCCTTTTCCTCATCGCGGCGCTTCATCTCTTCGGGCACCTGTGCCACGCTGGTGCTGAAAAACGTGCGGAACTTCTCGTTCTGCGCATCGATCTCTTCCTGTGTCAGCTCTTTGCGCTTATCATCCTTTGGCATCCTAGTCCCTCCCTGTTCTGGTCACGGCGGTCTGGCCGCTGTTTCTTACTCTGCGGCGCGCTGGCTCTGGATCTCGTACAGGATGATGCCAGCTGCCACCGAAACATTGAAGCTGTCCACACCGGTGCCCTGAGCGGCCATATCCAGCCGCACCACACCATCGCAGAGCTTTTTCACCAGCTGGGATACACCACTGCCCTCGCTGCCCAGCACCAGTGCAATGGGGCCGGTCAGGTTGTTCTTGCGCAGGGGCACGCCGTCCATATCGGCACAGTAGACGAACACACCCTGATCCTTCAGGCGGCGGATGGTCTCGCCGATGTTGGCCACGCGGGCCACAGGCAGGCGCTCGGCCGCACCGGCACTGGACTTGATGACGGTGGGGGTCACGGACGCGCCGCCCCGCTTGGGGATGACGATGCCGTGGGCTCCGCACAGCAGAGCAGAGCGCATCACCGCGCCCAGATTATGGGGGTCCTCGATGCCGTCACTCAGCACCAGGAAAGGAGGCTCCCCCTTCTCTCTGGCAACGTTCAGCAGGTCCTCCACGGTCACATATTCGATCTCGCTGGCAAAGGCAGCCACGCCCTGATGGCTCTCGGTGCCGGTCATCAGGCGCAGCTTGTTGGGATGCACCCGCTTGACCGTGGCCCCGGCCTCCTTGGCCATGGCGGTATAGTAAGCTGCCACAGCGGGGGCCATGCCCTCCGCGATCAGCACGGTATCCACGCCGGAACCGCTCTTGAGCAGCTCGGTCACGGGGTTTTTGCCGTAGACCAGGCTCTCATTCCTGGGCTGCTCCTCCGTGCTGCTGCGGCGGGGGCGGCGCGGCATTTTCTGTTCGTCCATTGATGTGTTCTCCTTCCATTCTATGGCAAGGCGGGCCGTTTGAGCCGCGCCATGGTTTCGTTCCGTTTCAGTTTTACTATATTTTGACACTGATACATTCTAAAGTATAGCATACCCCGGCATTCTTCGCAATGTTTGCCGAAGGCAAAAGTTTTCCACATTCAGCAGGCTATACAATCGGTAATTCGGCTCAAATTTTTCCACATGTTGAAAACCCGGTGGAAAATGTTCAAAAATCAAGTTTGTACGCCCACTTTCCGGGTGGAATTCCACAGTTTCCACCGAGTTTTCAACCTCCCAGGTTCGACACGCAAACTTTCCGCCGTACTTTTTGTAAAATTCAAGTCGGAATTATGACAATTTTTTGAAGGGAGATCCAGTGGTTTTTGCCAGAATCTCCAACATCAAAATGCCCAATGTGAATTTGTGTTGAAAACGCCGCGGGAACCGCCTTGATTTTATCCTGTAATTGGGGTATACTACCCTTAGGTTCGTTAAAGGATGCGCAATCTTGTATCCAAAACGGCTTTTTCACCCCAAAATGATTTTGCGGAGGTAATGAATAATGTTGGTAAATGCAACCGAAATGCTGATCAAGGCACGCGATGGCCACTACGGTGTGCCCCAGTTCAACATCAACAATCTGGAGTGGACCAAGGCAGTCCTGACCGCCTGCGAGGAAATGAAGAGCCCCGTCATTCTGGGTGTTTCCGAGGGTGCAGGTAAGTACATGACCGGCTTCAAGACTGTTGCCGCTATGGTCAGCGCCATGGTCGATTCCATGGGCATCACTGTTCCCGTCGCTCTGCATCTGGATCACGGCACCTACGAGGGCTGCAAGGCCTGCGTTGAGGCCGGCTTCTCTTCCATCATGTTCGATGGCAGCCACTACTCCATCGAGGAGA
>OGIV01001670.1_pt1 | contig 12482 bp, 10 predicted proteins | sample 1571861 | NCBI WGS metagenome assembly OGIV01 (sample SAMEA2582099, study PRJEB24529) | metagenome | biome: Human gut stool | place: China | collected 2011 | reverse complement strand
CCTTTAAAAGTCACCAACCAAGCCAACGAGATCAAGAAAATAAACTTCTTAAAAATGTGTCCAAAATATTGACAGAATTTCAAGCGTAAGGAAGAATTATGATTCATAACTTATCATTCTTAAAAGGCTGATCCTGATCATTATAAAAAAGGAGAAGACAGCATATTCTTCTCCTTTTTTAATTGGGTAGTGAGGTGTACAATAAAAGTAAGAGAATTTGAGGAGAAGGACCATGATTGTAAAAGTTTGTAATGCAGATTATAGTCTTCAGTGGGATGGGACGTATCAATTTGCTCTTGAAAACTATCCTAAGATTCAAGAATGGGAATTGGAGAAGCTAGCAAAGTTTATTGCTTATGAACAGGACCATCATCGTCAGACCATTGTGGAATGTGAGAATCATGAATTAAATATACAAATTCATGATTACTTGAAAAAGCATACCTATTTTCCTCCATACAGACCAAGTCATCAGCTTGTAGCTTCTACCTATGATATCCAGAAAAAGTTGGTTACTTCAGATTATTGTAGTCATACTTGTACAGTTGAGGTGGCTCAGACTATTTTTCGGACTGGAAAACTCATGTCAGCGGTTAAAGTATTTGGTAAAAGTGGGGCTGAGCTAGTTACAGATAGTCGTAATGCAGCTTCTGATCCAGCAGACTATTTTGACTATATCATGTTTGGATGGTCTAATACGACTTCGGGTTACCGACTCGCTATGGAGCGTTTGTTAGGACGGGCACCTTCTGAGGAAGAATTGCAAGAAAAGTTCATTCCTGGCGTTAGTTTTCATTTCCTGTATGAAGAATTAATTCAAGCACCAGGTTATATTTTTGATGGCTATCACGTTGCGAAGGTAAGAGATAGTTTAGATTTGGATACCTTTCTTTATTTGTGTATTATTCCTTCGAAAGATAAGGCTTGTTTTGAAGGTTTGATTCCTAGTCAATTACAAGATAGAGTGATTTACCTAGACTATGAGGGAGAAGGGTTACAGGCTTGGAATACCAAGGTGAATCAAGTGTTACATAGTAAGGATAAGTTGAAGGAGTAGTGTATGAAAGAGATTGATCGAGCTCTACTGAAAAAGTGATCATCGAGCGTCCTCGTTCTAGTCATAAGGGAGACTATGGTCTGATGTTAGTATGATTTTATGGACACGTTTTGGTGGAATAGTATCTAACCAAAGGAGATGTCCAAATGAACCAAAAATATACCAAAGAGTTCAAGGAAACTATTGTTCAATTACATGAAAACGATTATTAAGAAGTATCAATTACAGAACAAGAGAAAGGAAAGAAAATTAATGGAAAATAAATTAATAGCACATAGTTTGATAATGTTAAAAAATAAATATCTTGTAATAAAACGTAGTGATATTAAACGAGGAGAAAAAAATTATTATCCCTCTTATTGGGATATTCCAGGTGGGAGTGTAGAAGATGGGGAGCTTCCTAGACAAGCTGCAATCAGGGAGTGTCAAGAGGAAGTTGGCCTAGTTATTTCATTAGAAAACATTATTCATGAAGATAGTAATATAGATAATAATAAGATATTTACAAGACTTGTCTATAGTGCCAACTTACTTCAAAATGAAAATATCAATATTAAATTAGATCCAGAAGAACATGTGGAGTATAAGTGGATAAAAAATTTAGCTGATTTAGACGGGGAAAGTATAGTACCATACTTATATGATATTATGAAATAGTCATTTAGAAACGATAAAAATTGAAAGTAATTAAAGCAATGAATAAATGGTATGATCACTAATTGATTTTATTAAGCTCAAATTCGTATAAAGTTATCATGTTTTTGTTCATTTAATGAAGTATTGCTTTATACTTAGCGTCATTTTTGAATAATAAACTTCTAAAAAATTATATGTTATTATTTATTGAAATATTTGATTTTTCTGACATGTTAAAAGGAGAGATTAATGAAATCTGTTTATCAAGTTGTTAAAAAAGATATCCAAGTATATTCAATACTTACTATCTTATTGTCTATTGCAATGGTAAGTGAAGCCTATTTGATGCAACTAATCATTGACTCTATCAAACTTGGAGTGGGGCGCTATGTTGTTACATCTATTTTTGTAGTTGTGTTCTTGTTGATTCAAACACTTATCTACTATTTTCAACAATCACTGACAGCAATCATTAGTAAGAAATCTGCATATGCTTATAGGAATGTTATTTTCCAAGGTATTCAGAAAACACCTTTAGAGTTACTCACAGGAAATAAAAATGACAAACTTCTAGCCTCATTAACTACTCAAATAGATCAAATTGAATTTAATTATTTTTATTCCATATACTGGGGTGGCTACTTAATCTGCCAATTAATTATTGCTATAATTGTTTCTCTCTATCTTAATCCTTTATTAGCAGCTTTAACTCTGATTTTAAGTTTACCAAATCTTTTTGTAGCTATACTCTTTAAAACTCCTTTAGAAAAGAAACAAGAAGAGTTAATTGACACTACTAATACTTCAGTATCAGCTATTCAAGATCTTATCGAAGGTATACCTGATTGGAAAATTGCCAATAAGAGTTTTGACATTAATAGAGTCTTTGATATTCAAACTTTAAAGTTACTTAAACGCCAAACAAATGTTGAAAGATCTCAATATGTTGTTGTCAGTTTAAATCAGCTGTTTTCAAATGTTCTTTATTTCGGTAGTTGGATTATTGGGGGACTATTAATCATAAATAGTCAACTGACATTAGGGAGTTTAATAGCATTCTCACAATTATTAGTCAGGATTTCTTACCCAATATATGCTTCTTCTGATTTGTTAGCTAAATTTATTAGTGGTAAGAAAACTATAGAGACTCTTTCTACTGAATTTCAAATGATAGAGGAAAATCTTAATACTCTGGAACATATTGAAGTTATATCATTTGATAATTTTCGTTTTAAAAATAATTCGGAAGCTATCCCTTTTAATGGGCAGTTTTATAAGCATAAGAAGTACCTATTAAAAGGAAAGAGTGGAACTGGTAAAACCACACTATTAAAAGCAATCCTACGAGAGTATAACGATTACACAGGAACAGTTAAAATTAATGGTATTGATGTTAAAAATATCAAAGAGAGTAGTATCTTTGATAATGTAGCTTATGTACCCCAACACCCTCATATGTTCAATGCAAAACTTCGTGATAATCTTACTCTATTTTCTGAGGATGTTTCAGAAGAGGAACTGTTTGAGACATTGAAATTTGTAGAATTATCTAAGTGGGCTAATAGAGAGTCTTTAGAGTTAATGCTTTCAAATGATACTATAAAACTTTCAGGTGGAGAAGCCAAGAGAGTTGCTTTGGCAAGAGCCTTATTGATGAAGACGGATATCTTATTTTTAGACGAATTTTCTTCTGGTATTGACCCTGAAACGTTATCAAAAATAGAGAATCGACTTTTACAAACGAGTAAATTAATTATTTACATCACACATGTAGACACCGATAGAATTATCCAACAATTTGATGAAATAATAGATTTGAATGAGTTTGTAGACTTATAAAACGATGACACTCTTAAAAACTCAACTTGACATGTTCTATGACACTATTAGCCAGTCTAGTCCTAGTCTCATGGTTGAGGAAAACTATAAGCAGAGAAAGTGATCGAGGTTAAAGGAGAAATAATGGATATTTGGCAGAAAATGTATGAAAAGGCTCAAGCCTTGTATCAGCCACAGGAAGTCTCAGACTTTGTCTATGCTAGACACGTTGTGGCTGCCGTTGAGGCTGAAGATGGACAAATCTTCACTGGCTTTTGTATGGAAGGGACTTGTGGTGTTTTCCATCTATGTGCTGAAAGGGCTGCCCTTTTCAATATGTATCAAGAATCTGGTCAAACTAAGGTCAAGCGTATTATCGCTTTTCGTGACCAACCACCTCATGGTGGACCGTCTGGCATGCCTTGTGGGGCTTGTCGAGAATTTCTAATGGAACTCCATCCTGACAATCGTAATTTGGAGTTTATGGTTGACTACGAAACGCGTCAAACCATTACTTTGGGCGAATTATTGCCACTATGGTGGGGAGAAGAACGGGCTCAACAGTTTGAAGAAAAGTCGCAAGACAAGGCTTAACGTTTATAGAAATCACAAAATCCTCACATCTTAAGTGTGAGGGTTTATTTTTTGAAATTAATTTCAGAAAATTCGAAATTTACCTTGAAATTCAAAATGAAAGTGCTATACTATTCTGTGAAAATAGAAAGAAGGTTTCATTATGGAGTCACTTGTATCTTTTAGTAAATGGCTCAGCAAATGGTTTACTGTAGCTGTTATCCTCTGGGCGGCCTTTAACTACGCCCTTCCTGCAACTAGTAGTTGGGTCATTCCCAATACGGCTTATCTGCTTGGTTTGATACTCTTTGGTATGGGGCTTACCTTGACAACTGAAGATTTTAAACGTATTGCTAAGCGTCCAATTCCAGTTGTTCTCGGGACTGTAGCTCACTATGTCATCATGCCTGGTTTGGCATGGTTGCTTTGTATGATTTTCCATTTGAAAGGTGCGACAGCAGCAGGGGTTATCCTTGTTGGGTCTTGTCCAAGTGGGACTTCATCTAGTGTCATGGCCTTCCTTTCAGGTGGGGATGTTGCCTTGGATGTCTCTATTGAAACCCTCTCAACTCTCTTGGCACCACTCATGATTCCAACCCTCTTGTCATTCTTGGCTGGTCAGTACGTGAGTGTCCCTGCCCAAAGCCTCTTCCTAAGTACCTTGCGTATCGTGGTTGTCCCTATTATCTTGGGTGTGCTTATCCACTCTATTTTTGGTAAGAAAATCGATGCCATCATTAAGATTATGCCTTTGATTTCACAAGCCGCCATCCTCTTGATTGTTGGAGCAGTTGTTTCTGCCAACCATGCCAATATTTTCACAGCAGCGACAGCTCTTGTTATTCCAGTTGTCATGCTCCACAATCTTTGTGGTTATGCCCTTGGTTTTGGATTTTCAAAACTCCTTGGTTTAGAAGAACCTCAACAAAAAGCCATTACCTTCGAAGTGGGTATGCAAGACTCAAGTTTGGGGGCAACGCTTGCCATGAAATATTTTGTGCCACAAGCGGCTATCCCATCAACTATCTTTAGTATTTGGCATAATATCTCAGGTTCTATCCTTTCATCATGGTGGAAGAACCATTCAAAAAATAGTCATTAGGATAAATGAAAAGCTGACCCTAGGTTGGCTTTTATTTTTTGAAAAAGAATATTTTGTGAGACTTTCTCTAGGTGATGACGGACATCAGCAAACATCAAAGAAGTTCCATACTTAAGTTTCCAGTCTCTAGTCTAAGGTCTTGAAACTTCTCAACCCCTGATGAACTTAGGTTTCAGGGGCTTTAATCACGGCGGAAAGTCCCAGTTATACTCACGTCGTTCCTAAAAAAGAATCTTATGTCATTCTTTGCAGACTCTCTTAGTTCATGGCGTATTTGAAAGAGTTTATTGACCTTTTGAAAAGGACATTTTTGACTATGTTATAATAGAAAGACAAAAGCAGTTTAGGAGAATGTTATGGCAACAATTGGTATTGATTTGGGAACGACGAATAGTCTAGCGGTTACCTATCGTGAGGGTGAGGTTGAGCTGATTCCAAATGGTTTTGGAGAATATTTGACACCCAGCGTGGTCCATGTGTCTGATGATGTTTTGACGGTTGGAAAAATTGCCAAGGAACGCTTAGTGACTGACCCTGATAGTACGGCCCAACTCTTTAAACGTTCAATGGGAACCAATGAAATATTTTACCTTGATGGGGAAGCTTTTTCGGCAACGGATTTGTCAACTCTGGTGGTTAAACAGTTGGTGGCAGATGCTGAAAACTACTTAGGTGAAAGGGTTGATGAGGTACTCATTAGTGTGCCAGCTTATTTTAATGAAAAACAACGTTCAGCTACCAAGTCTATTGGACAACGATTGGGCATTAAGGTGGAACGTTTGATTAACGAGCCTTCTGCGGCAGCCATTGCTTGTCATAAGATTGGTAAGGACGAGTCTTTCATTGTCTTCGACTTTGGAGGTGGGACGCTTGATGTCTCTGTGGTTGATTGTTTTGACAATGTGATTTCAATTGTTTCCATTGCAGGGGATAACTTCTTGGGAGGTAGTGACTTTGATAAGGCTATTGCTGAAGATTTTTGTCAGTCGCAAGGAATTGATTTGGAGAAATTAGATAGGAAGCAAAAATCTAGCCTCCTCTTATCCGCAGAGCGATGCAAACTTAAGCTGCAAAAGGAAAAGGTGGCTGCGGTATCCTTGACCTATGATGACCAATATTACATGAAACAATACAATCAGGCAGAGCTTAAGACCATCATTCAACCTGTTCTTGACCGTGTTAAGAAAGTTATTGGTAGGGCGGTGAGTGATAGTGGTTACAAGGCACATGAGCTGGATGCTTTTATCTTGGTCGGTGGGTCTAGCATGATGCCTTTGGTTCAATCTTATATCACGAATCTGCTCAATCTTCCTATTAAGCGTCTGAAGGATATGGATGAGTTGGTTGCGCGTGGTTTGGGGACTTACTTGGCGGTCAAAGAGCGTCAGGAGAAGGTCAAAGATTTGGTGATTACAGATATTTGTCCTTTCTCATTGGGAATCAGTGCCTATGACTCTGACTTTGATAAAACTATCTTTTCAAAGGTCATTAATAAGCTGTCTGTCCTTCCGACCTCTGCAAGTAAATATTATTATGCCAGTCGGGGACAGAAACAGTGTCGCTTTATGATTTATCAGGGAGAATCACTCGACCCTGAGGCAAATCTCTTTTTGGATGAGTTTATTATCGATGTTCCTGGGACTGCGACTAAGACAGAGTTTTTTGAGACCACCTTTACTTACGATATTAATTCCATGCTCTATATAGAGGTTAAACTGGGGTCAACAGGCGAGACTAAAACGTATCGTATCGGTAGTCAAAGTAAAATCGAAGAGGTTGACAAGAGTGAGCATCTGGAGAATATCAAGCTTGTCTCTAATCAATTGTCCTTTGAGGCCGACTTTAAAACACAGTCTGAGCGTGCCTATCGTTTAGTCATGGAGATGCCTTATGAGATGCAACTACAATTTTTGTGGCAAATGGAAGATTTTGAAAAAGGCTATCAGTTGGCTATTAACAATATCAAGAAGCGAAAAGAAATCGTGAAACGCTACCAAGCTTATCTTGATAGCATTGAAAATATCATGTCACTAGATGATTTGGATATTTTCCGTCAAGAAAAAGACGACCATGAGGAGAATGGTGAGCCCTTTGATAGGTCTGATGACCCTAATTTCTGGAGATAGGAGGTGACGCATGAATTTTTGGTCGATTTTAGGCATTCAACCAACTAAAAATCTTAAGGATATCAAGCGAGCCTATGCTAAACAGAGTAAGGTCTACCACCCTGAGGATGACCCTGAAAATTTCCAACGCCTGCAAAAGGCTTATCAAGAGGCCCTTGCCTGGCAAAAATCGCATTCTGAAAATGAGGATATGAATGCCGTCATAGGCCATAAACAGGCTGATGGCAGTGTGGCTGGTCTGGTATCTGCCTCTCAGCTAGAAGCTTCCTTTAAACAAGCTGCAGATGCTAGCAAGTCTAGTCAAAATCAAGATAGTATTGAAGAACTTGAGCTTACGGCTTCTGCGACTGAAGAAGTCGAAGACAAGCAAGTGACAGAACATGTGTTTCAGCAGGTGATCTCTGAGGAAGAACAGGAACAGTTGGATGAGTTAGCCTTATCTGATATTCATGAAACGTTCAATCATAGTGAGCCTTATTCAAGGACTAGCGAGGACTCTGTTCTTAGAGAAGATTTAGCTATTAAGGATCAGGATAGTTTTCTTCAAGTTGTTGAGGAGTATTTTCTTTGCAATCCTCTGACTATTTCTAAACTCAATGGTTATATCAATCAGTGCTCTGATTTGGGCTGGTTGGGTGATCAGGATTTTGCCTACCGTTTGACTAAGACTATAGGAGCTATACTCGAAAGAGGCGGCCTGAAATATGAGACCTTGGAAGGGCTTGAAACGTTAGTCAAGGAGTTTGATTTCACATTGTTGGAAGCCTACCTTTGTGACCTCTTGGATAAGAAATACAAGCAAGATGTTTGGCAGGGACGTCCGATACGTCAAGTGACGGAAGTGACCGAGCCCACCCGAACAGGGCAAAAGATTATTGTCGTCTATTTTCTCATTATGGTATGTGGTATCTTTTTCCTCGCCAATGGCTTTTTCACCCGAGAAATGCTGAAATCGCAACCTAAGAAGATACAAGTCATCACAGGGCTTACAGGAAATGAACTGGTTTCACAGGGGACGGTAGATAAAGCAGCATCTGCCATATCTGATTTGGCTAAAAAGTCAGACAAGCCCATTTCTGACACTAAAAAGGTGGCCTATGACCAGGCTAGTTCAACCTTTGTGATTGAAGATAGCACGACAGGACAGCGTCAAGAACTACCAGGTGTGACAGAAGCTTATGTTTTGCCAGTTTATGAAAATGGCCAAGAGACCAAGGGGATTGCAACAACAACTGACGGTAGCAATTGGGAACTTAGAGATAGTGACGGCCAAGTCCGGGGTCCAATTACTTTATCAGTTGCCATGTCATCAGATATTGCTATCAAGAGTGAAAATGGTAGCTACACTACGGTAGAGAAGGAGTAGGATATGAAAGATTTTATTTTAAGAAATAGTGAAAGAGTCTTCGTTCTCCTCCTTACAGGTATTTTCCTAGCTCTCTTGTATTTTGGAAATCAGAAAGGCTTACATCTCTGGTTTGACAGTGGGCGTGAAAGTGGTAGTCTAGGCTTAGTGACGGGAATCTTTATCGTTTTTTTGCTTGGGCTTATCGCTATTATCTGGATATTAACAGATAGATTTCTCCTCTTTGTCTTAACCAAGATGGGTTATTATAGCGAGGATTGGTCTAAGGTTGTTGGCGTCATCATTGGAAAGAGAATTGCCAAAGCACCAAGAACAAGGGCTAATCATTTCCTAGTGGTTAAGGTTGGTGAAACCAAGCGTAACTTTTTCGTCAGCCAATCTAACTTTAATATTCTTGAAAAAGGTGATAGCCTTTGGTTACGAAAAGTCAGAGTACATTATAAAGGACGTGTTGTCCGTACTTACTATGAACTCGCTGGGCGATATTAGACAGTAAGAAGCTGACCTTGGGTTGGCTTTTTATACTGACTAAAATTTACAAAAAAACTTAGGAGAGGACCTAAGTTTTTGTTAATAAGATTATTTATCTATGTTTAAGAGTCTTTCAATCTCTTGATAAAGTATTTCTGTAGGTTGATAGGCTTTGCTTATCTGAGTTAGAGAGTGTAATTTAGGCCAATCTTTTTGAGAAATTAATGCTTGGAATAAATCTAAGACTTCAGAATCAGTCTTTTTTCGAGAGACAAGTCCTACCTGGGCTAACTCAGCTCGTAAGGCGTTGTCAAACTGATCAAAATCTTGAGGAAGAATAAGGCTAGGAATGCCTTGTTCGATACATCCCATTAGAATACCGGAACCAGCGTGATGTATCACAAAGTCCATTTTATCTAGAATGTCTGTGTAGGGCAGATAATCAAAAAGTAAAAGATTGTTATTTAGATGATGTGGCGGATTTTGCAAACCACTTGGGTTACCTAGTGTGACATAAAAATGATAGTCAGGATATTCTTGACTTAGTATTTGGGCCAATTTCACCATTCTTTCTTTTTCCCATTTTAAATGGGTACCACAAGTCACTAACACGCGTTTTTGAGAGGTCGTGAAATACTGTTCTTGTTCCTTGGGTAGTTTGTCAAAAGAAAGGCAGCGATAACCAACCCACTTAAGATGGGATGGAAAATCATCTCTAAACTCCAACTCTTTTATTCCCAGAGCCAGAATTGAATAAGGAGAATAGATGGTTTCTGTACCATCCTCTCTATAAAGTTTGAAATCTTGTAAATTTTTAAGATTTCTTTTAACAAGTGCAAAGCCAATTCTTTTTGCCATGCGGATAATCTGTCTACCCAGTGCATCTCTACATTTGTAGAGGATTCCCTGATGGGGTTTCCAACCTCCTAAATAAGCAGGAGTAGTTGTGCGACTCTCAATAGCTACTGGACTTGGGAGGGTCGTAATCCAGGGAATTCCCAAACGGTCTGCTAAAATACCAGCAGGAGCTGCAATGAAATCTGCAATAATCAAATCTGGTTTTCCATCGGACTCCCAAATTCGCTTGATTTCGTCTATAACTTCTGGAATTAGTTTGCTATTTGCGATTAATTGTTGGTACATAATATGTGGTTTTGCTTGCTTTGAGGTATTGGCGATATCTTCCATCACTGTCGGACGATCTGGAAATAAGGCAACACAGTCAAAGCCAATTTTTTCAACTAATTTCTTCTTTTGATAACCTGTAATGACACGTATTTGAAAACGAGGGTCTTCTAACAAGGGTTTCACCAGTGTCAAGGTCGGAAATAAATGACCACTAAATGGAACGCTTATCACATCGATTTTTATCACTTTGTCTAATCCAGTCATGAATGATTCCTTTCACATCTTCTTTGTATTCATAGCTATAATGATCCGAATCCACTAGGATATCCGCTTGGTGGGAATCCAAGAATTGAGAATATGGATCTTTTTTTCCTTTAATCACCAATACCTCTAGCTTTTTGTTGTCTAAGAGTTTTTGGGAGACAGGTCCAAGTGCAATTATGCGAAATCTTGGAAGGGATATCTCGTTATCCAAATGATTCAACCATTGGGTAAGCATATTGACTCCTGAACTCTTACAGACAACAATCACTTCCTTAGTTTCTAACAAGGGAGACATGTGTACTTGTAAAAGTTTTTGAAAACAAGGGTTCAAAACTGTATGCCAGTAGTAGACAATGTTTGATAAAGAAGCCGATAAAAGTGATACTTGAGGAGACTTCATATGATTAAATCTTTGATTGAAAGGGAAATTACTGGATACTACTGAATAATCAGATGGACAAATAGCATAGAGGAGGTCCAGCTGTCCAGCTGTCAGTCCAGCACAAGTGTAATCACTGCTCCCACTAAGAAAGAGGACTAAGCAATCAGATGTCAACAATGTCTGATCAAGAGATAAATCAGACAAACGATCTAGATACGACTTTATCTTACTCATAACGAATCTTCCCATCCGTCACACGTATCTTTCGACCCCGCCAGTTTATCACAGGAGGAGTCAATAGGACATAAAGAAATAACCATGGAAGCAAGAAATCACTAAGTACTTCGTATAGGACTTCGTCCAAGTGTAGTTGATTCATTAGTATGCTTTGTCTATAAAGGAGCATCCAGATTGCCTTAATCAGTAGTAGAACCAGAGCTACAAGTAGATAAGGCCAACCTAAAAAAAGAGTCAAAAGTATGATTGGAAGAGGCAGAAAACTTGTTAAGCCAATGAGGGTAAAGACCTTGAAGTCCAGGTGTTTTTTTAAATAGATGGAACTAAAGAGAAGCCAACGCTTCATCTGGAGCAAATACTGCGTGGCACTCTTGATGGTCGTACGGACATTACAGGTAACTCGAGTTTGAACAATGGATACCCCTTTACTACTTAGAAAATCAGCCACTGCCAAATCATCACAAAGATAATCTTTGATAGCTGTAAAGAGATCTTGGTCTTTTACAAGATTTACTGGTAGGATATAAAACATTCCATTGATAGAGTGATTGGCTTCAACTTGTGCCATTGTGAAATAGGTGATTAAGGAATTGCCATTGACGAATGATGCTACCAGCTTGGACCAGAAATTGCTTCTCTCTTGGTTATAGGGTATCCCAGTCAAAATGACTTCTTGACCCAGATAGGCAGTCGGTTCACCCATTTTAGAAAAATCAATTACACTATCATCGTCCAAAACAATGAGGTAAGGTCGGGTCAGATCCTCTACAACTTGCTCAATCTTATAACTCTTTGGATTAATCCCCTGAGGGACATCTTCAATAAGAAAGATTCGGATGCGCTGAGAAAATAACTCATCTTGGCAAATTTTGTTCGCTACACGCTGAGCTTCTGTGTCAGACTGGTCAATTAACCAGTAAAATTCTACTGTTTTTGTTTGCTGCAGATTGGCTCGTAAATCACTCTCCAAGCGAGGGTCACCGGAGAGAATTGGTTGGACCACTGTAAATAGTTCTTCTGGAAAGTCAGTAACATCAGATTTGCCTTTTTTGTAATAGATTAGTGACAGTAGCCATCGAACGAGGAAGAGAAGGAGATAGGCGACTGCTATAATTATAAAAATTAGTTTCATATGTTAAGTCCCTTTCGTAAATATCTAGAAATGAAATGTATAATCCATTTTTGAGGGAGTAGCTTTCCTAGATAAATCAACAATCGATAGCGAAGGCCGATAACAGCATAGGAAGTATCCCTTTCTATGAATCGGATCAACTGCTGAGCGACTTTCTCAGGCTTCATCTGCAAGCGACTGCCTCCCAATG
>OGIV01001666.1_pt1 | contig 12493 bp, 8 predicted proteins | sample 1571861 | NCBI WGS metagenome assembly OGIV01 (sample SAMEA2582099, study PRJEB24529) | metagenome | biome: Human gut stool | place: China | collected 2011 | reverse complement strand
CCGACTACTACCCCAGCCAGCTTTCCGGCGGGCAGCAGCAGCGGGTAGCCATTGCGCGCGCCATGGCGGCCGACCCCGAGATCCTCTATTTTGACGAGCCGACCTCCGCGCTTGACCCCGAGCTGACCGGCGAGGTGCTGACCGTTATGCGCCAGCTTGCGCAGGAGGGCCGCACGATGCTGGTCGTCACCCATGAGATGGATTTTGCCCGCCATGTGGCCAACCGCGTGGTGTTTATGGAGCAGGGCGTCATTGTGGAGCAAAACACCGCCGAGGCGTTCTTTAACGACCCGCAGCAGCCCCGCACCCAAGAATTTTTACAGACCTACAAGCAAAGGAGCCTTTTGTAATGAAAAACCTGAACAAGCTGACCGCCCTGACCCTGACTGCTGCCCTGACCGCTGCGCTGACTGCCTGCGGCGGCACGGCTGCAGCATCCTCCGGCACGGCAGCGTCTGCCGATGCCACCGCCGCCGACCTGCTGAGTGAGATCCAGGCCCGCGGCACCATCACCATTGCGATGGAGGGCACCTGGGCGCCCTGGACCTACCACGATGAGAGCGATACCCTTGTGGGCTACGATGTCGAGGTCGGCACCAAGATCGCCGAAAAGCTCGGCGTGGAGCCGCAGTTTGTTGAGGGTGAGTGGGATGGCCTGCTGGCCGGTCTTGACGCAGGGCGCTATGACATCATGGTCAACGGCGTTGACATCACCCCTGACCGCGCTGCAAAATACGATTTCTCCACCCCCTACGCCTACAACCGCACGGCTGTCATCACCCGGGCGGACGATGACAGCATCCAGACGCTGGAGGATCTGAACGGCAAGACGACCGCAAACACGATCTCCAGCACCTATGCCCAGCTGGCCGAGCAGTACGGCGCGACCGTCACGGCGGTCGATGACCTGAACCAGACCTTTGAACTGCTGAACAGCGGCCGGATCGATGCGACCCTCAACGCCGAGGTGACCTTCTACGACTACACGAAGGAGCATCCCGATGCCAATGTGAAGATTGCTGTGCTGACCGATGATGCCAACGAGGTTGCGATCCCGATGCGCAAGGGCGAGGAGACTGCCACCCTGCGCGCTGCCATCGACACCGCCATTGAGGAACTGCGCGCCGATGGCACGCTCAAGACGCTGAGCGAGAAATATTTCGGCACGGACATCTCGACCAACGACTGAAAAGCGCATTGTCTCATTGCAGAGTGCCGCAGTCAGTCTGACAAAGTAACATAGCTTTTCGCTGCAAGGGGGCAGGCCAATGGGCCTGCCCCCTTGGTGTTTTTGATGCGGCAAATGGGCAGAATCGCTGTATTTGTTGCAATGAAACAAATAACGCTTGCAATTTAACCGCAAAACAATTACAATGTAACCAAGTGAGCGCGAACCGCAACAAGAGAACAGGGAGCACGGCATGATCAAAAGCTTTTACGAGGAGCCAATTTTCAGCAGCGATTTTCAGCGGAAGGATCTGCAGGTAATCGACAAATCCATCCAGCAGCTGCTGGAAAAAAATAACGGTGTCGGCGTTGTAGGCGGCTTCTACACGCCGGGGCTGCCGGTTGGCATCGTCAGTGAGCTGGCGCTGCACTCCCTCGGCTGCCACGAGGACGAGGTGTTCGGCAGCGGCCATACGATGCAGTTTGCCGACTGCTTTGCCGAGGACTGCGACCTGCGCGACCTTGAGAATTTCCGCCGGTTCAAGGGCAAGCGTACCCTCTGCCTGCACACCCGGGATGGGGGCTGGCGCTGGTTTTACCTCTGCAAGGGCGAAAAGCAGCTGCCGGACGGCCGCGTTATGTGGCTGCTGACCCTTTGCGACTGCAACGCACTGCACAAGCGCGAAAAATGGCTGGTCGAGGCGCGCAACAGCGCCGAGGCTGCCAACAAGGCAAAATCATCCTTTCTCTCCCGGATGAGCCACGACATCCGCTCGCCGCTCAACGGCATTTTGGGCATGGCCAAGATCGCCTACGACAACGCGGAGAACCCTGAAAAGGTCCGCGACACGATGGAAAAGCTGACCGCCGCCGGGCATCAGCTGGAAACGCTCATCAATGATGTGCTGGACATCAGCCGTATGGAGAGCGGCCGTATGCGGATCACCCATGAGCCCTTTGACCTGTATGAGCTGCTGGCCCGCTGCGGGGACACGCTGCACACCCAGGCGGTAAGGATGCAGCTGACCTGCCATGTGAATTTCAACCATCGGCACAGCCATGTCATCGGCAGCCCGCTGCATGTGCAGCGAATCATTGCGAATATCTCCAGCAACGCGGTCAAGTACAACCGGGTGGGCGGTACGATCAACTACACGCTGGACGAGATCCCCAAGGACGAGAACCACGCGGTCTATCGCTTTACGGTGCAGGATACCGGCATCGGCATGAGTGAGGAGTTCCAGCGCCATATCTATGAGCCCTTTATGCAGGAGCATGAAGCCCTGCGCAGTGAGCTGAAGGGCACCGGGCTGGGGCTGGCCATCGCTAAAGAGCTTGTGGATCTGATGGGCGGCACGATCACGGTAAACAGTACGCTGGGCGAGGGTACGACCTTTGTCATAGAGCTGCCCCTTGAGTTGGATCTGAGCGCGCCGAAGCAGCCTGCGGAGTGCAAGCCCCTGCCCGGCCTGAACGGGATGAGGCTGCTGCTGGCCGAGGATAACGCCCTGAACGCCGAGGTCGCCTGCTACCTGTTGGAAAACGCCGGGGCTGCGGTGACGGTGGCCGAAAACGGTCAGGCGACGCTTGACGCCTTTTTGGCAACCGGTAAGGGGGATGCCCCGCTGTTTGATGCGATCCTGATGGATGTTGTCATGCCGGTGATGGACGGTCTGCAGGCCGCGCACGCGATACGCGAAAGCAGCCACCCGCAGGCCAATGAGATCCCCATCATTGCGCAGACAGCCAACGCCTTTGCCGAGGATGTGCAGCGCACACAGCAGGCGGGCATGAACGACCATATCTCAAAGCCGCTGAATGAGGCCGCGCTGCTGCGCGTGCTGGCGCAGTATTATAAGCCCCAACCGTAAAACAAAAAACAAACATCGCCCGCCGCTGCAGTCACAGCGGCGGGCGATGCCTTTATACGGCGGCGATGCCGTTACTTCACGATAAAATGCTCTACGATCATTCGCTGCACCGGCGGGGTGTACTGCAGCACGGCGTAGGGCGTGCCGCGCGCGCTGACACGCTCGGCGCTGCGCAGACCGGCATCGACACCGGCGGGGGTGGGGACATAGTAGAACCCGCTGGTGGGCAGCTTTTCCATGGCGATCAGGCGCTGCTCAAGCAGCCATGCCTCAATGGCCTTGATGGTCGGGGCCTTCATGCCGGGGCCGCCGGCCTCGGCCAGCGCAGCCTTCAGCTCCGCACCGGAGTAGGCGTCCCCGTAGCGGAACTGCCCGGCAGTCTCCTCGGTCAGGGAAAAAGCGGCCTTGGGGCCCTTGGCGGCCTTGCGGGGTGCCTCGCCCTCGGCGGGGGCAGGCTCCGCAGCGGGGGGAGCAAGGCTCAGCACGGCATCGGGGTGTGCGGTGCGGTAGGCCTCGATGGCGGCAAAAAAGCGCGCTGCGTACTTTTCATACTTGCGCTCGCCCATGCCGTACACGCCGATCATCCCCTCCACGCTGCGCGGCACGCGCAGGCACATATCGGCCAGCGATTTATCACCAAAGACAACATAGGGCGGCAGTCCCTCGCTCTGCGCGATCTCAAGGCGCAGCGTGCGCAGCTCGGCAAAAAGTGCAAGCCCTGCACCGGTCAGGCTGTCCATGATGCTGCGGCTTTGGGGTTTCGGGGCGGTGCGCTCCGGCTCCTGCCGGGGCGGCAGCCGCACAAGGACCTGCGCACCCTCCTTCAGCGGGGTGATGTCACCCAGACGTAGCACAGCGTACTGGTCATCGGTCTGTACAAGGTAGCCGTCCTCCAAAAGGCGGGCCAGCAGCCGGTCCAGCGTATCGCGCGGCAGCGCCTGCAGGGTGCCGTAGCTTTTCAGGCCCGGTGCGCCAAGCTCCCGCAGGCGGGCGCGGTTCGCGCCCTGCAGTGTGCCGAATACGACCGCCTTGCCGTACCGCCCACGCAGCTCCGCCACACAGTTGATCATCCGCTTGGCGGCATCGGTCAGGTCGGCCTGCTCATAGACATTGTTGCAGCTGCCGCAGATGCCGCAGGGTGCGGTGGGATGCTCGCCGAAATAGGTCAGGATCGTGTTGCGCAGGCAGGCTGTGGTGCGGCAGTACTGCTCCATCGCCTGCAGCCGCTGCAGATCGCGCTGGTACAGCAGCGCGGCATCCTCCTCCTCTAAATCAGGGTTCTCCCTGCGCTCAAGCAGGAATTTGTTGATGATGACATCCTGCGCCGAGAAAAGCAACACACATTGGGCGGGCAGACCGTCGCGCCCGGCGCGGCCGGCCTCCTGATAGTAGTTCTCCATGCTGGAGGGCATGTTGTAGTGTAAGACAAACCGCACATTGGATTTGTCAATACCCATGCCGAAGGCGTTTGTAGCCACGATGACCGGCGCCTTGTCGTAAATGAAATCGTTCTGGTTGGTGCGGCGGGCCTCGGCGGTCAGCCCGGCGTGGTATTTGGCGGCGGCAAAGCCGGCCCCGGCCAGCATCTCCTGCAGCTTATCGACATTTTTGCGGGTGGCGCAGTAGATGATGCCGCTCTCGCCCGGGTGGTCGCGCAGGTATTGCAGCACAAAGTCGTCCTTGCGGCGGGTGGCCTCGACCTGAAAATACAGGTTCGGGCGGTCAAAGCCCGTCACCAGCACCTTGGGGTCCTGCAGCCGCAGCGTGCAGCGTATATCCTCCTGCACCGCCCGGGTCGCTGTGGCCGTAAAGGCTGAGAGGATCGGCCGCCGGGGCAGACTGTCCACAAAGGCAAGGATTTTGAGGTAGCTGGGGCGGAAATCCTGCCCCCACTGGCTGATACAGTGCGCCTCGTCCACTGTAACCATCGAAAGCTCGGCCGCTGCAGCAAAGCTGCGGAAGGCGCTGCTCTCCAGCCGTTCAGGCGCGACATAGAGGAGCTTGTAGCTGCCCTCGGCGGCAAGGGCCAGTGCCTTGTCGATCTGAGCCTCGCTCAGGCTTGAGTTGATGAAGGCGGCGCGGATACCGGCGTTATTCAGTGCCTTGACCTGATCCTGCATCAGCGAGATCAGCGGCGAGATGACAAGGGTGATGCCCGGCAGCAGCAGGGCAGGGACCTGATAGCAGAGCGATTTGCCTGCGCCGGTGGGCATGACGGCCAGTGCGTCCCGCCCGGCCAGAAGGGCGTTGACGATCTCCTCCTGCCCGGGGCGGAAGGAATCGTAGCCGAAATAGCGTTTGAGCGCTTCAAGCGGTGTCATGGTGCGGTTGCCTCCGGTCTTACAGAATCGTGAACTGGCCGGTACGCATGGCGTCCGGCGCGGTCCGGTGTCTGGCCTTTTTGACCAGCTTTCGGATCAGCAGCACGACCAGCACGATCAGCAGCAACGCCACGGCCAGCAGACCGGCGTAAACGGCGGTGAATTTGTTGGGATTTTTCAGCAGGGCAAGAGGGCTGCGGCTGGTATCGACCAGCTTGCGGCCGTGGGTCGTGCTGTAATACGCCGGCACATTGGCAATGCCGTCGCCGTCCGTGTCGGCAAACGAGGCCATATAGCGCGCAATCGAATCCCACGCCTTCAGCTCCCGGCCGTTTTCCGTGATGATGACATCCTCAAAGTCGGTGATGGGGGTTCCGTCCGCATACTTCGGCACGATGGAGAGGACGCCGTAGGACATGTCGGTCACGGCGCTCAGCATCTGGCCGCTGTACAGGTCAGCCACGATGCGGTACAGCTTATCATCCTCCAACGCAACGCGCTGCCCGTCATCCTCAAGGCAGACATCGGTCACCTTGTTCAGCAGCAGCCGGTGCGGGTTGTAGGTGAAGTTCAGCCCGCTGCAATACAGGCGCGCCGTTGTCATAAAATCGGACACGGAGGCGTCGATCTCTGCAGCAGTACGGATCTCCCGCCCGGTCAGGTAGACGCTGATGAGCGGATAGCCGGGTACGCCGTCCGCACCGATACCCAGCGAGAAGGAATTGAACACCTGCTCGACCGTAATATCGCCCCGGGCGTAGGTGTCGCGCACTGTGCCGCTCGGCACAACAGCCAGATCCACCGGCACACCGTCATAGTCGGCGGCGTTCTCCACGGCGTAGACATAGGCGTCCGCAATAATGTCACCGAGGTTATGCTCCTCGTGGATGTTTTCAAGATCCTTCTGGGTGGAAAAGACAATGTCATTCTCCGCAAGGACCTGATCCTTCGTGTAGCCGAACCGGGCAAGATAGTCGGTATCCACGGTGTCCATAAAGCTGTCGATCGCCTGCTGCGTGGCGGCGTGTGCCGCAATATCCGATGTGATCGGGACCAGTTCATAGGCAGACATGGCCCACCGGCCGTCCGCCTGCTGTGTCAGCGTAAGCTCGCCAAGGTTCTTGCCGTACTCGCCGCAGGATACCACATAGGTGCTGCCGTGTTGGATCGGCTCCTCGAGCTCGGTGTGGGTATGGCCGCTCAGGATCAGGTCGGGGTCGGGCACCGCCTTGGCCAGCAGCTCGTCCTCGGACTTACTCTCGTCCTCCCATGTGCCGCTGTGGGAAACGCAGACGATCATATCCACATCCTCGTTGGCCTTGATGTCGGCCACGGTCTGTTTGACCGCCTCGATCGGATCTTCAAACTTCAGCTCGCAGGTCGGGGCGCAGGCGAGCGCGTCCTTGCCGAAAACGCCCACCACGGCAATGTCCACATCGCCCTTCTCCAGCACGGTATAATCGCTTACGCCGTATGCGTCAAAGGCGTCCTTCAGGCGCTGCTGCCCCTCGGTCAGGCCCTCGGCCTCCATCGTATCCCAGTCTACATTGCAGACCACCATGGCCGGGACAGCATCCCCGGACGCCTGTGCGCTGGTCAGCATGTTGGCAAGCCCCTTGGAGCGATAGTCAAACTCATGGTTGCCGAGGGTCGTTACATCGCACCCGAGATACCCCAGCATACGCAGCTCGGCCGCCTGCGTTTCAAACACGGTCTGGATCAGCGTTCCCATTGAGAAGTCGCCGCCGTCGATCACGAGCGTATCGGGGTTTTGCGCCCGCTGCGCCTCAATCAGGGTGTTCATGCGTGCAAAGCCGCCCAGCTCTGTTTCCAGCCCGTCCACCATCGTGGTGAAGGTGTTCAGATGAGAGTGGGTGTCGTGGGTGAATACGATGTCCACCGTAGTGCCCGGTGCTGCGTCCTGCGCGCAAACGGGCCATGCGCAGGGGACAGCCGCAAGCAGCAGCACGCCCGCCAGTGCCAGCGCGGTACATTCTTTTCTCATTTCCTGTTCTCCTTTACCAATGCCCGCCGAAGGCACAGGGCCGCAAGCTGCCGCCTTCCTCCGGTATATAAGAGCATTACTGCCATATAGTTGTAACCATATTGCTGATATTTTAGCATAAATGCACAGCCCGCACAAGCCTTTTCGGCAAGGGTAAAGGGAATCGGGAAAGCGGGGAAACACTTTTTATATCCGCACGACAAGGGTGCTGAAGCTCTCATACTGCTGGTAAGAGAACTCCTTGGCCTGCTGGCGGATGACCTGCATACCCACGGCCTCCATGTCCAAGGCGCCTTTTCCGCCAAGGCGGTCGGCCTGTGCGGAGAAGGAGTCGAGAAAGTCGGTGTTGTCCCGGATGTGCAGCTCAAAATCGCCGCCCTCAAGCGCGACAAGCGTGATCTGTATCTCCGCGATATGCCCGGGTGCCTGCGCAAGGAACGCCGAGCAGGTTTCTGTTGCAGCCATCGAAACAAAGTACCGCTGCCGTGACGCCGCCTGCCACCGGTCGCAAAAGGCTGCAATGCCGTCGGCCATGGCCGTAAACTCCCGGCTGCTGCCGTGCATCGTCAGTGCGTAGACCCGCGCGGCATCAAACAGGCGTTCCCGGCCTGTCAGACAGCGCCATACAAAAAGCAGCAGCAGAGAAAGCAGCTCGGTCACGGGGTAGAGCCACCAAAACTGCGGCAGGGAAGTGGCAAAAAATACCGTGCAGGGCAGCAGTATTACAAAGTTTCGCAGCAGGGTGATGATAAAGGCGTTTTGCTCCTCATGAATCGAGCGATAATAGGTGTGCAGCACCATGCTGACACCGGCCCCGATACTGCTCAGGGCATACAACTGCAGCGCCGGTGCGCCAAGGTAGTGCAGCGCCTCCTCGTGCAGACCGAAGGCACTGCAGATAAGGCCCGAAAACAGGAAGATCAGCGCTGCTGCGGTGCTGCCGGCATAGAGGCCCCACCGCAGCGCAAGCGCGAGGGCGCGCCGGAAGTCTACGTCGGCGACGCCGCCACCCGCGACACCTGCTTTCAGGTGCGAAAGCTCCGGCGCGAGGGCGCGCACGTCATCGGAATTTTCCTCGGCGAGGACGGAGAGCTTGAAAACGAGCGCATGATCTACGGCGCGTCGTTCCTGCGCATCCGCCGGGCGGAGGACTTTGCCGGAAGCGCCGGCAAGCGCCTGAGCGAAACGCTGCTGAATCTGTAAAAAAGTGAAGAGAAAAGCCCTGCTGTGAAAACGGCGGGGCTTTGTCTGATTATTTTCCACTCTCCTGCGGCGCGTCTTCGAGCAGCATCTGCCGCAGCTTTTTGGCGGCGATGCTCAGCGGCTGCGTCTTGCGCTGGAAGAGGAAGACGCTGCGCGCGGGAATGGGCTCTTCGAGCATGATGGGGTAGATACCGCTTGCCTCCGGCGTGCCGTAAAGCATCTCGCGCGGCACGAAGCCGACGCCAAGGTCGCTCTGCACCACGGGCGGCACCTGTGCCGTGGTCTCGACCTCCACATCGGGGCTGAACGAAAGACCGTGGCGCAGGAAGAGCTCGGCATAAAAATCGTGCGACGATGTCCCCTCCGTCAAGCTGATGATCGGGTAGTCGGCAAGCCTTTTGAGCGAAACGGGCTCCTCGGTGAGCTCCAAAAACGCCGGGCCGCAGATGGGGATCTCCTGAATTTCGTCGATCTTCTGCGCCGTGAGCGAATCCGGCACGGACGCGCCCTCTGCCAGAATGGCGAAGTCGGCAAGGCCGTTCTGCACGGCGGCGAGGCCGTGGGAGGCAGAGTGGTTCGTCAGGCAGATGCGCACGTGCGGGTATGCGCGCCGGTAGCGCGCGAGCACCTGCAAAAGCCGCGTGCGCAGGGCAAGGCTGCTCGCTGCGATGTGGACGATACCGCTTTGCAAGCTCTGGTCGGAGAGGACCTCCTCTTCGCCTGCCTCGATGCTCTCAAACGCGACGGCGATGTGCGTGTAGAGCTTCTCCCCCTCGGGCGTGAGGCGCACGCCCTGCGGCGAGCGGAAAAACAGCGCGCAGCCGAGCTCGGATTCGAGCTTTCGGATCATGCGTGTCACGTTGGGCTGGTTGCTGTAGAGCGCCGCGGCGGCCTGCGAAAAGCTGCGGTATTTGGCGGCGTAATAAAAGACGCGATAGCTGTCGTAGCTGATGTTCATAGCAAGCTCCTCTGAAAAAGAAATGATTGGGGTTCTGCGCGGCGGCGAGGAACCTGACTGCGTAAAATTTGACGGAAGAGAAAAGCGTTCGTCCGCACCTTGCGGACGGCAAGACTGATTGTAACAGAAGCGAAGCGGCGGCGCAAGCGTATTCAGGAAAAAAAGAACAGAACCTTGACGAAAAGTAAACACCGTCGAAAAGCCGCATGAAATCAGGAAAATTCGGACGGCATAGCAAAATGACATATCCTCCATGTCAAGAAAGCATTTCGTTTCCGCGCAAAGGGTCGATATAATGACTCGCGTTGGAAATTCCACAGCACAGGGAGGAATAACATGTTTGCTCAGATCATTGCCATCTGCATTTTTGTCACTATGTTCCTGCTTATTATCCTCGATAAGTTTGAACGGCATTACATTACGCTCGGGAGCGGCGCGCTCGTGCTCGTGCTGGTGTTCGGCGTCTGCATGCGCTCGATGAGCGCCATTTGGGAGACGCTCAACCTCGGCGCGTTTTTCCAGAGCACATTCTGGTACGGCGCAAGTGAGGAGAGCACCGCTGGCATCAACTGGTCGACGATCCTGTTTATCGCCGGCATGATGATCATGGTCGAGGGCCTCGGCAAGGCGGGCTTTTTCCGCTGGCTGTGCCTGACGCTTGCCAAGCTCGTACACTACCGCACGGTGCCGCTGCTCATCTGCTTTATGTCACTCTCGGCGTTTTTGTCGATGTTCATCGACAGCATCACGGTCGTGCTGTTTCTCGCCACCGTCACGCTCGAACTGGCACAGACGATGAAATTCGACCCCGTGCCGATGATCCTGTCTGAAATTTTCTGTGCGAACCTCGGCGGCGCGGCCACGATGTGCGGCGACCCGCCGAACATCATCATCGGCACCTCGCTCGGCTACACATTCTTCGACTTCATCGAAAATACCGGCGCGGTCGTGGCGATCTGCTTTGTGTTCATGCTCATTTACTTCACGCTCTGCTTCCGCAAGGAACTTGAGCGCGCCGAGCATGCCAACGGCGGCCCCGTCACCTGTCCCGAGCCTTCGACGGCCATCACGAACAAGAAGGCATTTCTTGCGAGCGCAGGCGTTTTCCTGCTGGCGGTCGTGCTGCTCATCACGCACGCGCAGACGGAGCTTTCCGTCGCGTGCATCGGCGTGATTGTCGCGATTTTGACGCTGATCGTTTTGGGCTTGACCAGCGGCAAAAAATCTGTTATAGAAATCATTAAGGGCGTGGACTATAAGACGCTGCTCTTTTTCATCGGCTTGTTCGTTTCCGTGGCGGGCCTTGAAAAGACAGGCGTGCTCAACATGATCGCGAACTTCATCACCTCGGTCAGTGAGGGCAATATCGCGGTTATTGTGATCGTCATTCTGTGGCTCTCGGCCATCACGAGCGCCTTTGTCGACAATATCCCCTTTGCCGCGACCATGATCCCTGTCATCCGCGCCATCGCCGCGACAGAGGGCATGGATATCGGTGTGCTTGCCTGGGCGCTTTCGCTCGGCACGGACCTCGGCGGCAATGCGACGCCCATCGGCGCGAGCGCCAACGTCGTCGGCACTTCGGCTTCGGCCAAGGGCGGCTATCCTATTGGCTGGGGCCGCTACTGCAAGTACTGCGTGCCCGCGACGATCATTGTCATGGCGGTGTCCACGGCCTACTTATTCCTGCGCTATCTGTAAACGGAAAAAGGAAAGGAGTGCGATCCCATGAAAAACCAGATCATCATCACCCTTGGCCGCGAGCACGGCAGCGGCGGCCATTACATTGCCGACATGATCGCGCAAGAGCTCGGTATCAAGCTCTATGACAAGGACTCCATCGAAAAGGAAATCGTTTCCGAAGGCTACAGCGAGGAAATGATCCGCAAGATGGACGAAAAGCCCGTCAACTTCTTTGCCTCGCGCCGCATCGGCAAGTATTCGAATTCTCTTGAGGTCAACGTGGCGGAAAAGACGTTCGCCATGCTGCGTGACAAGGCAGCAAACGGCGAGAGCTTCCTCATCATCGGCCGCTGCGGCGACCAGGTGCTCAAGGGCAACCCCAATATGCTGAGCATTTTCATCTGCGGCAACCAGCAGGCCAAAGTCGGCCGCGTGATGGAGAAGAAGGGCCTGTCTGCCGAGGACGCGATCGAGGAGATCAAAGAGGTCGACCGCTCCAGAAAGTCCTACCACAACTACTACTGCGAGACGAAGTGGGGCGACGCCCGCGGCTACGACATGACCGTCAAGAGCGATGTGCTCGGCTTCGAGGGCACGGCGAAAATGCTGATCGCCTATATCCGCAGCTTCATGGAGCAGGACTAAATAAAAATTTGCGGCCCGTGCCGCAAAAAACATTTGAAATGCTCGAAACAATTTGATAAAATCAATTCACAGCGTGTGGCGTTTCTGCGTAAATCCAGTTGCAGAAACGCCGCACGTTTTTTGCGGCAAAAGGAAGGAGAAGACAACTTCATAGTCAAATCGTGCGGCAGAGATGCGTAAGTCCGGATTGATCCGGCGGAACGCATCTCTTATTTTTTATGTTCAGGGGGAAGACCGCCATGGAAAACACAAACCAGTTTTTGGGGACGGAGCGCGTGGGAAAGCTCATGCGGCGCTACGCCGTCCCGTGTATCATCTCGCTGCTCGTCGGCGCGCTCTATAACATCGTCGACCAGATCTTCATCGCCAACGCAAGCTACCTCGGTTCCTACGGCAACGCGGCAAACACAGTCGTCTTTCCGCTCACGGTCGTGGCGCTCGCCATCGCCGTGATGATCGGCGACGGCTGCTGCGCGTTCGTCAGCATTTCGCTCGGCAAGGGCGAAGTGGGAGAGGCAAGAAAGAACGCATTCCGAACAGTCGTGCTGTCGATTGCGAGCAGCCTTGTCCTGACGGCGCTGTACCTTGGTTTTGCCGATCCCATCATTTCAATGTTCGGCGGCACGGTGAACGAGGAGAC
>OGIV01001654.1_pt1 | contig 12597 bp, 10 predicted proteins | sample 1571861 | NCBI WGS metagenome assembly OGIV01 (sample SAMEA2582099, study PRJEB24529) | metagenome | biome: Human gut stool | place: China | collected 2011 | reverse complement strand
CGTCCGAGATGACGGCGTCCAGCAGGGTGACGAAGTCGATGGTCTGGTCGCTGGTAAAGAGGCGGAGCATCTCGGAGTAGATCTGAGCGTTCTGCCGGGTGTAGAACATCTCGGGCCGGATGATCTCGACGAGGTCGGTCAGGGTCTCGGGTTTCAGCAGCACCGCGCCCAGCACGCTCTGCTCTGCCTGCATATTGTAGGGCAGGTTGATGCCCACGCTCTCGAGGTTGAGTTCGTTATAATGTCGTTCGTTCGGCATGGTCATTATCCTTCTGCTTTATTTATATAAATGCCGTAAAGCCAAAAAGCGCCCCCTGCCGAGAGGGGGCGCAGATAGCGGTCAAATCAGGCCTGCTCCACTTCTACCTGGACCTTGAAGGAAGCCACGACACCGACATGGAGGCGGACTTTGCCGTTGAAGACGCCCGCGTCCTTGATGTCCTTGGTCTCCAGCTCGATCTTCTTCTTGTCGATGGGAGAACCGGCCAGCTGGGCCAGAGCCTCAGCGACTTCCTTGCCGGTGACCTTGCCGTGCAGACGGCCAGAGGCACCGCCCTTGGCCTTGATGACCACGGTCTTGCCCTCGAGCTTCGCGGCCACAGCCTGAGCGGCGGCCACGTTCTCAGCCTCGTGGAAGTCGGCAGCGGCCTCCTTGCCCCGGGCGATATTCACCGCGCTGGCGTCGGCCACAGCGGCCAGCTTGCGCGGGAACAGAAAGTTGCGGGCGTAGCCGTCGGAGACCTCATGGATCTCATCCTTCTTGCCAATGCCCTTTACGTCCTGCTTCAGAATCACTTTCATGGTGTTATCCCTCACTTCTCACCGGGGAACCGGTGGATTTCTATGGCTAGTATACAGCAATTGCGCGTTTCCGTCAACGGTCGGGGGCTGCCGCATCTCCGGGAGCTTTCTCCCGCAAGTGAAACGGGCCATTCCATCGCCCGCCCTATTGCCGCTGCGCGGCAACAGGGTCCCACCCCAGCGGACACTTGCCGGAGAAACTCCCCTCGTGCGGCGATCAGCAGTTCACGCCAACTCTTTCCCCGCCGCATCCAATGCTGCTTCGATCACCTTATCCATATCATAATACTTGTACTCGCCCAACCGGCCGCCGAAAATGACGTTCGGTTCGACATCGGCCAACTGCTTGTAGCGGGCGTACAGGGCACCGTTCTTCTCGTCGTTGACGGGATAATACGGCTCATCGCCCGGCTTCCACTCGGCGCTGTATTCCCGGCTGATGACCGTTTTGGGCTGGGTGCCAAACTCAAAGTGCTTATGCTCGATGATGCGGGTGTACGGGGTCTCGGCATCGGTATAGTTCACCACGGCGTTGCCCTGATAGTTGTCGGTATCCAGCACCTCGGTCTCAAAGCGGACGCTGCGGTACTGCAGGGCCCCCAGCCGGTAGCCAAAGTAGGCATCCACCGGGCCGGTGTAAACCACCTTGTCGGCCAGTGCGTTCAGGTTCTCCCGGTCGGCCAGATAATCCACGTTCAGCCGCACCTCGATGCCCTCCAGCATCTTTTCCACCATAGCGGTATAGCCGCCATCGGGGATGCCCTGATACAGCGCGTTAAAATAGTTGTTGTCATAGGTAAAGCGGACCGGCAGGCGTTTGATGATGAAAGCCGGCAGTTCGGTGCAGGGGCGGCCCCACTGCTTGCCGGTGTAGCCCTTGATGAGCTTTTCGTAAATGTCCGTACCCACCAGACTGATGGCCTGCTCCTCAAGATTTTTCGGGTCGGTGATGCCCGCTTCCCGCTTCTGCTCCTCGATCTTTGCCTTGGCCTCGGCGGGGGTCACCACCCCCCACATCTTATTGAAGGTGTTCATATTGAAGGGCAGATTGTAGATCTCGCCGTGATAGTTGGCAACGGGGCTGTTGGTGTAGCGGTTGAACTCCGCAAACTGGTTCACATACTGCCACACTGCCTTGCTGCTGGTGTGGAAGATGTGGGCACCATAGCGGTGGACCTGTATGCCCTCCACTTCCTCGGTGTAGATATTCCCGGCAATGTGGCTGCGCTTATCAATCACAAGGCACGTTTTGCCCGCCTTTTTTGCTTGCTGGGCAAACACCGCACCGTAAAGGCCTGCGCCTACGATGAGATAATCGTAATGGTTCATCCCTGCTTCTCCTTTTTTCTGGATTCAGGTTCATTTTTGGAGAGCGGCTTCTTCTGGCTCTCACGGTACTGGTCAATGGCGGTCTGGATGCGTGCCCGGGCTGCCTCGGGGGTAATATGCTTGAGCTGGGCCGCCGCCATGGTCTGGTGGCCGCCGCCGCCCAGGCTTTCCATGATGACCTGAACATTGACCGCCCCCAGACTGCGGGCCGAAATATTCACGCCGCTCCCCACCTGCACGGCCACAAAGCTGGCCTCCACATTCTGGATGGTCAGCAGGTCGTTGGCAGCCTGCGCAATGGCCACACGGGCCTCGGGGGGCACCTCGCCGCTCACCGAAATGGCACAGCTGCGGTACATCTGGGCAGCCTCCACAAGGTCTGCCTTGGCGTTGTACTCCACCATGGTCACATCAAAGAGCTGGCGCACCCGCTCCGTCTCCGCACCGTAACGGCGCAGAGCGGCGGCGGCTTCAAACGTGCGCACACCGGTGTGCAGGGTGAAGTCCCGGGTATCCAGCATAATGCCCGAGAGCAGGCCCTCGGCCTCCACTCGGCTGGGCTTGTCGTCCCGGTCGCCCACATACTGCAAAAGCTCCGTGACCAGCTCACTGGCCGAGGAGGAGTAGGGCTCGTGGCAGACAAGGTCTGCATGCTCGATGAAGCCCACGCCCTTGCGGTGGTGGTCGATAACGGCCACCTTGCCGCACCTTTCCAGGATCTCCTTACTTTCCACAAGGCCCAGCTGGTATGTATCCACCACCACGCAGAGCGTTTTCTTGGAGATAATGGGCAGCGCCGCCTTGGGGTCGATAAAATCATCCGCCTGGCCGGCCCGGCACAGGGCATCGATCAGGCTGCCCGCCAGCGTGGCATCCCGCCTGACGGCGATCACCGCCGGGACATCGCAGATCTTGCAGATGCGCAGCACGCCCTCGGCAGCGCCGATGGCATCCAGATCGCTCATCCGGTGGCCCATGATGACCACATGGTCCGCCTCCTTGACGAGCCTGACCAGCTGATCGGCCACGATGCGGCTGCGCACCTTGCTGCGCTTTTCCACGCCGTGGCTCACGCCGCCGTAAAAGGTGAAGCCGTCCGGGGTCATCTCAGCGGCCTGATCGCCGCCGCGGCCCTGCGCCATATCCAGCGCCTGCACGGCCATATCCTGGGCTTCCCGCAGGGTCTTGGCCCCGCGCCCGATGCCAATGGAGATGGACAGGTTCACGCTGGGGTCCAGAGCACGGATCTTATCCAGCACATCGTAGCCGCGCTGGGCATACTGCTCCAGATGGCGCTCTTCCACCACGGCGATATAGCGGCCGCTGGCAACGCGGCGCAAAAAGCCTGTGCCCCGGCCGATCATATCCTCCAGCACCCGGTTGATGCCCTCCAGCAGGCGGGCGCGCTCACTGTCCAGCATATCGCTGAACACATCGTCGTAGCCGTCCACCAGGAACACCATGTAGCCCGGGCGGCTGGCCTTGTACTCCGTTTCGATCCTGCGCAGGGCAGTTTCCTCATTGAACACAAGCAGCGTCATGCTCTCGCTGCCGCCCGGCACGGTACTGCTGTGCACATTCCACACACCATCGGCCAGATTGAGCTGCTGCCCCTCCGGGGTGCGGGCCTGTGCGGTGTCCAGGCCGGGCAGCAGCTTCTGTGCCCTGCCTGCAAGCCGGTCCTCGCCGCCCAGCAGTGCCGTGCGGAAGCGGCTGTTGTACCACAGCACCGTCTCGCCAGAAAGCAGAGCCGCCGGCTGAGAGAGGGATTCCAGGCTGTATTGGGTCCTGGAATTTTCAAAGCTGCCGCCAGCCACCCACTTGGCGGTCCAGCGCCGCAGCTGATACCGGAAAACGCAGATGCCGATGCCCCACAGCACCGCCAGCACCGCCAGCGCAGGCCAGCCCGCGGGCCGCTGCACCAGAAGCGCCAGTGTCAGCAGTGCACACAGTACTGCCAGCGCGGCGATCAGCATTTCTAACGTCCATCTCGGTTTTTGTTTCATGGGATCTTCTGCCTCCTGGTCTGCCTGCCCCGGCGGGGCGGCTTCCGGCTTATACCTCCATCAGAATGGGGAGGATCATCGGGCTGCGCTTGGTGCGGCGGTAGATATAGCTGCTCAGCGCCTCACGCACCCGGGTCTTGACGCTGTTCCAGTCGCGCACATGCTCTTCCACGCAGCGATCCAGCGCGTTTTCCACAATGCTCTGGGCCCCGTCCATCAGGCTCTCGTTCTCGCGCACATAGACAAAGCCGCGGCTCACAAGGTCAGGCCCCGCCAGCACCTTGCCGGTCTTGCTGTCCACGGTGGCCACAATGATGACCAGACCGTCCTCAGAGAGATGCTTGCGGTCACGCAGGACCACATTGCCCACATCACCCACGCCCAGGCCGTCCACCATCACGGCACCGGCGGTAACAGGCTCGCCCAGTTTGATTTCGTCCCGGCTCAGGATGACGTTGGAGCCGTTCTCGGCAATGAGGATGTTGCTGGTGGGAATGCCCAGAGACGCGGCGGTCAGGGCATGCTTTTTCAGCTGCTTGTACTCGCCGTGCACGGGCAGGAAATACTTGGGTCTGGTCAGGGTGAGCATCAGCTTCTGCTCCTCCTGGCAGGCGTGGCCGGAAACATGGACATCATACATGCTCTCGTAGATGACCTCCGCGCCCAGCAGGAGCAGACCGTTGACGATCTTGGTCACGCTCTTCTCGTTGCCGGGAATGGGGTTGGCGGAGATGATGATGAAGTCGCCGGGGCCAACCCGCACCTGGCGGTGGCTGCAGGAGGCCATGCGGGAAAGGGCGCTCAGGGGCTCGCCCTGGCTGCCGGTGGTGATCAGCACCACCTGTTCCGGCGGGTACTGGTTCAGTTCATCCACACTGATGAGGGTGCCCTCGGGGATGTGCATATAACCCAGCTCCTGCGCCATGGCAGTGTTATTGACCATGCTGCGGCCGCTGAACGCCACCTTGCGGCCATCTTCCACGGCCAGGTCGATGATCTGCTGGACGCGGTAGATGTTGGACGCAAAGGTCGCAATGATGATACGCTTGTTCCGGGCACGGGCAAACAGGTTGCGGACACCGGCGGCCACCTTCTGCTCCGTGGCGGTAAAGCCCGGGCGCTCGGCGTTGGTGGAATCGCTCAGCAGAGCCAGCACACCCTTCTGACCATACTCCGAAAGGGTGGTCAGGTCGGTCACGCCGCAGGCCAGCGGGGTATAATCGATCTTGAAGTCGCCGGTCTGGATGATCGTTCCGGCGGGGCTGTCAATGGCAAAGGCCACGGAATCGGGGATGGAGTGGTTGACATGGATGGGCTCCACGGTAAAGCAGCCCAGCTTGATCTTCTGCTTAGGGGTGATCTCCACGAACTTGGTCTTGCCTGCCAGGCCAAACTCCTCCAGCTTGTTCCGGATGAGGCCGCAGGTCAGCCGGGTGCCGTAGATGGGCAGATCAAACTTCTGCAGCAGGTAGGGAATGCTGCCGATGTGGTCTTCGTGGCCGTGGGTGATGAGCAGGCCCTTGATCTTGTCCTTATTCTGCACCACAAAGGTAAAGTCGGGGATGACCATGTCCACGCCGTACATCTCACTGTCCGGGAATACAAGGCCGCAGTCCACAATGATCATATCCCCGTTGCACTCATACACGGTCATGTTCTTGCCCACTTCACCCAGACCGCCCAGCGGGTAGATGTGGATGGGCACAGCGGCCTCCTTGGGCTGCTGTGCGCGGCGGGGCCGCCGGTTATAATAAGGGCGGCGGGTGCGGGTACGCTTTTCCCCGCCGGATTCACTGTTTCTGTTCGGATTGTTCTGAGCCTGAGCCGGGTTCTGTTCTTTGACCTGTGCCATGCGGTACCTCCAAAATCAATTACAAAACGCAGGCACACCCTTTTGCGAGCGGCCTGTCTGCTGTGAAGGAGCAGCAAACGCACCGCCGCTCCCATCGAAACCATCGTATAGAATTTTTCGCTTCCATGCCTGTTTTCGGCACTGGGATGGCCGGAACGGAGTAATTTCTGCCCTGTCAGTCCATCTGTTCGATGCGACCGCGGCACTGTCCCGTTCCGGCCGGACACACCGCACCGGTGCGCCCCTATACGCATTTTGTTACAAACAGTATAGTATTTCTTGTCCACTTTGTCAATTCAAAGCTTTGCCGGAAAAGCCGGGGATGATACGTTTTCCTCTTGACAGAACCGGAAAAATAGCTCTAAATAGAAGTATCCAAAAATTCAAGTTCCGGGAGAAACAGATGAAACAAGTCGAAGTTTACACCGATGGCGCGTGCAGCGGCAACCCCGGCCCGGGCGGCTGGGGTGCAGTGCTGCGCTACCGCTTCAACGGCAAGGTCTATGAAAAGGAGCTCAGCGGCGGCGATGCTTCCACCACCAACAACCGGATGGAGCTGACCGCCTTTATCGAGGCCCTGCGCCAGCTCAAGGAGCCCTGTGAGGTGCGGCTGTGCTCTGACAGCCAGTACGTCATCAATGGGCTGGAAAAGGGCTGGGCCAGGGGCTGGAAGCGCCGGGGCTGGAAAAAGTCCAACGGCTCCCCTGCCCTGAACCCCGACCTGTGGGAACAGGCATTGGAGCAGGAAGCCCGGCACAAGATCACCTATGTCTGGGTCAAGGGCCATGCAGGCCACCCGGAAAATGAGCGCTGCGACCAGCTGGCCGTGGCACAAAGTCAGGCACACGGAGGGAGACAGGGACGATGAGCGATACATTTCTGCCCGGCAGCGGGTTCGATACCTATGAACAGCAGGACAAGGTGCTGGTGGGCCTGTGCGGCGGAACGGGCTGCAAAGCAGCTGTCCGCATTTTACAGCAGCAGGGCTTTGCGGTGATGGGCGCTGTGGTGCGTCTGTGCACCGATGACCCCGTTGTGGATGCAGCCAAGGAAGCCGCCAAGGCTCTGGGCATCGAGTGCATCACCCTGAATGCCAGCGAACTGGCCAGCCAGCTGGCTGAGGAGACCGCTGCCCCGGCCGACCTGCGCTTCCCCGCCCTGCTGGCGGCGGCTGACCGGCTGGGCATCCAGTACATTGCCACCGGCCACCGCGCCCGGGTAGAGACCGGGGCGGACGGCGTGCACGTCCTCTGCCCTGCCGAAATTGCGGACGAGAGTGCCCGGCTTGCCGCCCTGCCGCAGGAGACGCTGGGCCGGCTCATCCTGCCCTTGGGCGATTTCAGCCCCGAGGATGTGGCTGAGATGGCAGCAGAATAAAAAAACAAAAGAGATGCACCCCGCCTTTCTGAAACCGGTTCAGGGAGCGGGGTGCATCTCTTTTTGCTCTGTTCTATTTCATCGTACAACGCTCAATGGAAGTCATCCGCTTACTTTGCGAAGATCTGGATCCAGTTGTGGCCCCACTGAGAATTGGCATCGTAGTTGTAGCCAAGGCACATATACTTGGCGGCGGGGTCCATGATATTGACACGGTGGCCTTCCGAAGCCATCCAGTCTGCAACGACCTTTTCGGGCGTGGTCTCGCCCCAGGCGGCATTTTCGCCGGTGGCGGTATCAGACACACCGTACTCCTTCAGCACGGTGAAGCAGTTGGTGCCATCGGGGCGGGTGTGGGAAGCGACCTTTGCCACTTCCTTTGCGCGCTCATCGGCGGCGGCCTGCAGCTTGGCATCGCCCATGGCCAGAGGTGCCAGATTTTCCTTTGCGCGCTCAGCGTTGACCAGCGCCAGCACTTCCTGTGCGAAACCGTTCTCACTGGTGCCGCGGGCGTAGGTAAAGATCATCACCCAGTAATTGCCGTACTCGCCGCCCTCGTAGTAGCCAATGCCAACGGAGGTGGCATCCTTGTCCAGCATCCGCTCCTTGAAGAAATCGTAGCGATTCCAGGCGGCGACCACGTCCGAAGCATTCTCAGCAGCTGCCCAGTAGTTCTCGCCCACAGAAACATCGTCCACACCGTACTCCGGCAGGATGGTGAACTCGCGGCTGCCATTGGGGCGGTTGTAGGAGTAATTGACGGTAAGTTCTTTTGCACGGGCCTGTGCGGCAGCATTCAGTGCGCTGCTGCCCATGCTCAGAGGAGCCACACCAGCCTGTGCACGCTCTGCGTTGACGAGCTGCAGCAGCTCATCGGCCTTGGAAGCTGCGTGTGCGGGCATTGCCAGAACAAGCATCAGGCAGATGAATGCGGCGTAGCCTTTCGACTGCTTTGCCGAGGATATTCAGTTTTTGCGCGTCTTTCTTCTTTGGGTAGAAATTTTGAGAACGAAAAAAGGTGTTGTTCTGCAATACACTCAGCAAAACAACACCTAGAAATTCTAAGCAGGTCGCCCAAAGAAAGATTTCTTTGAGAAGCAGCTGGCTGCCATTTTACAGGCCCTGTAGCTTTGCGTCACAGCCTTTCGACTGTTTTGCCGAGAATATTCAATTCACCTTGAGGAACTGTTCCCATTTCCTCGACATTATCCTACCACATCGGGCAGAACCTGTCAACTGTTTTGGAGCAGCCTTCTCAAAAAATCTGCTTTTTTGAAGCGTTCTTCCGTTATGCCTGCACCTCTGCCGCCTTTTTGCGCAGCTGGTCGAGGTCTGCGGCATCCGGGTGAGCCAGCGCCTTGTCAAAATTCTCGATCAACATCTCGAGATTGGGCGCATGGTTGGGCTGCTGCAGCATCTTTTCATACTGCTGGCGCACGGTCATGGGCATCTTTCCCTGGCACATATAAGTTCCAATGACCGTGTTGCTCTCATCCAGCGATTTCTGCACCGCCGCCAGGATCTGCTCGAAATATTCCGCACTGCCGCCAAAGCCTGCGGTGCCGAACAAAAAGATCCGCTTCCCCTTCAGGGTCTGCAAAAAGGCGGTGAGGGTGTCATCGGCATGGCCCTTATCCGTCCAGAAGCCGATGTAAAGGGTCTCAGCCTCCAGTGCCTCCGGGGCCGGTGCTCCGAAGTAGGTGCACTCATTCTGGGGCAAGCTTGCGCGAAGGGTGTCGGCCAGCAGGCGGGTGTTGCCGGTCTTGCTGCTGAAAACGATGGCGTAGCTCATGGTCATTCTCCTTTATTATGTTTGATATCAGATGCTTCCCTGTTCTTTTGCGTTCAGGGCATCATAGATACAGCGGGTGCCCTGATGGGCGATCAGGCCGCCCAGGCACTTCTTGTTGCAGCGGACACAGCGGTGGATCTTTGCCGCATTGCCGCTCTGCAGTTTGTTGACCCAGTTGGGGTCGGCCAGCAGCTGGCGGCACATTGCCGCACACTGGATGCGGCCGCTGGCAAGCTGCTGCTCCACAAAATCGGGGTCGTTCAGGCCGCCCACACCGCAGAGCGGCACGCTGGTATACCGGCGCACCTCATCGCAGAACTTGAGGAAGCAGCCGGTCTCCTTGAACTCGGGGTGGCTGGCCGGCGGGATGGTGTTTTCCAGCGCAGAGTGGTTGGCCAGTGTCACATGGAAGCTGGTCACGCCTGCCTGCACCAGCAGGGGCACGAACACGGCCAGTTCCTCCTCCACCACACCGGCGTTGCCGTAATGGGGGTTCTCCTGCCGGACAGCCAGCTTGTAGTCAATGGCCATGCCGGGCACAGCGGCGTGCACTGCCTTGACAGCTTCCACGGCAAAGCGGGCGCGGCGCTCGGCACTGCCGCCGTATTCATCGGTGCGCTTATTAAAGACTGCCGAGCTGAAGCTGCCGCACATACGGTCACCGTGAACCTGCACCATGTCAAACCCGGCCTTAACCGCCAGTTCAGCAGCCTTGCCGAAACCATCAGTGATCTTTTTGATCTTCTTCACAGACAGCTTGGAGATGTAGGGCGCGACCTCGGCGTTCAGCAGGGGACGCAGCTCCTGCATCGAGATTTTCTTGGTCAGCACGCCGGGCACATACTTGAGCATGGCAAGCATGTTGGAATCCGACTGGTGCAGCTGCGCGCAGATACGGCAGTCATAGCTGTGGACGATCTCGGTCAGCTTCTGGTAATAGGCAAAGCCCTTCTTGTCAAACAGAGATTTCTCAATCATGCTTTTGCCCACAGGCACATCACCGATGATGACCATGGCGCAGCCGCCCGCAGCGATGCGGCGGATTTTTTCAAAATACTCCTCATCCGACAAGCCGAAGGTCGTCGGCGCAAAGATGATGCGGTTTTTCAGCTCCAAACCGCCGTAATTGACAGAACTATTGATCGTTTCGTACATGATGCGGTACCCCCTGTGCTGCTTTTTCCAGTAAAGTAAGCAGCTGCTCTTTTTCCTTCGCGTTGAGATTCGTCATAAAAGTGCTGTCCCAGTCAAAAAAAACCCGGTGGGCGGCCTCAAAGGCCTCCTGTCCACGCTCCGTCAGGTTCAGCAGGTAATGGCGCCCGGATTTTTCTTTGGTTATAAAGCCGTCCTCCACCAGTCGATTGACACATCGCTGGCTGTGCCCCCAATCAAGGGCCAGCTCCTTAGTCAGCTCTGACGGTGTGCAGTTTGGCTTTTTCCCGATATACACGATAAAAAACAAGAGCCCGAAATTCAGACCTACCGCCTGAAGGCGCTCCCCGGTAAAAGCGGAAAAACTGCGGTACAGCATAGCGACATAAAAGGAAAGTGTTTTCTGAAACATGGCAGATGGATTTCAACTCCTTTCGATTGTCAGTATAATCCAGTTACTTGATTTTGTCAAGTAATAAAAATGTGAAAAATTGCTGTCCTACGCTCGTCAAAAATTGCGTTTTTTCGCAAATCGGCTCTACTTTTTCGACGGAGGGCGGTCTGGCTGCTTTTCTTCTGCCGTATCCGGTGCTGATTGGCAGGGAAAAGCAAATAAAGCACATACTTATTTGAAAAATCTTGCGATTTTTTGTCTTTTCCTGTTGTATGACAATTCATCTTCTGCTATAATACCACATGCGACTGACTGTTTGGGGCCTGAGGGGCAATGCGACAGGTATGATAATCACCACTTGTCAAAGCAATCCTAACTGTCAGAAGGCGGCCGGGCTTTTACCCAAAGCCCGGGGGATTGTTTTATTGACAAGAGGAATGAATGAAATACAAACTGCAGAATAACAAAAGGGGCTTCACCCTCGTGGAGCTGATCGTTGTTCTTACCATTCTCGCGGTTCTTGCGGCGATGCTGATACCCGCCCTGCAAGGATATATTGAGAAAAGCCTTGAGACTGCGGACATTCTTCATGTGCGCGAGGCGTATATGGAGGTGCTGACAGCCTCGCTGACCAACGACACGGAGAATCAGGTCAAAACGGTAAACCTCAAGCAAAAGCAGGATGACTGGCAGTCCATGGACCCCATCACGATTGCGGGCATCACGCACTATAAGAAGGACGGAGATACCGACAACTGGAAGGGTATCCCGACTGCAGGCGGGGTATGTGAGGTCTCCTACGATGCTGCGGTCGGCGTTGTTTTTACATGGAGCGGAAGTGGTGGAAACAATACAAAGGTGGAAATGAGTTTTAGCGATATACATAAACTGGTAGAGAACGCCGGACTTTTGGATAAACACCCCACCTATTCTTTTGAAATAGACTCGAAATGTCCGAATTCAAGTATGATAAAGGAACTACAATCAGGTATCAAAGAAAACAGTTTACTGAGCTATGGAACATGGGCGTATCTCGGGGATGCACGACCGGCTTTCAGAAAGACCTATTTATTTTGGACTTCTGTGAATACAGATAAAGTTGGTGCCAATACAAAGATTCCAGTTATTGTCAGTGCGGATACCGGTGGGTTCTATATTTCACAAACACAAACCGCCAAAAGATCTGTCAAAGGCCAAACGTATGTCGCCATCGCGGATCACATTTCCAATTTCACAAATTATACCAGCGGCACAAAATATCAAACCCTTGAGCAAGCCTACGCCGCTTATGCAGAGTTGGTAGCTAAAGAATATCCCGACTACAAAGGTACCCTCCCCAAATAATCCCACTAAAAGCGTTGCTGCATGAGACTTTCGGGCGAACACTGTTCGCCCCTGCATGCTCTGCGATGAAAGACGCGCTTTTCAACATACTGGGCAGCACCGCGACACGGTGCTGCTTATTTTTGTCCCTGCACTGATTACCCCCGGCAGCACATTTTGTAATCTTGCACGGTTACTCTTGATTCTGCCGCCGTTATTCCGTATAATTGTCTATAGAAGCACCGCTTTTGGTGCACAATCAGAGCATCATATTTATAATATAAAAGGAAATCACAATGGAGCCATTGGCACAACGCCTGCGCCCGCGCACGCTGGATGAGGTCTGCGGGCAGCAGCATCTACTCGGCAAAAATCAGGTCTTTCGCCGCACGGTCGAAAGCGGCAGAATCCCCAATATGATCTTCTACGGCCCATCCGGTGTCGGCAAAACCACCGTTGCCAGCATCATTGCGGCGGGCAGCGGTATGCAGCTGCACAAGCTCAACGGTACCACAGCCTCAACCAGCGATATTAAGTCCGTGCTGGCAGACATCGGCACACTGGGGGCGGC
>OGIV01001636.1_pt1 | contig 12702 bp, 14 predicted proteins | sample 1571861 | NCBI WGS metagenome assembly OGIV01 (sample SAMEA2582099, study PRJEB24529) | metagenome | biome: Human gut stool | place: China | collected 2011 | reverse complement strand
GCAACGAAAGGTTACCATAGCCGTATTATTGAACGCGGTTGGGAAAACGACATCTTAGGTGAGATCGTTAATACCCGTATCGTAGCGCAAGCGTTCGACTGTAACCAAGTCGTAGAATTTATCTTACAACCGGACGTAGGCCCGTGGCGTAAGTATGAAGATAACCAAGTTATCAAACCGGACACCGTACAAATCACTTCGGTACAAATGACTCTTTGTAACCAAGCGTACAAAGCGATCAAAATTGATAACAACTTACAACGTAATCTTTGCCAATTCTGGAGCAAATTTGAAGCAGGTTTCTTAGATTCTTGCTACCGCGAATTATCTGGTATGTGGCACAGCTTCGTATTATCAGCAATGGTATTAGAAGCAGACCGTCGCAATAAAGGTTCTAACGCAGGTCGTGACCGCTCTATCAACTTAGGTACAGTAGGTTCACCAGTTCGCGTTACACCAGCTAACTTACCAGTTAACTTAATGAACTTACGTAACGTATTAGTACATAATAGTCGTTGGAAAAATGACGAAATGTTCTTAATCGTTCCACCTGAGTTCGGTAAAGTGGTTATCCAGTCTGAGTACCGCTTAGCGGCAGACATTTCTTGTTGTAAAGATCCATCTATGTTATTAACTGGTGAATTACCGGGTAAACTAGCTGGTTTCCGTACAATCGAGTCTATGCGTACAATCAGTGCGTTCGACACAACAGTAAACAAACAAGCGTATTACATCTTAGCGTTCTGGAAAGAAGCGTTTGCTTTCTATGGTGACATCACCGAAGGTCGTATCATCGAAGATAAAGACTACTGGGGTCGTCAATACCAAATGGCAGCGTTGTGGGGCGGTAAAGCAATTTACGGTGATGCAATCGCAGTTGGCTACTGGACTTTTGAGTAAGGAGTTTAAAAGATGGCAAATGTAATGCTAACATTAGGTGGCCCATACCGCTACAATCACTGTTCAGTAGGCCGTAACACAGTATACGACGAAAGCACAAATGGCGTAGCAGAACGTATCGCTGGTGAGTATATGCACGGTTTATTCACTGTGGGTAACGCATTAAACCCTATGCACAGTGAAGGTCAAGCAGAAGCGTTAGACGTAGCGAAAGTTGCAGCAGGTGATTTCGTTGGTTTATTTGAAATCCCAGCGAACCACACTTTATTAGACGTAGCAGTTCGCGTGTTCCCAGTTCAGTCTTCACGTGGCTACCAGTCTAAATTAAATTCAGATGGTTTAGTGGTTGGTGTAGAAGTACACGAGTACGACCAAGAAACTCTGCAACCTACTGGCACTACTATTGACTTAGTAACTGCGTTAAACGGTATTCCTGCGAATGAAGACGCGTTTAAACGTAGTGCGGTTAAACCAGGCGAAGGCGGTCACTGGGTCGAAAGCGACAAGTTCTTAGTTTTAGGTTTAAAAATTGAGAGCTTACCTGCTGACAAACAAGTCAAATTATCTGACATTACTGCACGAATTGAAGTGACAGGTCACGTATTTGACTACGAATGTCCGATCCACGTATAGTAGAGAAGCGTGGGGTAACACCCACGCTCTTATCTTATGGCACGAAAATATGAAGCACTCGCTCGCCAAGCGAGAGAGCGATATAACCAACAAACAGATGGAGACCTTGAAATGGCTCAAGATACAATGAATGTTGCCCCACCAATGGCAAAAAAAGCAAAATTTTTACGTGACGCAGACGGAAACATTTACCCGTGGGTTCCAGAATTAGCGGCTCGTGGTGACTTAGTAGCAGCGTATGACCCAGACAAACCGGAAATGTATGCTGACGACCAAGCACAAATCGCGTTAAACCGTGAATTAGAAATCGCGAAAGAGCGTGCTGACGCAGAAGAAGTGGCACGACTTGAAGCACAGAAACGTGCGGAAGAAGAAGCTCAAAAACGTGCAGAGTTAGAAGAAGTAGCGAAAGCTGACAAACGTAATTTAACACTCGCACGTGAACAGTTAGTTGCAGCAGAAGAAGCACACGCTAAACAAATTGCTGAACTACAAGCTAAGATCGACGCTATGGCTAAGCAACAAGCAGAAGAAAGCGTAGCTACTGCTAAAAAAGCTAAACCTAAACCTAAAGCGAAGAAAAAAGAAACCGTTGTGGAAGAACTTGTAGTAGAAGAACAAGTGGTAGAAGTTCCTGCTGAAGAAGTGGAAGAAGAAATCAACTTTGACGAATTGGATGACTAATGACTACGATTAGTGACTTGATTGTACGCGCAGCGCGCGACTTAAATGACTATACAGATGGAGTGCCTAACAAACAATTCCAACGCTGGTCGCAAGAACAGCTACTTGGCTATTGGAACGAAGCACTTTGTGTGATGTATTCTCTCAATCCGAGTAAATTTAAGTGTGCCAAAGTAGCTAAGTTGAAACATGGTATTAACCAAGTGTTCGACGAGTGCAAGCGTGTACTATCAGTCATTGGTGTAAGCGATAAAGACGGAAATGTACTTTATGAGGTCGAGCAAGACTCTGAAGACAAGAAGTTAAAATGGGGTGGTTTCAGACCTCGTCATTGTACAACGTTTACCCACAATCGTGATTTTAAGTTAACCAGTTATCGTATTTTAACTGATAAGGACGGCTCGGTTATGGTTAAACCAGCCGTACCTTATGGTATGGACGTTCATCTTAAGTTTATGTGCGAGACACCGCCACGTGAATTTAAGATGAACAATTTAAGTGCTGACATAGAGCAATCCAACTGTATCGATGCGACAATGGGCGTACACTGGGTATTATTTCGAGCGTTAATGGTAGATGAAGAAAGCCAGTCGTCAACGTCGCTTGCCAGTCAGCACTTAAACTTGTTCTTCAAATTACTCGAAGTTAAGACCGAACAAGATAAAGACAGCAACTACAACTTGGAAAGTTTACCAAGTGTATTAAAACCGCTAGTCGCACGTGAGGTGGCAAGATACCAGTTGGGGATTAAATAATGTTAGACCAAGTTGAAACCGTACCTTTATCTTACTTCATTGACGAACTTATGTTGCTTGACGGCATTGAGCAACCAATGGCAGAAGACTACATTCGCAAAGCAGCGATTGACTTCTGCACAAAGACACAGATTATCCGTAGAACGTTAGAGATTGATTTAATAGCTTGTGCGGACGAATATTTATTGGATCTTGAAGACTGCGACAGAGTGGTTAGTATTCAAGAAGCCTGCGGTTACGAGGTACTTAATAAAGAGCCTTGTAACGGACTGAATTGCAGCGGACACTACGTATGGTACGTGTCGCCAAATAGCTTAAAAGTTAGCCCTGCGCCTGCCGTTAGTGGGGGCAAGCTACGGGTCGTGGTGGCCGTTGCACCTAAACAAGACTGTTGTGAGTTAGACGAACTGTTATACCAGAACTACCGAGAAGCGATCATTGATAAAGCACTCGCTATGCTGTATAAAGTTAAACAGGCACGTTGGTTCGACTTAAATCTCGCAACGATTCACGAGCGTGATTATAAACAAGCAGTAACACTCGCAGGAGCAGACAGACTACTCGGAGCGAGACGTGGTAAAATTAGATTAAGAGCAGGTGGAATATATGGCTAATTGTGGTTGCAAACCGTGTAGTAGTCCGTTACCAAATGAAAAAAGAAAGTGCAAAAAGTTCTCGTTATGTGTAGGAAACAAATCGCTACATTATGACGGGGACTGTTTGTATGTAACGGACAGAAAGTTTCAGATCCCAGACGGTACATATACGTCAATTACCTTTCAAGGTGGTTGTGTAGTAGGTGTTGGCACTGCGCCTTTACCTGTTTACACTCCACAAGCGTGTTGTGATGGTGAGGCTGTTACTAACGTAGTGACGACTGAAACAATTACCACTTCTGATGAGGCAGGTAACTTAGCTGTAATTGAGAATAATAAGTTAACTGTTAACCCTGCGTGGAAAAATTCGACAACAGTAACAGTTGGTGGTAATGGTACAACCGAGAAACCTTGGCAAGCTAAGGCTAAGTTAGCACCTACTAACAATAGAATGAAAGCCACTAAAGACGGTTTACAAGTAGAGCTTGAGTTCGCTGACTCCGATACCGTAACTATCAGCGGTGACGGTACAGCGAATACTCCGTATAAGTTCAACCTTGGTGAAGTAACGGCAACCTTACCTGAGATCAATAAGCAGGAGATTGAAGGTAACGGATTCACCATTACAAAGACAGGTCTTTTTAAAGCAACAGAAGACCTACAAATTGTTACCAACCTTAAATTCTCCAGTAAGGCCTTCACAGTAATAAATACAGGTCTCGCGACTGAAGTATTTGTTGACGAAGCGTTCCTACGTACTGGTGCGGTAAGCTATGAAGCACTGGTGGATAATATCCTGAAAGACGAGAAATTAGTAGCTAAGTTGAGAACCGCACTAGGATTGTAGTATGAACTTACTATATAGAAACTTCAAAGGGCTTATGCCTAGATACGACAGCCATCTCCTCGGAGATGGTTTTGCCACAACTGCGAAAGACGTAAATCTTTGGCACGGTACACTTCGACCATTCCGAGAGAAAAAGTTATGTAAAGCACTTCGCGAGAGTACGAAATCAGTATTCTATGATAACTGTTGCTGGAAGGAATTTGATAAGTGCGTCGAATTTACACGAATGAATACTACGTGTGGAAGACAGGTTGTGACAGGGTTATATGACTACCCAGCAACTTCTTGTTCCGATGAATGTAATCCAAAGTGGATTAGATTAGGACTACCTTCGCCTAAAGGTACGTTGAACGTAGAACGTTTAGATCCGCTAAAAGAAATCACGGATTGCTATGCTGAAAACTTAATTGACGCGATTGACTACAAACGCGTGTCACGTACTTATGTATATACGTATGTAAATAGTTGTTGTGACGAAGGACCACCTAGCTACCCGTCCGAGCATATTGACGTAGACGATGGTAGCAGAGTTATGTTAAGTGGGTTCACTACCCCACCGGCAGAGTATGACGTAAATAAGATTAGAATCTATCGCCTAGCAAGTGGATTCGACCAAACAAATACCACAATCGACAGTTTTATGATTGACGATAAAAATGCCCTAAGTGAGTTCTACCTCGTAGCAGAAGTGGATATTAACGCTGGAGCGTATGTTGATGACAAGCACGACTATGAGCTTGGTTATGCCTTAGAATCACAAGAATATGCTGAGCCACCTAAAGACTTACGTGGCATTATTAGTGTTGATGGTACACAGCTTGCAGGTTACACGGGTGGAAATAAAATTCGATTTTCTACACCTAACTTCCCACACGCTTGGCAAGAAGCAGACGAGCTTACAATACCTGATACTGTACAGGGCATAATTGAGTTTAACCACGACGTGATCGTACTTACGTGTGGTGCGGTATATGTTGTTGAGCCTATCGCTGACTGTAAGACAGTAGGTTGCCGTAAGGTAACTAAGACGTTAGAAGACTACCCATTGATAAGCTGTTGTGGCGGGCACGGTTATACTATGACACCAAAAGGTGTGGTGTTTGTATCGGTTGAAGGGTTGATCCTAACTGACGGGTTCCGTGCAACTAATATCACTTCGCCCTACTTCGCGCCTGATGATTGGCAAGCGTTGCACCCTGATCGTATGAGCGTTGTATACAACCGCGATAGTATTTATTTCTTCAGCGATGTTGCAGGTTATTGCTTGCAGTTCCCAGTAAGTCTTACAGCGTGGGAAAACTCAAACTTAATCGAGTTATCAGACAGACCTAAGTTTGCTATCAGTGCGAACGACGAAATGTACTTGATCGAGAAAGACGGAGCCTATCGCTGGGATAAGGGAGATAAGTATCGCCCGTATGAATGGGTAGGTAAGAAAGAAATTTCACATACGCAGATAAACTTTGCTGGAGCTAAAGTTAGCCGATATAATAACGGTGATGTCACGTTTACCTTAACAGGAGACGACATTTTAATTAAAGAGTATAGACCTATTCAGCCTGAGAAGTTTAGACTTCCAAGTGGACGTAGGGATATAGAGTTCCAAGTAGGACTTAAAGGTACAGCCGAAGTGTACCAAGTTGAAGTTTCTACAAGTTATAGAGAGTTAGGCACGGTATGAAAGTACAAACAGTAAAATTCCCACAGACCCCAGAAGCAACGTTAGAAGAAATCAGCAAACTTCGCCCGTTCATTGATAAGTACCACAAAGAACGTTTCGACTATGACGAAACTATGCCGTCAGAAATGTTGGCGGTTATGTGGCATTCTGCACAATTAGACTTCCTTGAAGTAGTAAATGACGAAGGTGAACGTGTTGGTGTAGCGATGGTTAGTATCTATCAGAAAGGTGACGGTACACGTGGTGCTACGCTTATGGCAGCGTATATTGAAGAAGAATATCGCGGACAAGGTATGTTCAGACGTATGATCGAGTTAGCGAAAGTTATCTATCGAGCACGTAACATTTCTACCTTAGATATTCCGGTAGATAGTAAAGTTGATTTAAGTTGGTTCGGTGGGGAGTATTTAACTACTTATAGAACGGAGTTGTAAGAATATGGCCGATAACTGGAACAATGTACCTATTAAGCACAATAACTCCGTACTTCCTTCAATTACACCTGGGACAGACGTAACACCACCTGCTCCTACTTCGTCAAAGGGTAAAGATACGGATTACTTCCCTGGCGCGCTAAACGCTGGTTGGAGTGACTATTTCCAATGGGCTAACAAGGACTATGAAGCATGGCAAGCGCAGTTTGACAAGGCTGAGTCAGAGCGTGTTAAGGAAAGTAGACGTTGGTTACAATACTACGAAGACGTTTACAACAACGAGATGAGTTGGTGGAAGAAGATCACACTTTTCGCGTTGAACGGTATCCAGTTGTGGGCGTTGTGGAAACAGTTTCAACAGCAACGTGATTTGGCTGACAAGACTTATGACATTGCTAAGCGTGTACAGAACATCGCTGAAGAACTATTTTATTTTTATAAGAGTACGTATTATCCACACGAAGTAGCACTTGGTAATCAGATCAAAGGTTACTTTGATAAACCATACTGCGCTGACTACGAAGGCACAGGTGCTAAGTTCGCAGAGAATATGACACTAGCGTTTAGAAAAGCCCGTGAGGACGTAACGAGATGTACTAGTTCTAATTGTGCGAAGTTTACCGATAGTGACGCATTGTCTTGGGCGATTGAGCAGGCTCAGTCAGTTGGTAACGCACGAAACGGTGCTTATAGATACGAAGAATTACGTAAAGATACTAAAGACAACAAATGGCTTGAATTACGTATGAAGTTTTTACAGATTGGACGTAACGTATCAGCGGAAGGTCAACAAGGAATTATGAAAGCGTTTAACACGTTTAGTAGTTTCGGTGCAGACCCAGGTGCAGCATTAAGTCAATTACTCGGTACGTTATCTAACACCGTAGGACAAATGATTTCTTCGCCTACTGCACCAAATGGACAGTTACCGAACGTTAGACAAAGTAACTTAATGTATCAACCTTACTTCGCAAACGTAATGCAGTCTGGTGACGTTCAACCGGCAAAACCGCAGAAGATTTCTTATACGGGGTAAAATAAAATGGTAGCCTTTACTTTAACGAATTACCAAGCGCTTGCACAGGAACAGGGTAAAGAATACGAAAAAGCCCTAAAAGCTCGAGTAGACCACGAACTTGCTGAACAGCGAAAGAACTATGCGGCTTGGGCTAAGAAGTTTGCCGACGCGGAAGCACAACGTCGGGTTGAAGAAAAGAACTGGCGAGAGTTATACCAAAAGGTATACGAAGAAGAAAACACGTGGTGGAAAGATTTAATATTCTATGCGCTGAATGGTATCCAACTGTGGGCATTGGTGCAACAGTATAACCAACAGAAACAAATTGCGGATAGACTTTATGACCTGGCCAACCGTCAACAGTCGCTCGCGGAAGAAATGTACGCTCACTACAAAGAGCAGTACCAACAACACGAAGTTGAGTTAGGTAAGCAAATTAACAACTACTTCGCAAAACCGTATGTGCAACAGTATGACACCACCGCAGGGCGTTTCGTAGTAAACGCCAGAGCACATATGACAGGAAAACGTCGTGAAGTATTAATGTGTGCGAGCCAGTATTGTACAGGTGCGGTAAAAACTGCGTTACGAGATATTGCTGTACAAGAAGCCAACTTAGTTGGTAATGCGATGAATAGTGCGGTAAAATACGAGAACTTACGCGAACAACGTATGGAAGACAAATGGCTTCAAGTTAGAGTATCGTTTATTCAAACTGGACGTGGTGTATCTGGTCAAGCTATTACTGGTATTGACGGAGCAGTTACAGCGTTTAGTAGATTTGGTGCAGACCCTGGTGCTGCACTTAGCCAGTTGTTAGGCACAGCCGCTTATACCATAGGTGGAATTATTGACGCACCAAGAACGTCACGTGCTGCTCCAATCGTAGAAGCGCAACCAGCTTACACCCGTGGGTCGACAACGACTCCACGATATGTATCAACTGTCGTAAAAGGATAATTAAATGTTTATTATATCTCCAACAAAAGGTGGCTATCGTGGTGACGTTGTCAACAGCGGTTTTAGACAAGGCCGACAAGACGCTTACCGTGATTATATTGACAATTACAACTTCGCATTGAAAGCAGACGCAGCAACAAATGCGGAGAACCAAATGAATGTACAACGTGCAGCGAATAACTTTGCGTTACAAAATGCTATGCGACAAGGTGCTCGCACAGAAGCACTTAACTTCGTGAATGACAGTGCGAAGATCGACGACGCGATTACTGGTGCGGATATTAGCTTTGTTAAAAATGCACAACTCCGTACACCGGAGAACATTCAGCAACTAGGTCAATCGCAAGCTACGCAAGTGTTGGCGACGCAAAATGCAGGTGAAAATACTGCCGCATACAAAGCGAACCAAGCACAAACGTTAGTTGAGCAACAACCACTTGAAGCAGATACACGAAAAGCTAAACTTGAAGCGACTAAAACAGCGAGTCAATTTAGTCAACAAAAAGGTGCGTTGGGTATGGATGCAACAAACTGGCTCTCTACTTACGGTGGAGAGAAAGGATACGAACCATACATTGATAGCTTAATCGACGCGCAGGCTTTATCGTTAGTTGAAGAAGCTCGTCAGCGTGGGGAAGTGTTAGACCCTACTGAAGTTAAACGCCAATTAAGTTCAGATCCTGAAGTGATTAAACAAGGTTATGCTGAATACCAACAAATGTTGTATCGCGCACAAAACCAACACAATTTAAGTAGTGGTTATTATACGAATGAAGACGGAAACCCTGTAAATCCTCGCTATGGTTCACGCGGTGGATCTTCCAATACAACCGCAAATAAGACAGTAAAACCACAATATAAGTCATATAAAATGGGTGAAAGTTTTGAAGAATTTTCTAACAGAACTCCACACCAAAAGATTTCTAACAACGCCATCGTAAGTGGAAACACAATCTATCTTGCAAACGGTCAGATGATTATCTATCCAGAAGGTACGGATATGAACGAAGAAGTGCGAAAACTACAAATGTATGGTAGTATTAACAACGTAGAAAATCCGTAACGAAGGTAAACAATAATGTCGAAACAGTTAGAACAGTATTTGGATAATAAAAACGTCCAAGCATTTTTAGCTTTAATCCGTGATACAGAGGGTACATCGAAAGGCGTTGACCCTTATCGCGTATATGGCGGTAGTGCTAAAAACCAAATCAAAGACCTATCAAAACCTGACTTTAAACGTTGGGGTTTCACACAGACTGACGGTAAGAAAAACACGTCATCAGCGAGTGGTGCATATCAGTTCTTAGAACGTACTTGGAACGGTTTAGCTAAACAACACGGATTAACGGACTTCTCTCCACGATCACAAGACTTAGGTGCGATTGCCTTACTTAAACAGTCTGGCGCACTTGACGCGATCTTAAAAGGTGATTTCGATACCGCAGTTAAGAAAGCAAACCGCACTTGGGCGAGTTTACCTGGTTCACCTTATGCGCAACACACTCGCAGTAATGAATACGTAGCTAATTCGTTAGCTAAACACTTAGGTGAAGACGTAGATCTTGCTAAGTACAATATGCCTAAAGATAATGAAAACGTAAAGTCAACAGCACCGGTTCAGACAGCGTCGACGACGGTATCGACTTCGCCAGTGACTCCGGTGCAAACACAGACAACGTCGAGTTCGCCAGTAACGAACGTCACAACCCAGAAGGTAAGCAGCAAACCGAAAAACAAAATCCTGTTCATCGTACAGAAGATCTTGGATTTGTTCCTCAAGCGGTAGCACAACTTAGCGACGGTACACAAATCGTTCCTGAGAACCAAGCTGAAAATGCGTTCTTACAGAATGTAGCTAACAATCCGGCACGTACGGACGAAGAAAAGGAACGAATCGCTAAAATGGGTGTGTTGTTAGGCCCAGAAACATTCGACGTGAGTTTTACAGAACAAAAACGGGTGAGCTTACCAACGGAGTTAGACTCACAGTTAAGACAAATGATAAGAGAAGTATAGTATGGGAAAATACGACACGATTTTATTCGGGGAGCAAAACACACGTCCTGAATATAGAACAAAGTACGACGACATCTTATTCGGAACAACACAACAGCCAGCAGAAGAACCTGCTGGCGAAGTCGTATCTGAAACACAGGAAAATTCTGTACAAACGCAGCAACTACCTACTAATACAACTGCGGATTACTTAACCGCTTACGGTGTTTCAGAAGACAAAGGTAACACGATTTCGTATAACGACTTGAACGCTAAAATGGAAGCTGACGGAGTAGATACAAATACACGTCGCGAAATCCAACAGTCTTGGTTCAAAGGGTATCAAAAATACATTGATAGCTTGATCGACGAGAACGAGAAAAAAGCCCACCAAGAACACTTGGCGAAGTTAATGGAAATCCCTGCTACGTACAAAGAGAACACGTTGAAGAACCAAGCGGTAGAGGGTGCTAAACGTGGTATTGTAAGTACAGAAGCCGCGATTGAAGGTGTTAAAAATCTCGCACTCAGTCACGCTGACGTGATAAATGCTTCAGACAAAGACTTACTCGCTAAAGAAAACCCAGACCTACTAGCTCGTGTAGAGAAAGCAGGTGGCATTGACTATATCCAGAAAATCGGTAATGCGGTTAGAGACCAAGATATTGACTTATCTGGTGTTGGTTCTACGGCCTTATTTGGTGCTACTGAAGAAGAACGCAAACTAGGTACAGAATTAATTGACGCTTTATCTAAAGCACGAGCTAAAGACGTAATTTCTCGTACTGACGCAGAAGGCGAAGAAGTTGTTATGCCTGACGGTACAGTTAAGAAAATGTCAAACATTCAAGCTGCTGACTATTATAACAAAGCACCGTCTTCTATCGCAGGTGAGAAAGAAGCAACAGAAGCGTTTGAGAAAGACCCGTGGGGATCACTAGTTACCGGAGACGGTTTTAGCCATCTTGTAGGCGCAGCATTTAGATCTACCGCTCAGAACTTACCAACTACTATTGCAGGTACTGCTGCGATGTTCTTTAACCCTGCGGTGGGGTTAGCGATTATCAACAGTGGTAACATTACTGACCAACAATTACAAAGCGTACAAGAGCTTGCTGACAAAGAGTACAAAAAACTCAACGGAGAAGACGCTAATGTAACCGATTTGTCTGCGGATGAATATCTTAAATTCTTAGACAAACTTGCTGACGAAGGTAAAGTATCAAATGCAGTCGCAGACGGTTTCAAGACCGGTCTAGGAATGACTTTAGCAGAACAGGCAACTGCTGGTGTGGTTGGTAAATTAGGTTCTAAACTCACAGGAATGTCAGCGAAAACGTTAGCCGGTAGATTAGCTGCTGGTGGTGCAGCAGTCGGTTTAAAAACAACCGACGAAGGTTGGCAAGAAGTAGCTTCCCAGATCGTAGAGAACGTAAGTAATGGTAAACCGTGGAACGAAAACACTGCGCAATCATTTATTCAAGGTACATTCTCACTTGAGAACGTAGCACAACACGCAGGTAACATTGGTAACAAATTAGTTGAGAAACAAAAAGCGCAACAGAAAGATGAAGGCACTGAGGCTTCGTATGAACAGCCGGAACAAAGTGCGGTAGAACCGCAAGAAGAAAGTGCGGTAGAACAACCAACTAACGACGTAGACGTTGACGAAGCTAACCGTGCATTTGAAGAAGCGCGCGAAGCACCTGAACAAAGTGCGGTAGTACCACAGGAAGAAACACCTTCACGTGAACAATTACTCGCGGAGTATGACGCATTAACACGTAAAGTTGGTGACGGAGGCGGGAGCTGATGTCAACAATCAGCCTCGCAAGTCATCTGACGAGGTGTTCCAGTACATCTTCGATGAATGTGATGCCGTGAAGGACAGCATCATCAAGGATTACTCTGACCTGGGAAGCATGGCATTGAGTACTGCCGAGGATGGACGTGCCAACAACCTGACCGTCCTTGCCCTCAAGGCTCGTGCAGCGCTCTATTGGGCAAGTCCGCTCTTCAATCCTTCTGGCGATAAGGAGCGTTACCACAAGGCTGCTCTCTATACCAAGGAATTGCTGGATGCCTGCGAGGCAAGAGGCATGAAGCTCGCTGCCAAGTATGCTGATCTCTGGTCAACCAATAATTACAAGGATGCCGACAAGAAGTGCGAGATCATCTTCGGTCGCCGTAGCTAGA
>OGIV01001631.1_pt1 | contig 12721 bp, 10 predicted proteins | sample 1571861 | NCBI WGS metagenome assembly OGIV01 (sample SAMEA2582099, study PRJEB24529) | metagenome | biome: Human gut stool | place: China | collected 2011 | reverse complement strand
GCCCCAGCCGACAGCCGATAGGCAACTGCTCCAGTAGCGGGATCGCTCCAGGCAGGGTGTTGAGGCGACTTTTATGCGGCATGGCGCTACCGAAATCCGGGATCGCGCGGATTAACGCCTGGGTGTAGGGGTGATGTGGGAGGGTGATCAGCTCTTCGCTGGGCCCGCTCTCCACCGTCTGCCCGCAGTACATGACGTTGATTTTATCCGCCCATTTGCTGAGCATTTGCAGGTCATGGCTGATCAGCAAGATGGTGGTGTTGTTGTTCTGGTTGAGCCGCGTCAGCAGGCGAATAATCTGCGCCTGGGTGGTTGGCTCCATGGCGTTGGTCGGCTCGTCGGCAATCAGCAGACGCGGCTGGTTGGCCAGGGCGATGGCGATCATCACCTTCTGGCACTCGCCCTCGGTCAGCTGATAGGGGAAGCTGCGCATGGCATCTTTGTGATCTTTAATGCCGACGCGGTGCAACAGCTCGATGGCCCGGCGCTTGCGCCAGCCCAGCCGTTGCCACCAGCGGCCCTTGTAGGTCCAGCCGGGGATACTCTGAATCAGCTGCTGGCCGATGCGCTCAGAGGGATCGAGGCACGACTGGGGCTCCTGAAAAATCATCGACACGTTATGGCCGATCAGCTTCCGGCGCTCGCGGTTCGACAGTCGCAGCAGGTCGATGTCATCGAAGCGCATGCGGTCGGCCGTGACCCGCCAGTTGTCTTTGGTCACGCCGCAGATAGCTTTGGCAATAAGGCTTTTCCCGGAGCCGGATTCCCCCACCAGGCCGCGGATTTCGCCTTCGGTCAGCGTCAGGCTGACGCGATCGACGGCTTTTACCCAGCCTTCGCTGGTTTTAAATTCAATGGTTAAGTGACGAATATCGAGTAACGGCATTATTCTACCCCGGCAATGATCGCCCGGCGAATACCGTCGCCCAGCAGGTTGACCAGCAGTACGCTAAGCATAATCGCCGCCCCGGGGAGCATCACGGTCCACGGCGCCACATAGATAAGCTCCAGCGCATCGCCCAGCATGGCTCCCCATTCCGGCGAAGGCAGCTGGGCGCCGAGATCAAGAAAGCCCAGCGCGGCAATATCCAGAATGGCCATCGACAGGGCGCGAGTGATCTCGGTCACCAGGCCGGAGGCGATATTGGGCAGGATGGCGAACAGCAGAATATTCAGCGTCGAGGCGCCATCGAGGCGGGCGGCGATGATGTACTCTTTCTCCAGCTCATCGTGGACCATGCTGTAGACGGAGCGCACCATGCGCGGCAGCAGCGCCAGCCAGACGGCGAACATCGCATGGCTCAGATGCGGCCCGGCAAAGGCGACGACGATAATCGCCAGCAGCAGCGAGGGGATGGAGAGCAGGGTGTCGAGGATATGGTTCATCACCGCCGAGCGCAGGCCGTGGGTCGATCCGGCAATCACACCCAGCACCAGACCAAACAGCGTGGCGCCGAGGGTGACGACAAAAGCGCCGCCGACGGTGGGCGCCGCGCCGCTCAGCAGTCGGCTCAGCACATCGCGGCCGAGGTCATCGGTTCCCAGAAAGAAGGAGACTTCGCCATAGCGCGACCACGAAGGCGGCAGCAGCTGGTAGCCGAGGAACTGCTGATCGATGCCATAGGGCGCGAACCAGCCGCCGAATACGCATAGCAGCACCAGCGCGCCGCAGCCGTATAAACCAATCATCGCGGTGGTATCGCCGTAGAATTTACGCCATACGGTGCGCAATGCGCCGGGCGGGCGCTTTTCGAGATAGACGCTATCGTAGGGCATATGAATCCGTTTTAAGTTTGTTAGTCATGCTTTATGTCTTTTCAATAATCCCGCTAGTACCAACGCTTTGCCAGCATGGAACGTTTAACTTTTGTGTGTTCTGCATTGATCAGAAGGTTATCTACTTCCGCAAAATCTGTGTGTTGATGTGTATATCTTCTTCCGGGATGTACACATTGCTTACCGACACAAAATTAAGAAAAGCTTATGGCAAAAAAGAGACCAAATCGCAGTCATTTCAGACGCACATGGTCTGATTGTCAGGTTGTCTACACTCGGCAGTATAACATTGTTTTACCGCTACAGATGGAACGGGAAAGCCGCTCAGCTAACGATTGGCGATTATCCGACCACCTCCATAGCTTTTGCCCGGGAACGTAGATAGCGGTTCAGGGGTTGGTTAACAGAAAGGCTTGATCCGAGACGGCAGGTAGTTGTGGAGTAGCAGAAAAAGCACTAATTCGAGCAAAATATGCGCCGGTAGTCCGGAAACTGGACCGGTTTGGGCGCAGCGGGCGTGAGTTCATAACCATGGTATACGACATGATATGCCGATTTACTTAAAGTGAGTTGAGTAAGGAGATCCTCTAAAATTTGAATAAATATTCAACACTCAGGATTGAGTTTTCGATATTCATTTGCCTCAATATCGTAACGCTTTAATTTATTGTAAAGTGCACCACGTGAGAGATTAAGTGCGATAGCAACCTGCCTCAGATTACCTTTTTTCTCCATCAGGCAACGTTCAATAATCATTTTTTCGCTATCTTTAAGGTTATAGTTTTTTGTCCGTGCATCATGTAGAGCCAGGGCGCCAGAAATGGAAGTCTGTAATTCCTCGGGTAGGTCTTTATCAGTTATTACACCATTTTCAGTGAGGTTAATTGTTCGTTCAACGATGTTCTCTAGTTCTCTCACATTACCTGGCCAGTCGTAGTTTTCCATAAGACTGAGAGCTGAATCTGTAAATTTCACGCGGTTTCGATTGAGTGCTCGACAGATTTTTTCACAAAACCATTCTACAAGCTCTTTTAGGTCTTCTTTTCTTGCTCTTAATGGCGGAATGGGCAAGCTAATAACATTAAGTCTGAAATAGAGGTCACGGCGAAATGATCCATGATCGATATCTTTTTTCAGATCCCGGTTGGTCGCCGCAATAATTCTGACGTTAACCTTCATCGGGCGTTTGCCCCCAATACGCAACACTTCACCTTCTTGCAAGACTCTCAAAAGGCTGGCCTGCGCTTCAAGTGGCATATCGCCTATTTCATCCAGAAATAGTGTACCACCATCAGCAAGCTCGAATTTCCCCGCTGCGCCACCCCGTTTAGAACCTGTATATGCGCCATCCTCATAGCCAAATAATTCACTCTGCACGAGATCTCGGGGAATAGCACCACAATTAACCGCGAGAAACGGTCCTGAATTACGATGACTACCGTTATGAATTGACTGAGCAAAAAGCTCTTTTCCTGTTCCGCTTTCGCCAGTTAGAAGGACTGTACTATCACTTCGCCCGACGGTTCGGGCCTTATTACGTGTATCCTGCATCACACGTGACTCACCGAGAATCATATCGAAGTTGTAGATGGCGTTACTACCAATAACACGATGAGCCATATCGCGTACGCGTCGATTGTCACGCATCGAAATCACCCGACCACCTTCAGGCGTGATGACAACAGAGATCACACATGAAATACGAGAATCAGATGCGGGGCAGAACGTAATATTACGATCTTTGCTGGCTGGCAAATCTTTTACTGAACAGCCTTCTGGGCATAATACTTCGTCAACATCGCGATAAAGGACATCTTCCTGAATACCTAATACGTTACGGGCATAGCAATTTAACTGACGAATTAATCCCAGCTCGCTGATAACCAAAACCCCTTCATTAAGTGATTCCATCACCGACTCCTGCTCATTAACCAAACGACGGAGAATAAGTTGCTGGGATATCGCTTCTGCGGCAGCCTGAACGGTGCCTAACGTATGGTAATGGAAACAATCCGGATTAGCAGTAAGGGTCAGAATGCCAAGCATTGTACCGTTTTCATCTCTGATGGGAGCAGCCGCGCAATGTTTGCCTCGTACGCGTAGCGCTTCTTTATAGTTCTCAGAGCTCAGTAAATAGACCAGCCTGTTTTCTTTAAGACACCGCCCAGTACAGTTTGTACCTTGTACCGTCTCGCAAAGAATACTACCGATCGGCGTCAAGTCCTGGCCACAATAATGCAGGGTCACGCCGTTAGCATCTGTCAGGTTAATATGCCCATCGGGGTTGTAGGCAAGCAGGTTACGCATGATCTCACGAGCGATGGAAATCAATAGTGAATTTCGCGCCATGATTCTGCGCAGTTCTCCCTGTTCGCAAAATTGATATTCGAAGTTATAAGCATCTATGCCATCGGTATGGCTGCGTAGCCATGAAGCATGAATAACAGAGCGTAGTCCTTCCGGTTTTTCCCCCTTTTCGAAGTCTGCCCAGGCTCTATTCAGCTCATCGGTGTAGTGAGCAAAACCTTGTTCATGGTTAAGCCGGGCGATCCGCTCGCATTCTTCATCCCAGATATCACTAATGCTTTGGCTCATCTATTTCATTCTCGATTTAATTTAATGTGTTCATTCTATATACATGTTGTGTCATTGTGTCTTTTTTATGAACACATTGTGATCGTTATCTATTTTTATTTCTTTATGAAACATCGAGATGCGATTTGGCACGTCTGTTGCTATTAGAACTGTGTCTCCCTACAAAGACATAAACTATAAAAACCAATATGGAGTAAAATGAAATGTCTATACGAAAGCACAACGTGCCTTACCTCATATTTATATGTGCCATCGCATCTATCAGCGGGATCATCCTCGGTTACGATGCTTCCGTTATTTCTGGCGTCATAGATCCGCTTACTGAACATTTGTCTCTCTCACCTGCGGAAAGCGGATGGGCAGTGTCAAACGTCATTCTGGGTTGTATTGCGGGGGCTTGGGGGGGTGGACGTTTCACCGACCGTTTTGGCCGCAAAGCAACCTTGATCGTCACCGCTATTCTGTTCACTATTTCAGCTATCGGGTCGGCATTAGCCAATGATCTTACCTGGTTCGTTGTCTACCGCATGATTGGCGGATTGGCAGTGGGCATGGCATCAGCTGTAACCCCCCTCTATATCGCGGAAGTATCCCCGAAAGACCTTCGCGGGCGGATGCTGGGAATGCAGCAGATGCTGATGGTAGGGGGCCAATTAGTGGTTTATATCGTAAATTACCTGATTGCCAGAGGAATGGCGCATGAGTGGGTGGTGTCTAAAGGCTGGCGTTGGATGCTGGCATCTGCCCTCATTCCCTGCGTGCTATTCCTTGTAATGGCTTTCTTTATGCCGGAATCGCCACGCTGGTATGCGATGCGCAACCAGAAAGAAAAGTCACTCAAGGTACTGACCTCGCTGTCCAACTCAGGACATGCCGAGCGCTTATATGCTGAAATTCGTACCTCCATCGCCACCGATTCTGCTTTGCAGAGTACACCAACATCTCATGGCATTCTGCGGGATAAAAAATCGTCTTACATCCTGTGGATAGGCTGCGCTATCGCCGTATTACAGCAGGTTTCCGGCATCAATATCCTGATGTACTTTGCGCCCTCACTTCTACAAAACGTTACCGGAAACACACAGGATTCCCTCTTTCAGAGTATTTTTCTCGGCCTCGCACTATTGGCTGGGGTGAGTATTGCGCTGGTGGCCTTTGACCGCGTCGGACGAATCCCGTTGCTGCGCTGGGGGGCATTGGGCTGTGCTGCATTCCTGTTATTCACCTCATGGGCCTTTATGAGTGAAGCAAAAGGGTATCTCCCGGTCGTCGGCTTAGTCGGATTTATTTTTGTGTTTGGTATGTCCTGGAGCCTCGGAGCCTGGTTGCTGATTTCTGAGATCTTCCCTAATCGCATGCGTGCCGTTGCCATGGGTTATGCGTTTTGCTCCCTGTGGATTTCGAACTTCATCGTTACTCAGAGCTTCCCGATGATGAACCGTAATCCTGTATTGATGGAGCACTTCCATGGGGCTTTCCCTCTGCTGTTATGCAGCGGATTCAGCATTATCGCTTTCTGGTTTGTTGGACGTTTCCTGCCGGAAACCAAAGGTGTTTCGCTGGAACATATAGAACCGTTAATGCTTTCAAAATCCCGTCGTTTTGGCGGCGAGCAGGAGATGCTCGTCACGCCAAAATCTGTTTCGCAAAAATAATTAACCAATACCCTATATCTAAGGAGAATGAGATGTCAGTTAAAAACATTGTACGCATCGGTCTTATTGGCGCAGGTCGTATGGGCAGCTTTCATGGTGAAACAGTTGCTCAACGCGTACCGGGCGCAACTCTGATTGCCGTTGCCGATCCGGTACCGGGTGCCGCCGAGAAACTGGCCGCCAGATTGGGTGCAAAAAAATCGTATACCGATCCACAGGATCTGCTGAACGATCCTGAAATCGATGCCGTTGTGATCGCATCTCCTGCGCGTACCCACGCTGAACTGGTCGTCGCCGCAGCCAAAGCGGGCAAAGGTGTATTTTGTGAGAAGCCTATGGCTGTCACCCTGGAAGATGCAGATAAAGCCATTAATGCGGCTAAAACAGCTGGAGTTGCTCTACAGGTAGGTTTCAACCGTCGATTCGTGAGTGGTTTTGCTGCAGCGTATGAAGAGATAAAAGCAGGAAAAATTGGCGTGCCACAACTGTTGCGCTCAACGACTCGCGATCCTGGTTTGGGCGATCCTACGCCAATCCCACACTGGACCATTTTCCTTGAAACACTGATCCACGATTTTGACATCCTGCTGCACCTTAATCCGGGGGCGAAACCCACCCGCGTTTATGCGGTTGCCGATGCCTTAGTGCGCCCCGATTTTAAAGATCGTGGTCTGCTGGATACTGCTGTTGTGAATATTTGCTTCGACAATGGCGCGTTCGCCACTGCTGAAGCAAACTTCCAGGCAGTGTATGGCTATGACGTTCGTGGTGAGGTCTTCGGTAGTAAAGGGATGTTACAGGCAGGAAATATCAATGTGAACAACTGCGTGCGTTATACCGCAGACGGTATATCCATTGACACAGCGCGTCGTGATACCGACCTGCTTCATGATGCCTATGTTGCCGAAGTGACCGACTTCGTACGTTGCGTTGCAACAGGTGCCACCCCGAAAGCGACCGGTGAAGATGCGCGTAACGCATTGGAAGTCGCGCTGGCATGTATCGCATCAGTTCAACAGTTTCAGCCGATTAAGCTCTAAGGATTAAAACATGTCTAATTACTCACTGTCGGTCTGCGCTGAAATGGTATTCCTGGATCTGCCATTCATTGAGCGCGTTGAACGCATTCACGCCATGGGTTTTGGCGTGGAGATATGGGACTGGACCCAAAAAGATATTGATGCGCTGGTGAAAACCGGTGCTCGCTTTACCTCAATGACAGGCTACATCTCTGGCAACCTGGCCGATGATGAAGAAATTGATCATCTGCTTTCCAGCGCAAGTCAGTCACTTGAGGCCGCTCGCCGCCTTGGCTGCCCGTCTCTCAACTTGCACGGCACAGGACTGAACAATGTTGGTCTGCCGGTGAAGCCAGTTGAAATTGTAACGGGTGAAATGTGGCTGAAAGCCAAGAGGACGCTGGATGCCCTTGCCGCTATGGGGGAGAAAGCAGGTAAGGTATTCACTTTGGAAAACCTGAACACGGCCGTTGATCATCCGGGAACACCTTTCGCTAAAGCAGAGGACACAATGGCCCTGGTGAGTGCGGTGAACAGCCCATATCTGAAAATGAATCTGGATATTTATCACGCGCAGATCGGTGAAGGTAACCTGGTCGAGCTTATCCGCAAATGTGAGAAACATATCGGTGAAATTCAGATTGCCGATGTTCCTGGTCGTAAGGAGCCGGGCACCGGTGAGATTAACTATAAGGCTGTAGCCCGCGCGTTGAAAGGGATTAACTATCAAGGTGTGGTCGCAATGGAAGGTTGGGCATCGGGTGATTCTGTCATCGCGCTTGAAGCTTTCCGCGAAGCGTTCACGCTATAAGAGTCAACATCCTTAGGGGCTCATTTTGCATCGCTTCTAAACAGCTCAGGAAGCGATGCATTTATTGTGAAGGATAGAACGATGAACATATCAACACGTATTCATGTTGGCGTTAGCCCGCTCTCCTGGACTAACGATGTACTGGAAGATCTCGGTGGTGATATCCCGCTGGAAACCTGTCTGGCGGAAGCGGCAGAGGCTGGCTATGAAGGAATTGAGCTTGGCCGAAAGTTTCCGCGAACCATTGACACTCTAGAGCCAGTACTGAATCAGGCAAAGCTGAAGCTTGCATCCGGTTGGTATAATGGCCTGATGGCTGAACGCAGTTTTGAGGAGGAGTTAGCTGCGGTACGCGATCATGCCATGTTGCTGAAATCAATGGGCGCAAAAGTCATGGTATATGGTGAGTGCGGCGCAATGCCCGGGCTCACGCCACTCGATGAGCCTCTGTCGAAATCTCCTGCCTTAGGGCATATTGATCTGCCTCAGTACGCTGAAAAAGTGAATAAGTTGGCCGTCTCTTTATTGGAGAACTATGGTTTACGCCTGGCTTATCATCACCATCTGATGATGGTTGTTGAAACCGACGATGAGTTGAAAGCCTTCCTGAAAGCGACCAATGACTTAGTCGGTATTGTCCTGGACTGTGGGCATGCAACCGTGGCAGGAGTAGATATCAACTGGGTGCTGGAAAATTATGGCAACCGTGTGGCGCATGTCCATCTGAAAGATGTGCGTGGTGAAGTGCTCGATAACGTCATTAATAATAACCTGAGCTTCAATAATGCAGTAAGAGCAGGCCTGTTTACTGTGCCTGGCGAGGGGATAGTTAATTACGCTCCGGTTATTCATTTCCTTAAAAACTCAACCTACGAAGGTTGGATTATCATTGAAGCCGAACAGGATCCAGAAAAAGCACCACCTTTGGAGACAGTGAAAAAGGCACGGGCATGGGTAACGAATAAATTAGGTATTTAGCGAATTAGATTAATTTATTACCTGTAGGGGGTTTGGCGCTCATTGAGCGCCTTTTTTGAATTGTATTCTTCTGCATATAAATCATAGGATTAACGAATTACTCGGTTGTTAAATTAATCCCTCTTGCACGAAGGCTACGCCGGTTTGACTGGATAGATGCCAATAGGCGATTGCGACTTTCCGCCAGATGGCAGGAAAGTAATAATGCAGCTTTTTCAATATCCTTTTCTCTAAGAGCATAAATAATGTCTAAGTGTTCTTTCCATGCAGGATTATCAGGTTCTTTATCCAGCCAGCGAGCTCGTGATAATCGAATCAAAGCATCCTTGATACCGTCAAGAATAAAGGAGTTGCCGCATAACTTTGCCAGATTTAGGTGAAATTGTGTTCCGGTATCGTTTAAGTCCCTCTCCATATCACTCTGCTCGTGAGTAGCTAACAACGCTTCCAGATTATCTAAATCATCTTCAGATAACATATTAGCTGACAGGCGAAGAGCGGCTACTTCCAGAACCTCCCTATAAATACTCAGTTGTTCAATTTCCTTAATGTCTATAGGTGCAACGATCCAGCGTAGCCCATCACGACATACAAGTCCTTCAGATTCCAATTTTTGTAGTGCAGCACGAACTGGCGTTCGCGATGCGTTAAAACTTGCCTCGGCCCATCGCTCTGTCAGTCTTTCTCCTGGTCCTATATCCATGCTGAGGATCATTTTTCTTAACTGGTTTTCAACCTCTGACGCTTGACTCATGATGGCAATACTCTCCTGGCAATTGACAGTTAATGGTCTCATCTATATGGTATACCATAATGGTATACCAAAAAAGGTTTCAATATGATGCAATCATACAACAGTTACTGGCAACGTAATCTGCTGGTCTGTTTTATCGGCTCCTTCTCAACTGTTTTCGCCATGACCCTGATGCTTCCGTTTTTGCCACTTTATGTTGAAGAACTTGGCGTTCAAGGGCATGCCGCCATCGTCCAGTGGTCGGGAATGGCCTTCAGCGCCACATTTGTTACCGCCGGTCTGATTGCTCCGGTATGGGGGAAGCTTGGCGACAGGTATGGGCGCAAATCTATGCTTGTAAGAGCCAGCCTTGGTATGGCAATTACTGTTTCACTTATGGGCCTGGTGACAAATATCTGGCAACTTGTCGGTTTGAGATTATTAGTTGGCCTGGCTGGTGGTTATTCCTCTGGCGCAACTATTCTTATAGCGGTCCAGGCACCCTGAGAGCGTGCCGCTTTGGCGCTTGGGATCGTTTCATCCGGTGTTATGGCAGGCAATCTGGTTGGCCCACTTGCCGGCGGTTGGTTGCCTGCTCTGATTGGTATTCGGTCCACGTTTTTTTGCGCAGGCGCGTTAATATTTCTGGCTTTTATCATGACCCTCACTCTCATCCGGGAAGAGGTGAAACCGAATACAGATGCTGCGGCGAAAAAGCGAGTGAGTTGGTCTCAGTTGCCTCATCGTTCTGTCATTGTCTGCATGCTTTGCACCGGTCTGCTACTGATGCTGGCCAATATGTCGATAGAGCCCATTATTACAGTTTATGTTCGTACCCTCGTAAGTGACTCTTCTCAGATTACTAAAGTTGCAGGATATGTAATGGCTGCTGCTGCACTTGGCAGCATTATTTCCGCCACTTGGCTCGGAAAGGTGGCAGACAGGATAGGACACATACGCATTATCACGCTGGCGCTGGCTGCGGCCGGTTTACTGCTGATCCCTCAGGCATTTGTCTCCTCCGGCTGGCAGCTAATAGCATTGCGCTTTCTTATGGGGCTTGCTCTGGGCGGATTACTACCCTGTATTGCGGCTGTGATACGCCATCACGTACCAGAAGGAATGGTTGGCAGTATCCTGGGGTATTCAGTAGCAGCCCAGTTCGCGGGTCAGTTTATAGGACCGTTAATCGGCGGGGTAGTTGGAGGTCATATAGGAATGCGCGCTGTATTTCTGGCAACCAGTATCATCCTGTTGCTTGGCGCGTCCTGGAACTTCAAGCTCACTCGCAAGTCAGTTACATCCTGAAAATAGCATTCGCATTCACCTGTAAATTCTGGAGATTTTATGATGGCTCAACTTAACAATACCGAAAAAAATAGTGCTCTGTTAGTGATGGACTTTCAGAAGATAATCCTTAATAACTTTTTGCAACCAGAGAGCGCTAGAAACGTCATCAGGAACACAGCATCACTCATTTCTACTGCGCGAGCAGCAGGTGTAACAGTTATCTATGTCAGTGTCGGGTTCCGCAATGGCTATCCTGAGGTTAGCCAGAACAACACTATTTTCTCGGCGATTAAAGCCAATGGAATTTTTATAAACGATAGTGAAGAAACGGCGATTCATGAAGGTGTTGCTCCCGCAGAAAATGAGGTCGTCATTGTTAAACGCAGAGTGGGAGCTTTCTCGTTTACTGAACTCGATATGGTGCTTCGGGCACAGCGCATAGAAAATTTGATCATTGCTGGGGTAACTACCAGTGGTGTGGTACTTTCCACGGTCGGGCAAGCTTTTGACTTGGATTACCGCCTGGTAGTGGCGAGTGATTGCTGCGCTGACCCTGATCATGATAAGCATGTTTTTTTAGTCGAAAAAATCTTACCCCAACATGCTATTGTTACCAGTTCATCTGAAATATCAGATAATTGGGTATAAAAACATTGGGTTGTGATTACGTAAAGCGTCCGCACAAGGTTACCTCCTGTCTTCATACTGAAAATATCGAAGGTATGGGTGAAAGGCAGGGAGGTAATACCGACAGCCATCGAAACGAGGACTGCCGGATTGAACATTAAAACGATGTGTACAAAGTTGTGTATTAAAACCAACGAAAACCCAAGGAAATTCAGTTTAACGCATTGAATTTAATGCATTAAATTAAAGTTTCCGGGTGCTATCGTAGGGCATACCATTCCTTATGTTTCAGTGGGTTAGCCATGGCACCGAGAATATCGGAAATTACGTTGACAATAATCACCAGCGCGCCAATCACCATCACTCCGGCGGAGATCGCCGCGTAGTCCTGCTGGCGAATAGCGTTGATCAGCCAGCGGCCTAGTCCAGGCCAGCTGAACACCATCTCAGTGATCATCGCCAGGGTGAGCATGGTGGAAAACTGCAGGCCGAGACGCGGGATCACCGGCGGCAGGGCGTTGTGCAGCACATGGCGCAGTAGAATTTTGCGTCGCGACACGCCGCGGGTGGCGGCCGCTTTTACATAGTTAGTGTCATACACCTCGCTGGTGCTAATGCGCATCAGGCGGATCACTTCAGTGGTGGGGGCGACCGCCAGGGTCAGCACCGGCAGCACCATATGCCGCGCGGCGCTGACGATCATCTCATGGCGCCACGGCGAATCAGAGAGCCAGGCATCAATGAGCGCGAAGCCGGTCACCGTCTTCACTTCGTACAACAGATCAAAGCGCCCGGAGACCGGCAACCATCCCAGCGTTAGGGAGAAGAACAGAGTGAACAGCAACGCCAGCCAGAACACCGGAATGGAGAACCCCACCAGCGCCAGGGCGCTAATGAGCGTGTCCGGCCATTTATTACGCATAATTCCGGCAATCATCCCCACGGGAATGCCGACCAGCAGCGCAAAACCAAACGCCAGAATGCACAGTTCCATCGTGGCAGGGAAGACCACCTTCAGCTGTTCGGAAATCAACTGGCCGTTGATGCTGGAGACGCCAAAGTCCCAGTGCAGAACCCCTTTGAACCAGAACAGCCAGGCATTCCACAGCGATGCGCCCTGCAGCGGCGCGTGCGGCGTAAAGTAGCTGAGGCTAAAGCCGATAAAGGTGAGAAAAAAAAGCGTCACAAGCAACAACAGCAGGCGGCGCAGGGTAAAAAAAATCATGGTTTTTTCACC
>OGIV01001629.1_pt1 | contig 12740 bp, 8 predicted proteins | sample 1571861 | NCBI WGS metagenome assembly OGIV01 (sample SAMEA2582099, study PRJEB24529) | metagenome | biome: Human gut stool | place: China | collected 2011 | reverse complement strand
ACGGCATCATGAAGCCGGTCACCAGCGGCTTTGGCTTTGTCGATTTGATTATCCCCGGCCTGCATAAAGCCAACGGCATCAGCCGCCTGCTCAAACGCTGGAACCTTTCGCCGCAGCAATGCGTAGCAATTGGCGACAGCGGCAATGACGCCGAAATGTTAAAACTGGTGAAATATGCTTTTGCTATGGCCAACGCTGCCGACAGCATCAAAGCCATCGCCGGTTTCACCACCGATGACAATAACCACGACGGCGCGTTGAAGGTGATTCAGGCCGTTCTCGATAAGACCTCCCCTTTCAACGACTGATCCTGTGCCGGGGTATCCGCCCCGGCTTTTCCATTTTGTGCGCCGCTGCATAATTTTAAACTTGCATTAACTCTAATTTAACTTAAATTAACGTTTGTAAGATTTAATACTTTCGAATGAAAGATACAGCGAGGTAATTATGGCTGCTCTCCCTACCCACGAAACATTACCTGCCGACCATAAAGCGGCGATTCGCCAGATGAAACAGGCCCTACGCGCGCAAATCGGCGATGTTCAGGCAGTGTTCGATAAACTCTCGGCGCGCATCAGCGAGCGCCTGGACGAGATTAATGCCCTGAAAGCCGCGGGCCAGGAGGTCTGGCCGACGATCCCGTTTAGCGATATCGCCCAGGGTAAAGTGAGCGATGCGCAGCGCGAGGCGATTAAGCGCCGCGGTTGCGCGGTTATCAAAGGCCACTACCCGCGCGAACAGGCGCTGGCCTGGGATAACGCGATGCTGGAATACCTGGACCTGAACCATTTCGACGACGTTTACAAAGGGCCCGGCGACAGCTTCTTCGGCTCGCTGGAGGCTTCGCGCCCGGAGATCTATCCGATCTACTGGTCGCCCTCGCAAATGCAGGCGCGCCAAAGCGATGAAATGGCGGCGGTACAATCCTTCCTTAACCGCCTGTGGCGCTTTGAGCAGGACGGCAAACGCTGGTTCGATCCGGATGTCAGCGTGATTTACCCTGACCGCATCCGCCGCCGCCCGCCGGGAACCACGTCAAAGGGGCTGGGCGCGCATACCGATTCCGGGGCGCTGGAGCGCTGGTTGCTTCCCGCTTATCAGCAGGTTTTCGCCAACGTTTTTAATGGCAATATCGACGCCTACGACCCGTGGGACGCCGCGCACCGTACCGAAGTGGAAGAGTATACCGTCGACAACACCACCAAATGCTCGGTGTTCCGCACCTTCCAGGGCTGGACCGCGCTGTCGGACATGATCCCGGGTCAGGGGCTGCTGCACGTGGTGCCGATCCCGGAGGCGATGGCTTATGTGCTACTGCGCCCCCTGCTCGACGATGTGCCGGAAGATGAGCTGTGCGGCGTCGCGCCGGGCAGAGTGCTGCCGATCTCTGAGCAGTGGCACCCGCTCTTGATTAAAGCGTTAAGCTCGATTCCAGCGCTGAATGCCGGGGACTCCGTCTGGTGGCACTGCGACATCATTCACTCGGTGGCGCCGGTGGAAAATCAGCAGGGCTGGGGAAATGTGATGTACATTCCGGCCGCGCCGATGTGCGAGAAGAACCTCGCCTACGCGCAGAAAGTAAAAATCGCCCTGGAAAAAGGCGCCTCGCCGGCGGATTTCCCGCGTGAAGATTACGAATGCGACTGGCAGGCGCGCTTTACCGTTGCCGATCTTAACGATCACGGCAAACGCGCATTGGGCATGAAGATCTAATCATCATACAGACCTTGCTGTTCTACGGCGGTATGGCTCTTGCCTGGCCGGATCCGCCGCACCGAATCGCGTACCACCAGGGCGCCGTGCAGCAGTAGCGAGCCGTGCGGCGCTTCCGGGCGCAGCAGACGCTGCTGCAAAAGATGCACCGCCTCGCTGCCGAGCTCATCCCGCGGCACATGAATCGCCGTTAGCGGCACGTCCTGAATCGCCGCCAGATTAAAACCGTCGATACTCATCACCGAGACATCCTGCGGCACCCGCAGGCCTCGTTTTTGCAGCGCGCTGACGGTACCTGCGGCCATAAAATCGCCGCCCACCAGAAACGCCGTCGGCATCGGGCGCCCCTGTAAAGCATCGAGCCAGGCCCCGACCTGCTCTTCCGTTTCTCTGGCGCTAAAGTTGGCGACGCTAATCAGGTCGCGGCTACCGGTAAATCGCAGGTTGCGCGCGCGCCACGCCTCTTTTATGCCCACCAACCTTAGCTCCATGGTATAGCGGCGCAGGCACATCACGTTCATTACCGCCTGATGGCCCATATCAAACAGATAACGAGCGGCGCACTGGCCAATCAGCCGATGGTCAGGCGCAATAGAAGGAAGCCGCATCCCTTCATCCCGGCAGTTAATTAATACGCAAGGTTTGCCAAGATCCGCCGCCAGCGCGTGGATATGCCGATCGTCGATACCCAGCAATACCGCCGCCTGGGTGTCGGTCTCGTTCATGCGGGCCAGAAACAGATTGGCGTCGCTGTCGTTTTCTTCCAGCGCGCAATAGCGCAGACGTACTTCATGCGGCGCCAGCGCGTTATTAATACTCTGGATGACGCGGTAGTAGAAAATATCTGAACGTTCATCGAAGGCCCGTTGCGGAGCAAAAATCAGCAGGTTGTTGAGCAGTAGCCGCCCGGCGGCCAATCCCTGCATCACCCCCAGCTCATGGGCGCAGGCCAATACCGCCTGACGGGCCTTTTCGCTTGTATTCGCTTTTCCGGCTAAGACGCGTGAAACCGTACTGGCTGAAAGCCCGGTGCGGGCGGCAATTTCGGCGACTCGCAGCTTTTTATCCATTCTGTGATCCAGCTCCAATTCAAAAATGAAAGAATTTTCATAGTCGCCAAACCCTGACTAACAAGCAAATACTCCGGCAAATTATGAGAACTACGTCATCTCATGAAAAATTTTGCATAAATAGCGCTACTGCCCGCCGCCTTTCTCCCTTATTTTGAATTGGTCCAATATCTTCCATACTAGTTATACCAATAGATATTGAAATAAAAACAAATAATTCAAATAGTTAGAACTATTACGTGACGACTCAGCGGCTGAAGCGTCATTTCCCCCTACAACGTCTTGTGGAGAGTTCTATGAGTCAAGGCCTCAACAATGATATGGCAGTCAGCAAAACGCGCCGGGTAGTGAAAAACCTGCGCTGGTGGGTGCTGGTGCTGTTTTTACTTGGCGTAACCGTCAACTACATCACACGTAACTCGCTGGGGATTATCGCCCCGGAACTGAAAGCCACTCTCGGTATTACCACCGAGCAATACTCGTGGATCGTCGGCGCATTTCAGCTGGCTTATACAATCTTCCAACCGCTGTGCGGCTGGCTTATCGACGTCATCGGGCTCAAGCTGGGCTTTATGGTTTGCGCCACATTGTGGGCGGTAGCCTGTATCGCGCACGCCGGAGCAGGCAGCTGGCTGCATCTGGCTATTTTACGCTTCTTTATGGGCGGCGCAGAGGCGGCCGCCACCCCGGCTAACGCTAAAACCATCGGCGAGTGGTTCCCGAAATCCGAACGGCCGATCGCCGCCGGCTGGGCCGGCGTCGGCTTTTCTATCGGCGCGATGCTGGCACCGCCTATCATCTACTTCGCCCACGCCTCCTTCGGCTGGCAAGGGGCGTTTATGTTTACCGGCGCGCTGGCGCTACTGTGGGTAGTACTATGGTGGGCCTTCTATCAGACCCCGGAAAAGCACCCCAATCTCAGCAAAAGCGAGCTGGAGTACATCAAGCAGGACAACGAAGCGCCGCCGGTGAAGCTGCCCTTTTTTACCGCGCTAAAAACCGTCTCGAAGAACAAACGTTTCTACGGTATCGCCATCCCCGCTTTTATGGCCGAGCCCGCCTGGGCGGTGCTGAGCTTCTGGGTGCCGCTGTACCTGGCGAAAGAGCACGGTATGGATCTTAAACAGATAGCGATGTTCGCCTGGCTGCCGTTCCTCGCCGCCGACCTTGGCAGCGTGGTCAGCGGCTATCTCACCCGCCTGTACGTCCGTTGGTTCGGCTGTACGCGAGTCAATTCGGTCATCGCCAGTTCTGTGACCGGCGCGTTTCTGATGATCTCGCTGGCGCTGGTGGCCATTACCCGCGATCCCTATATCACCATCATCCTGATCTCCATTGGCGGCTTCGGCCATCAGATCATCTCCTGCATGCTCAGCGCGCTGGTGGTGGAGTCTTTCGACAAGGGACAAATGGCGACGGTCAACGGTATGCGCGGCTCCGCAGCGTGGATCGCCAGCTTCTTGTTCTCGTTATTAATCGGGGTGACCGCCGACAAAATCGGCTTCAACCCGCTATTCATCGCCATGGGTTTCTTTGACCTGATTGGCGCCGTTTTCCTGGTGGCATTTATTGCTGAACGTCGCGCCAAGCGCGCCTGAGAGTGGATGTAAAATATGAAGACGTTGAAACACTGGAGTTTGCACCAACAGCTGGAGCATCACGTTGAATTGACCGTTGATGGTCAGCACACTTTGTGTCTGTATGTGCTGGAAGAGAATTTATTCCGCGTCCTGCTGAAGCGCCAGGGCCAACTGGCGCTGGATCGCACCTGGAGTATCGCCCCGCAGCAGGATGTGCCGTGGGAAGGCCGCGCGCGGGATGACCTCAGCGGTTTTAGCCTCCCGGCCTGGCAGATAAGCGAAGCGGATGACACGCTGACCATCGCCACCCGCCAACTGCGCGTTACCGTCCATCAGCCGCTTTGGCTGGAGTGGAGCTATCGCGACGAGGCCGGTGAGTGGCAGACGCTCGCCAATGACCGCCCAACCAGCGCCTATCTGGCAAACGCTCACGGCGACGGCGTCGCCCATTATCTGAGCCGCCGCAAAGACGAGCGTTTTTACGGCCTGGGCGAAAAGGCCGGCGACCTGCAGCGCACCGGTAAACGCTATGAGATGCGTAACCTCGATGCCATGGGCTACAACGCCGTAAGCACTGACCCGCTGTATAAACATATTCCGTTCACCATCACCCAGCGCAGCGATATCAGCTACGGCCTGTTCTATGACAACCTGAGCAGCTGCTGGCTGGATCTGGGGAACGAGATCGACAACTACCACACCGCCTATCGCCGCTGGCAGGCGGAAGCCGGCGACATCGATTATTACCTGTTTACCGGTAAGCAGGTGCTGGATGTGACCAAAGCGTTTGTCCGTCTGACCGGTAAAACGCTGTTTGGGCCGAAATGGAGCCTCGGCTATAGCGGCTCGACGATGCACTATACCGACGCGCCGGATGCGCAAAATCAGCTGATGAACTTTATCCGCCTGTGCGAGCAGCACGCGATCCCCTGCGATTCGTTCCAGCTCTCTTCCGGCTATACCTCAATCAACGGCAAGCGCTACGTCTTTAACTGGAACTACGACAAGGTGCCGCAGCCAAAAGTGATGAGCCAGTCGTTCCACGATGCCGGGCTGAAACTGGCTGCCAATATCAAACCGTGCCTGCTGCGGGATCACCCGCGCTACGGCGAGGTGGCGGAGCGCGGTCTCTTCATTCGCGATTCGCAAACTGACGCTCCGGAGCGTTCCAGCTTCTGGGATGATGAAGGGTCGCATCTCGATTTCACCAATCCGCAAACCGTGGCCTGGTGGCAGGAAGGCGTGACCACCCAGCTACTGGAGATGGGCATCGATTCGACCTGGAACGATAATAACGAATACGAAGTATGGGACGGCGAAGCCCGCTGCTACGGCTTTGGCCGCGAAATCGCCATCAAACATATTCGCCCGGTGATGCCGCTGTTGATGATGCGCGCCTCGCTGGAAGCCCAGCAGCGCTTTGCGCCGCAAAAGCGCCCATATCTGATCTCCCGCTCCGGCTGCGCCGGGATGCAGCGCTACGTACAGACCTGGAGCGGCGACAACCGCACCAACTGGGATACGCTGCGCTATAACATCCGCATGGGCCTGGGGATGAGCCTTTCCGGGCTGTTTAACGTCGGCCACGACGTCGGCGGTTTCTCCGGCGATAAACCCGAGCCGGAACTGTTTGTGCGCTGGGTACAAAATGGCGTCATGCATCCGCGCTTTACCATTCACTCGTGGAATGACGACCAGACGGTAAACGAAGCATGGATGTATCCGGCCATCACTCCGGCGATCCGCTCAGCCATTGAGCTGCGCTACCGCCTGCTGCCCTATCTGTACACTCTGCTATGGCAGGCGCATGCTGATGATGAGCCGATGCTGCGCCCGACCTTCCTCGATCACCAGCACGATGCGCAGACCTTCGCCGAATGCGATGACTTCCTGCTGGGCCGCGACCTGCTGGTGGCCAGCGTGGTCGAGCCTGGCGCCCGCCAGCGTGAAGTATGGCTGCCAGATAATCAGGCCGGTTGGTACGATTTCTACAGCCATCAGTGGTTCGCCGGCGGCCAGTGGGTGACGCTGGACGCGCCGCTGGAAAAACTGCCGCTGTTGGTCCGCGCCGGCGCTGGTCTGCCGCTTAGTGAACGTATCAGCCACGTCGATGCGCAAAAAGACGATCGTCGCGAACTGCAGTTGTTCCCACTGAAAGGTACCGGCTCAACCCGCGGTTTGCTGTTTGAAGACGACGGCGAAAGCTGGGGCTATAAAGAGGGTGATGCGCTATGGCTGGAGTGGGAAATGACCTGCAGCGCCAGCAGCATAAACCTGGATATCAACGCCCGCGGCAACTATCGCCCGGCGTGGAAAGCGCTGAAGCTGTCATTACCGGTAGGAGAAAAGCGTAAGCTGCTGGTGAATGGCGTTGAAGGAACGGAGTGGAGGTTCTGACCATAGGCCGGTAGTTTCAGCCAGCATGGTAAATAAATTAAAAGCAGGCCGTACGGACCTTGGTTACTGTTCTCGGTTTGCAACGGTTTTGGTCCGGGAAAAACAGTTGTTTTTTATTATTTCAGAGCAGATTGCGCTCCCGATGTTTCTTCTGCGTTATGTCTCTCATGGCGCAGGGAGCGTACAGGGGGCGGCCAGTCGCCGCCGCCCCTGTACCCCGGGCTCTGGCCGCCAAAATCGCCACTTCGTGGTACCTTCGACTTATCCCTGCAGGCTTCGGGTCGGGCCGAGGCAGCGTCCTTGCAAAACACGGCCCTCAGCCCGCATCCATGCGGGCTGCCCCGGCCTTCCGGGAACGTCTCAGCGATTTTGAGGCCACCAACACCGGCAGTTTCAGCCAGCGCGGTGAAGACATTAAAGGCAGGTCGCAAGAACCGTAGGTCGGGTAAGGCGTTAGCCGCCACCCGACAAAAAAACGGCACCGCGTGTCGCCCGGGTAAGGCGTAGCCGCTGCCCGGGTAACGGACAGGGATTACTCGATACCTTTGCTGCGCAGGTAGTCTTCGTAGTTGCCGCTGAAGTCGATCACGCGGTCCGGAGTGATCTCCAGGACGCGGGTCGCCAGCGAGCTGACAAACTCACGGTCGTGGGAGACAAAGATCAGGGTGCCCTGATACATCTCCAGCGCCATGTTCAGCGATTCAATCGACTCCATATCCAGGTGGTTGGTCGGTTCGTCCATCACCAGGATGTTTGGCTTCTGCATCATCAGCTTACCGAACAGCATGCGCCCTTTCTCGCCACCGGAAAGCACCTTCGCCGGCTTTTTGATATCGTCCTGGCTAAACAGCAGACGGCCGAGGATGCTGCGTACTGCCTGTTCGTCGTCGCCTTCCTGCTTCCACTGGCTCATCCATTCGAAGACCGTCAGGTCGTTTTCGAACTCGTACTCATGGTCCTGCGCGTAGTAGCCGATTTGCGCGTTTTCAGACCATTTCACGCTGCCGTTGTCCGGCTGCAGTTCGCCTACCAGGGTTTTCAGCATGGTGGATTTACCCACGCCGTTGGCGCCCAGAATGGCGATCTTTTCGCCCACTTCCAGCAGCAGGTTGACGTTTTTGAACAGCGGACCTTCATCAAAGCCTTTGGTAAGGGCTTCCACTTCCAGCGCGTTACGGAACAGTTTCTTATCCTGCTCGAAGCGGATAAATGGGTTCTGACGGCTGGAGGCTTTAACCTCTTCCAGCTTGATTTTGTCAATCTGGCGCGCGCGCGAGGTGGCCTGACGCGATTTAGAGGCGTTGGCGCTGAAGCGGCTAACGAAGGACTGCAGGTCCGCAATCTGCGCTTTTTTCTTGGCGTTGTCCGCCAGCAGACGCTCACGCGCCTGGGTGGCCGCGGTCATGTATTCGTCGTAGTTGCCCGGATACACGCGCAGCTCGCCGTAGTCGAGATCCGCCATGTGGGTGCAGACCATGTTCAGGAAGTGACGGTCGTGCGAAATGATAATCATGGTGCTGTCGCGATCGTTCAGCGTCTGCTCCAGCCAGCGAATGGTGTCGATGTCCAGGTTGTTGGTCGGTTCATCGAGCAGCAGGATATCCGGATTGGAGAACAGCGCCTGCGCCAGCAGGACACGCAGTTTCCAGCCCGGCGCGACTTCGCTCATCGGGCCGTAATGTTGCTCCACCGGAATACCGACGCCGAGCAGCAGTTCACCGGCGCGCGCTTCGGCGGAATAGCCGTCCATCTCGCCGTATTTTACTTCCAGGTCGGCCACTTTATAGCCGTCTTCCTCGCTCATTTCCGGCAGCGCGTAGATGCGATCGCGCTCTTGCTTCACTTCCCACAGCTCGCCGTGGCCCATGATAACCGTATCCAGCACGGTGAACTCTTCGAAGGCGAACTGATCCTGGCGCAGCTTACCGATGCGCTCGTTCGGGTCGAGAGAAACGTTGCCCAGCGTCGGTTCGAGATCGCCGCCGAGGATCTTCATAAACGTGGATTTGCCGCTGCCGTTGGCGCCAATCAGGCCGTAGCGGTTGCCGCCGCCAAATTTGACGGAGATGTTTTCAAAAAGCGGCTTACTGCCAAACTGCATGGTAACGTTGCTGGATACTAGCACGGGGATATCCTGAAAAAAGAGTATGAGGGGTGTGATACAGCAGACATTATGCCAGCAAATGACACACTTTTCACGGCCTGCGGTAAATTCCACCGCGGCGCTTGTGCTAAGGTCTTTGTCAGATGAGCCGGAAACCCGCGCTCAAACGGTTATTCTGTACGTATTTATAAGGAGTCCCATGACCAGCAGCCTATCGCGACACCCGGCTTTTTTATCCCTGCAGGGCGGCATCAATTTTCGCGACCTGGGCGGCCAGCTTGCCGCCGATGGACGCCGCGTCCGCAGCGGCAAGCTATTGCGATCCGGCGCGCTAAACCGGTTAACGGCGGAGGATCTCAACCACCTCGATACTTTGCCGCTCAGCCGGGTGCTCGACTATCGCGACCCCGGAGAGGTAGCCCGTACTCCGGACAAGCTTAGCCCGCTTACCCATTATCTTAACGCGCCGGCCAATCCGCCGGTGAGCGAGGTAAATGCGAAGGTCACCGAGCTGAATGCCGCCACCCTTAACGCGCTGAACGGCGAGCAGTTTATGCTGCAACTCTATCGTCAGCTGCCGTTTAATAACCCGGCCTATCGCCAGCTCGCCGCCTGGCTGACCACGCCTTTTGAAGGCGCCTTGCTGCAACACTGCGCGGTCGGCAAAGATCGCACCGGCGTCGGCTGCGCGTTAACGCTGTTCGCCGTCGGCTGCGACAGCGAAACGGTGATGGAGGAGTATCTCCTTACCCACGGCATGCTGACGCAGGTGGAGGCCTGGATGTTGGAGCTGCTCGGCAACGACCTCACTGCCCAGGGGCGCCAAAGCCTGGCGGATATTCTGACGGTAAAAGAGTCCTATCTCGCCGCCGCGCTGTCGGCTATTCACCAGCGCTATGGCACCGTCGACGCCTGGCTGGCGGCAGAGTACCAGCTTACCGCGCCGGTTCGCGCCGCGCTGCAGGCCCGGCTGCTGGAAGAGTAACCACCCGTTACCCGCGCGGCGAGCGATGCTTCGGCCGCCTGCCGGACCGCGGCAGCCGAGGCAACAGGGAAAAAAATGTGATTTCGTACACATCTGATTTACCTGTTCAGCGGAATGCACATATAATGCGCTCCCATCTACTGTCTCAATCATTAACAAAGGCCTGTGTGGCGTTGATTTCGCACACGACATTAAAGACTATGAAATTATCTACACTCTTAGCGGCAGCCTTCGCCATCGTAGGCTTTTGCAATACAGCGTCTGCTGTCACCTATCCTTTGCCAACCGATGGCAGCCGTTTGGTTGGTCAGAATCAGGTCATTACCATTCCGGATGATAACAAACAGCCGCTGGAATACTTCGCGGCGAAATATCAGATGGGGCTTTCCAACATGCTGGAAGCCAACCCGGGGGTGGATACTTACCTGCCGAAGGGCGGTAGCGTCCTGAACATCCCTCAGCAGCTGATTCTGCCGGATACCGTGCATGAAGGGATCATTATCAACAGCGCGGAAATGCGTCTGTATTACTACCCGAAAGGCACCAATACCGTGATCGTTCTGCCGATCGGCATCGGCCAGTTAGGTAAAGATACGCCGATCAACTGGACCACCAAAGTCGAACGCAAGAAGGCCGGCCCGACCTGGACACCGACCGCCAAAATGCATGCTGAATACGCCGCCGCCGGCAACCCGCTGCCCGCCGTCGTACCGGCCGGTCCGGATAACCCGATGGGGCTGTACGCGCTGTATATCGGCCGTCTGTACGCCATCCACGGCACCAACGCTAACTTCGGTATCGGCCTGCGCGTGAGCCACGGCTGCGTGCGTCTGCGTAACGATGACATCAAATTCCTGTTTGAGAACGTGCCGGTCGGCACCCGCGTACAGTTTATCGATGAGCCGGTAAAAGCGACCACCGAGCCGGACGGCAGCCGTTACATCGAGGTGCACAACCCGCTGTCGACCACCGAAGCGCAGTTCCAGGGCGGCGAGATCGTGCCGATCACCCTGACTCAGCCGGTACAGGCAGTTACCAGCCAGTCTGATGTCGATCAGAACGTGGTTGAGCAGGCTATCCAGAACCGCTCCGGTATGCCGGTGCGTCTGAACTAAGTTGTGCATGACAAGAAAAACGGCGGGCCTGATGCCCGCCGTTTTTTTATCGGCATTTTCCCTCGAGGCGGCTAACGCTCGCCCGGGCTACCAAACCCTACCACGCCGTAACCCCGCTATGCGCAGCCGCCAGCAGGAGCCCCGGCCTAGCCGTTATTCACCAGAATAATCCCGCCGTGATCGTAGCGATAATGGCAGTGGGCGTACTCCAGCGGCGTGCCATCCTCCAGATAGATAACCTGCTCCACCTCCAGCACCGGATCGGTCGGTTCGCAGTGAAGATGCTGTTTATCCAGTTCCCCGGGCTTCATCGCCCGCACCACGCGGTAAGATCCCATCAGCTTCAGCCCCAGCGTCTCCTGCACATAGCGAAACACGGAACCTTCCAGATGGCTTTTGGTTAACCCCGGCACCAGCCCCACCGGCATGACCGTCAGATCCAGCGATACCGGCTCGCCGTTGAGCAGCCGCAGGCGAACAAAGTCATACACCGGGGCATCGGCGTCGATAAGCAGCGAACTTTGCTCCTTGTCGCTGGGAAAGCGCACCGCAAAGCGCACCACTTCGCTTTGCACCTCGCCAAGATGCTCCCAGGTTTTGGTGGCGCCGAAATAGTCGCTGCCGGGCTGCTCCCACTGCGACAGCTGAAGGAAATTTTTCCGCACAAAGGTGCCCTGCCCTTTTCGGGTATAGATCAGCCCTTCGACGATTAACTGGCGCATCGCCTGCTGGATGGTCATCCGGCTGGTGCTGAACTCCGCCGCCAGCGCAAACTGGTCGGGTAGCGGCGCGCTGGCAGGATACTGCTGGCTGATGATGCGTTTTTTTATTTCCCGCGCGATTTGCAGATACTTCGCCGTCATTTCCCGGTCCTTATCCATTCAGTGAGTGGCTGGCGGGCTGGATGCACCATCTGACCGCCAGGGCAGCGTTACATCGCTTCGCCGTTGCTGCGGAACACCTGCTTCAACCATGCATAGCTCTTCTTCGGCACCCGCCGCAGGTCCTTGAGGTCATGGTTTTCGCGATTGACGTACACCACGCCGTAGCGCTTACGCATATCGCCCTGTGAGCTCAGGATATCGATTAATCCCCAGCCGAGATAGCCGATCACCTGCGCCCCATCCTCAAAGATGGCCGCTTTCATGGCGTTGATATGGTCGCGATGGTAAGCGATGCGGTAATCGTCGGCAATGGGATGTTCGCCGTCCCAGGATTCGATCACCCCAATCCCGTTTTCAATTGGGAAGACCGGCAGCCGCCAGTCGTTGTAATAGCGGGTAATGATCGTGCGGAATCCCAGCGGATCGATCTGCCAGTTCCATTCCGTCGCTTTCAGGTATGGATTGTCCTGATTACCGAACAACATATAGTTGTTCACCGCCGTACCTGGCGGAATCGCGTCGCTATTGAGCGTGCGGCTGGCGTAGTAGCTGAATGCCAGATAGTCGACCTTCACCCTCGCCATCAACGCGATATCTTCAGGGCGATAGATATCGTCAAAACCTTCACGGGCGACAAAATGCATCACTTCCGGACTATAGCCCTCGCCCGCGTAGGCGCGCAGCAGGTTCTGATTTAAAAACTCGTCCAGTTGCTGGGCGCACAGAATATCGCGCGGCTTACAGGTTGCCGGATAGACCAGCGCATGGGCCAGCATTCCGCCCATCAGACACTGCGGTTTGGCCTGATGCAGATAGTCGGTGAGATGGACGTGCGCCATCATCACGTGGTGCTGGATCTGGTAGAGTTCGCGCAACGTTTTATCGCCATGCA
>OGIV01001626.1_pt1 | contig 12768 bp, 10 predicted proteins | sample 1571861 | NCBI WGS metagenome assembly OGIV01 (sample SAMEA2582099, study PRJEB24529) | metagenome | biome: Human gut stool | place: China | collected 2011 | reverse complement strand
TTATAAACCGGCAACCGGACGAAATGGGGTGTGCCGAAACTCGTATTCACCACAGGTTACACAGGATTTACACAAATAAATATCATTAGCTATCGATAGATTAAGCTCGTTCTGTGGAACTCTGTGGTGAATTATGCTTTCCCCGCCTTGTATTCCGATCTACTATCCGAAGCATTTATTATCCACCGGATATAAGAATTACAAGGTTACGGGAATTAAAGCAGGGGAATGCCTGTTTTACCAAAATTTATTCTGTTCGGCATTGTATTCAAATCCGGCCGATTCCAGTTTGCCAGTCAGTGTTTCTTTATTGACATTCATATCGTCACATAGTTCATCGAGCGATTTGTAACAATCGCGGAGTTTCATGTTGATGACGCTGAACAACATCATCGGGTCTTCTGGAAGTTCCATAATCATTCTTTTTTAAACGGCTGCAAAGATACGGTAACTCTGTTTATTCTGCAAGAAGAGCCCTTGTTTATTAGAACCATGAAAGGCATCGGTCTTTATTTATCAAAATAGTGGCATAATATCGGATTACCTACTGTAGTCAATATGGGTTCTTTAGACACCTCACCTGTCTGTATGTTCAGAGAGTAGATACCTTTCGCTTTAGTCGAAGAGTTACCTATCAGCACAGTTCCTTTGTAGAGGGCAAGCATGACTCCGAAACCATTGGAAAGGTCGAGTCCCTTGATCTTTTTCATGGACCGGTCGTATAGGTTTATTTCTACAGCGAGATCGGCGATGGCGGTATGTCCTTGTTCTCCAGGCTTGTAGTAACCGGGCATATTGATATAAGCATATGCTTTTCCATTGTTTACATACCGGATGGCAGAGATAAATCCCGCAGTTTTTTCTTCTCCGCTGATGTCAGCTCCCGTAATGGTCCAGCGATACGTTGGGTCGAACTCAGTCTCTCCTGCCTTGATACGCAATATTCCGGCATTATGACCTTTGACCATGCCAAAGGCACCGACACACGAAATATAGATATCCTTTTTTTCATCCATGAAGATTGAATAGCGGTCAATCGGACGGGTAGGCATGGAGATACCACTGGTTTTGTCTGTAATCATTTTCAGTAGTTTATCCGTTTGAGTGTCTATAATGGCAATGTCGCTGTATGGACGGTCCTGTGGGGGAACCCATCCGCCCACCATCTGGCTGAGGCCTACGTATAAAAGTCCGTCGCGCAACAACATGGCAGAGGGGTCCGGATTATTGTCGGACACTCCGAGAGAAGACAGATCGATCTCTCCCTTCTGGACCATGGTGATAGGGTTGAAAATAGCGATCCTGCCCAGTCCTGCCATAGATAGGTAGGCTTTTTCAGCAGAAGCGAAAACAATATTGGTGGCCGAAGAGTTGGGAGGCAATTTCATTGTTCCTGTTTTTGATAACCGGCCGTTGACTCTTGTGTATTTCACCAGTTCGTTTTTACTGTCACCCATGTATCCCGGGAATACAAAGATGTCGTTTCCTTCAATAACCGGATATGCTCCTTCGTAGGGAATGGGAATTCCGTTGTTATTGTTGGTGTTCTGCGGAAATTCATCACGGATCAGCTGCAGGTAAGCGGCTCCCGTCATACCATCGGGGTTGGGCAGAATAGTTGCCAGGGCGATGTTAGCATTGTCGGCCGGGACTTTAGGGTCAGGATCCTTTTCGCATGCCGAAAATACAAGTGCAGTACCGGCAAGTGCCAGTGTCAGATTTCTAATCTTCATAGTTCTCTTGGTTTTTAAATAAATAATCTTGTTTCATTTCAATACATATCTCAGCCTTACTCCCCAATTGCGTCCGGGTAGAGGACGGTTGAATTCGGACATCATCCGGGCATTAGTCAGATTGTTTATCCGTGCTGTGATGATGAACCGTCCGTTCATGAAGCTATGCTCTATTCCGACGTTGGCAGAGAAGGTGCGTGGTATTCTTCGCTCTTGGAACCGGCTTTGTTCAAAGCCGTAGAAATACTCTTCAACGAAAGAACCGTCCGCAAAGATGCGGGTATTCTGCATTTTGCCTCCGAATAGATTTTCTTTATGAAATTCCAGTCCGGCGTTTGCCAGAAGATAGGGGATGTTAGGCATCCGGCTACCTTTGGTCGGGTTGGGGACATGAGTGTTCGGTTCGAACTTTCGTACATCCCGCAAATCCTGATAGGTCATGTTGCAGTAGCCGTAAAGCCAGTGGGTAAGGTCCGCTTTCACCTCTACTTCTGCTCCCAAAGTGCGCATTTTTCCGAAATTCTGGTATTGTGATTGCAGATAACCTCCGGTAAACCGTATCATATTCTCGAGATACCCATAAAAAGTGTTCAATTCCAGTTGAAGATTACTGGCAGACTTTCCGGTACGGTCGAACAGGAACCCCAGATTGATGCTTGTGTTCCGTTCCGTGAGCAGATTTCCGGAAGGAGCGACTGCATATCCATCGCCCAAAAGTTCACTTTCGGCAGGCAGGCGTACGTCATATCCAACCGAAAACTTACCCATGAAGTCCGGAGTGAATCTGTAACGGAGGGCATTGCTGATACCGAAATCTCGTTTCAGCATGTCTACTTTTTCTGCTTCCGATGACATAATACTGCTCATGTGAGTATTCATGCCGTATGTATAATACTTCACGTTAAGTGAATTCAGGAAAATATCATTGTTCGTGCGGAAATCGTATCCTATTCCGGCAATCCAACTCATCATCGTACTTTTGAAGTTGGTTTTATAGCCGACAACTTTGTCCTTCAGGTCATCCTTAGGATGTCCGGATGCATAACTGAACAGCGAGTTGAAGTTAACAGAATGGTTGTTGTTGATAACGTAGTTCAGGTGTAACTTGTGGGTGATTGTATGTTTCTCGTTTCTGGCGTTTGAAGCCCATTTGCCTATTTCCCCTCCATATTCGGATACGGCGGGGTAAGTGGTACCGTCCCAATTGTACCGATATGCGGCGGTATCCACCATATGAAATACCGTATAAGCATAGGCCAGATTCGATTCCATATCGAGCCCCTCGACAAGAAAGTTTTCTTTCTCCAACTTGTTGGCAAAGAGGAAAGCGTCAGAGTAAGTGTGGGCTTTTTCAATATTATATTCGATTCCTTGGATTTCTTTGAAAGTGTGCATAAAGACAGGTTCAAACTCAATCAGGTCGAACCACCATTTACGTGCTTTCAGACTACCTGCAACAGCTAACTTTTTAAATTTATCGTGGTTACGTTTAATGACAAGCCCCTCTTCGAAGGGAGATTCCATCTTATAGTTGTTGTCAGAATAGGTATAGAATCCCCCGCCTCCGAATTCCAGTCCTTTAGAAGCAATATTCCGTTTGGTTACCAGTGAAAGCTTGTGGGTATTGAAACTTTCGATGCTGTAGCTGGCATCGAGGTACTTGGGCGGATACTCCCTGATGACAATGTTTACAGCTCCGCCTACGGATGATCCGCCAAACCTTGCGGGTACCACTCCTTTGTAGATTTCAATTCGGTCGATCATCTCCACGGGTATGTCATTAATGTCGATGAAGTCCGAATTATCATTCATCGGGCTTCCGTCAATGAAGAAACCGATTCGTTTCCCCTCCAGACCGCGTACCGATACCCGGGACGCACTGCCTACACCTCCTGTGTTACGGATGGTTACACCTACGGTTTTCGACAAGACATCTTGCACATTACTGACCGTCCCCTGTAGCTGTTGCATGCTGATTACCGACATAGGCATGGCCTGCTCGCGCAGTTGGCGGGCTTCACTTTTGGCTGTGATGACAACTTCACCCAGTGACTGAGTTTCTGGTTCCAGGCGGATAACCAGCTTTTTACCTTTGGTATTCGGAATCGTTATTTCCTCTTTCCGGGTGTGATATCCCATAAACGAAAAAGTGACCGAATAACGTCCCGCAGGAGCTTCGATGAGGAACTCCCCGTTTTTATCCGCCGAGACGCCTTTCTTCAGTGCTTCTATATATATGTTGGCACCCGGGAGTATTTCCTCGTCATTGGTGTCGATGATGACTCCGCTCAGTTTGCCCGGTTGTGTTTGGGCCGGGAGGCCGCTGCACAGTGAGAGCAGAGTGATGATGAAAACACAGATTTTATTTCTCATATCCTGTTCTCCTTATTTAGATGATTGTTGTTGGAACTTCATATGTACTATCCGGGACGATTTCCGTAAAGATGGGAATAGTGGGAGCATTACTTTGAAGAACAGAGGCCATCGTTTTTTTAAGCGGTCCATATACAGGTATTCCTTAATCACGTGTAGTCCCGGATACCAGTCTTCCATCTCATATACGTTGTCTGTTCCCCATCGGAATGGTGCGTTATACTTCTTTACGTCCGGATGCCATTTGTAGTTACGGGCTGTCCATGTATTAATTACGTCGAATGCCATTTCCGCATGGTGGAAGCGTTGCCCGATCCGGTAAATTAACTCTCTGATATCTTCTTCTTTGAAGTACATCATCACTCCTTCCGATATGATCAGCAGAGGAAGACCTCTGGGAACAGAGTTCATCCATGAATCATCGAACATCGACCGGGCGATCATTTTATAATTATCCGTTTCCTTGAAGAAAAGTTTTCGTAACCCGATGGATTCTTCTACGTCGATGTCTAACCAAAGGCAATTGTGCAATGGAAGTCTTTTGCAGCGTGCATCCAGTCCGCATCCCAGATTTACGATGGTAGCTCCCTTAGGGTGTTTCGACAGGAAGTCGAGGATGATTTCGTCCAATACGAGGGTACGGGCAATTGTGCCCACCTGCGAACCTTCCGAAACTTTGTCTTTCGAAGAACTTGCCAGTTCGATTCGGTGGAGTATATCTATGGCATAAGGGTCTTTGATAGCGCCGTTGGGTTTTACTGTTTCTATAGCCCTTATTCGCAAGGTTATAAACAGAGTTTCGGGAACTCCTGATAAATTTACTTTCATGTTTAGTTTCTGCTTTTATATTTCCGGTTGTTGTTTATTATTCGTGGAGAATTACCTATTAATGGGGATTGTGCCGATAGGTGGCTTATTGTAATTTTGTATCTACTCTCCAATTGGAGACAAAAGTAGAGCCTTACCGGCTTTTACTGCTTACGCGAAAAGGAACTTGACTTTAACTTAAAGGAATAATGATGGCAACTCGGTTAATGAAACATGATTTGCATGAAATGATGCTGGAATGGCCCGTACAGAATCTGGCGGGAGAGAGCCGGACAGAAAGAAATAGTTATCGGATTGACAATGGGTATTTGAAAGCGACATTCGAAGAAATATGTACTCCGTTTTTTTCGATTATGGAACATCATATATCATGTGAGGAGTCCATTGAGATGTATGCACAGGCCGATGAATATCATGCTGTTTGGTTTTGTGCCGCCTTAGCCGGACACGTCACTTGCTTTTATGACCCTATTACCCGGAGTGAGGAGTGGAACAAAGGAGATGCCAATCTCCTGCAATGTGACGGGATAGACTCATGCGTCTGTTTCCCTAAGCATACGCCGTTTCACATGATGGAGATTATGCTTTCCAACGATTATATCCGTGAACTTGCCGGACAATATCCCGACCTGTTTGGTAATGAAGATATCGAAACCATTTTTTGTGATAGACTCTACAGGGCATATCGGACAAATCGCCCTTTTTGTACCGGTATTTATAAAGCGTTGAGTGATATTAAGCTTTCACAGCTGAATGGGAATATGGCACTTATGTATGTGGATGCCAAGATTAGGGAAATTCTTTCGCTTTTTCTCGCACGGCGGGGAGGAGAGGAGTGTCTTCATTGTTCGTGTTCTGTCGGGATAGAGTGTGATAAGATCCATCATGCCAAGGCCATTATTGAGCAGGAGTATCTCAATCCCCCTTCGCTTCATCAGTTGGCATTGCGGGTAGGTACCAACGAATGTACCTTAAAACGAGGGTTCAAAACGGTATTTGGTACCACCGTGTTCGGCCATATTTTTGATTATCGTATGGAGATAGCCTGTCGTTATCTGCTGGATAGCAGTAAGACGATACAAGAGATCGGGGCATGTGTCGGTTATGAATATCATGCCCATTTCTCTACGGCCTTCAAACGGAAGTTCGGACTGACCCCTCTGGAATACAGGTGCAGCCGTTTGGGCGCCTCCTGAGGTAACGACGGGATTGCCGTCCGACGGAATAAATGGTAAAAGCGTTTGAGAAAAACTTCCTTTATCAGCAGATTTACACGATAATATCATTGGGATAAATCCGTATATGAAGTCTGGTCTGTGAAAGTTTGCGCAGGTTTTGCTCCCTTTGCTTGTTCAGACTTTGACGGCAGAAACAGCCAGCATCATAGGCCGTCTCAATTCCTCTTCCATATCCTTGATCTGTTGCAGCATCTCTTTAGTCGGTTGAGGCTCTATCACATTGGTTATGGTAAATCCGGCCTGCAATAGTCCCTGCAATATGGAAGTTAAAGTATGATGGAATTTCACTACCGTTTCTCCCAAGAAAGAAGTCTCCCGGTATCCTTCAGTGAAATAATGATCTACCGGTCAGTGCTGTGCGGTTCCTGCTGTGTTGTAAAACCAATCTTCGGTTCCATGTGCCGTAAATATCGGATGTTCCATTGTAAACACGAATGTTCCTCCTTGGGCTAATGTACGGTACACCTTTCGGAATATCTCTTCTAAATTTTCAATGTAGTGTAAAGCCAGTGAACTGACAACTACATCAAAGCGATTCGACGGATAATCATAGTCTTCTATCCCTATCCGGTGATATTCTATTTTGTCGGACTCCTTCTTTTTTTCAGCCTCTTGTAGCATTTTCTCAGACAAATCAATACCAACCACATGGCTTGCTCCTTTAGAAGCTGCATATATGCAGTGCCATCCATAGCCACATCCCAAATCAAGTGTCCGTTTCCCTTCAAAATCAGGTAATATCTTTTCCAGTGTCGGCCATTCTCCCGCACCTTTCAACCCTTCTTTTGAGCGTAGCATCTCGCCATATTTCTCAAAGAAGGATTCTTTATCGTAAACATTCTCCTTCATAAATTATTAATCGTTTCTGTTTATACATCTTGCCCTGCATTTCACCTATGCATTAACCGCTGAAGGGGCAAAAGTACGAAAGATAATCTGCTGATTATCGGAATAGATCGTATTTTTGTGCCGATATCCACTTTGCTTTTCTTTGATCCTGAGAATTTTCTATAAAGTTATTAACAGGGTAAATTGTTGATATATAGGTGATAATCTCTTTTTAAATAGGCTTTGTGAACAACTTCATGGAAAGTCGTTGTCTGCTTTGAGACATCTTTTTGGATTCGTTGTTGGTGGAAACTTGTCAATGGCTTTAAATACACTCATAGCGAAGTTAGATACTAAATCCAGAAGCACTTCGACTAAAGTTCTTTTCATCCCTTTGGAAAGTAGCTTTCTTCACCTGACTTTCTTCATCTTAGCGGCTGAGATTTACATCTTAGCCGCTAAGATATAGATCTTGGCTGTCAAGATGCACATCTCGGCTGCTAAGATGAACTTAAATTACTTTCTTTCTCTGTTTCTCATTTAATGCTTTAGCACTTTGGAACGGGTAGTATCTTATTTAAGAACTTGCTTCTTAGCTTCCTTTTCACTACAGAGTATACAGAGAGAATCCCTTTTATTTTTCTTATTGAACAGCTTTTGAACGAAGTTATTAACAGGATAATTATCTGGCTATCTGTGGTTTGTTTTGTAGTAAGCAGGTTTTATGAACAGGTGTGAATAAGGAACTTGTTGATAACTGGGAGAGGGGTATTAATCAAACAGCCTCAGAATTGATTCTGAGGCTGTTTGAGTGATCCGCCTGGGATTCTCCTATCGGAGTTACCATGCTGATATTTAAAACTTTATATTTTTAGTTTCAAGCATATCCCATGAATTATCCCACTAATTTGCTACGTGCTTTTGCGGTAGTTTGCTCATGGAGAATACTGAGGACAAAGATAGTGATTTTTTGTTATCTATGCAAAATTCGAGAATTTTCTAATTACATTATTAATTGCAGATTTCTCATTTACTATTTGGATCATTGGAAAAATGAAAGAAGTAGGGAAGAATAACTCGATTTTACTAAAAGAGAAGCAAGTTTGGCACATTGATAAAAAATAGGGCATAAAGAATTACTTGGTTTTTGTTTTATGTCATAGATCTTTTGTACCTTTGACAGATATTTAACGTTAAATAGACTATTATGGGAGAATATTCAAAACGTGTTGGTGAAGTTGGAGAATCTGTTGTGACAGAATTTCTTAGTCTCATTGGATGGAAAGACCCAATGAGGAATAATGATATTGCGAGTGTTGATCCTGAATTTAGGAAATACACTAATGGAATTGACGGCTATTACCATTATTTGAGTCCTATGATTAGTAATACAATTGAAAATGTATTGTATTCATGTAAATATAGCAATGACCCTTATCCTGTATCTCAGATTATACCTTTATTTAAAGAACGCTATACAGAATTAGCAAAAGCAATAGAGTCTTTTAAGAAATCTGAGCTAAAGCAACAGACTATAAACAATCATGAATATATTGACAACTATTTTGATAGAGGAGTTTTGTTTTGGCTTAACAACTCTGGCAAAGGTGAGCAAAATATTATAAATAGACTTGAAAAAATAGAATTGAATACAGGTGTTAATCACGATGGAATTTTTCTAGTTGATAATAAACGTATTGAGTTTATATATGATGCTATTTGTTTCTCTTTGTTGAAATATAGAGATTTCGATATTGATTTTATTTATTTTAATAACGGATTGAATAACGATGAACGAAATCTTAGAAACGGGAAAATTATGCCTGTACAATATATTAATTCCAGTATATTACCTTTAAGAATCAGCAAGGATGATAAGACAATTGTAGCTATTTTTACTATAGAAGGATTTGATAGAGATGATCTTATGAAGTATATGGGAATTGCTAAAAATATTGGATGTAATTCTCAAGGTTCTACAATGATTTGTTTTCCAGATTATCTTGAAACAGAACATTTACCTATCGTTAATAATATTAAGCAAATATTTAACGATCCTTCATTTACCACCAATCTTACAGTTGCTAATTATAATAATTCACCTTTAAGATAATAATATGGAAAAATTAGAGATAAATAGACATATTCCCTTTGGAATAACGCTGCAAGATGTTATAAGTCATCCTTCTCTCACTGATTCTAAATTAAGAACTTTATTGAGAATGAGAGGGATTTACTTAGAAGACTTTAAGGATAATGAAACATATCCATTATTGTTATCAACAATTCTTTCTCCCTATGAATTTGAATTCATAAAAGAAAATATTAGAGGTAAAGAAGTTAGTAAGAAGATCGCTTCTAGACCTTTAGCTTGGCATAATAATGAAAATTTAATAAAAGTTGTTCCTGATAAAATTAATTTAAAGGAGATACTAAGAGAGTCAGGATCTCGTCATAAAATAATTTCTCAAAGCAATTTCGCACCAGTTGATGGTAATCCGAATAAAGTGCGAATGCAGTTTCGTTGTCAAACAAATAATTACAACTCAGGTTGGTATAGAACAAAAAACGAATATGAAGGAGAAATTGTTATTGAAAAAGTAAATGGTAGTGATAAAGTTTATCTCCGAATAATTTACACATCTCCTGAAACTCAGAATATTGCAGATTTGGGAGTAAGATATTTGGTAAATGATTTTAAAAAGAAAAATTATACAAGGCCTAATAGCGATGTTGAAAGAATTTTATATAATAGTTTTGATAATGAAGAAAGAATTACGTTCTTTTTAAGTTTGACAGATAATTCAGAAGTGTTCAACTTTCAACGTGCAACAGATTTAGATGTTGCCCCTGACAGAACAAAAGATATGCCAGCAGAATTAAACAAGTTCATGGCAGGAAAGGTGAATACTTTAAAAATAACAGGAGAAAGTTTGCATGAACATTTTTTAATAAAGGAGAAAGCAAATCATCAATACATCGAATTAGCAGGAATAGAGGCATTATATGACTTTTCTTATCATGCAGCCGAAGGTAATTGTATTGTGCAATTTGGGTTTAATGGGTATTTTAAGAAAAGAATAAGTAATATAGAATTTTCAGTTGATATTGCTACTGTTAATCTGAAAGATGAATACAAGGGAATAAATAAAGAAAAAGTTAAATTGTATTTACTGCAGGAGTTCGAGAAATTTAAAATGGATAAATACAATCTACTTAAGCATAAGGGAAAGTAAAAAAATATTTAACAATTTATGATAACGGTTGATTTTACAGATTTGGAGCTTGAGAAATTAATAACTCACCATGTTGGAAATAAGTTAAGGGATGAGAAGATTTCGTTTTCCTCTAATGTTTCAATACTAGATGAAAGCACTCGTAGTTTTTTGCTAAAGTATTTTATACTTCCTTTAAAATCAAATGAATTATTTTCTTTTTTTCATTCGGTAGAGTTATCCATGAATGATGTTTATCTGTTATCAAAACAATTATTTAAAGATCCTGATTCACTTTTTATTGATTATTCTCAAAACATAGCTAAACTTCTTTATGAACAATCTATGCATCCGAAAATAAAAGAAGGTGAACTTAATATTGCTTATTTCTCAAATATTTGTTTAGGCGATAAAGTTACCAATGCTATTGGAATATTTAAGTCAGAAAATAATGTTCCATATCTCAAGATGAATGCAAAAAAAGATGGATACATAATTAGTCATGATTATGGCTATGCAATTAAAGGAATAGACAAAGGTTGTATTATACTAAATACAGATTCTGAAATGGGATTTTATGTCTTAATCTCTGATAATGAAAACAAAGCTATAGAAACACAATATTGGAAAGATGACTTTTTAAAAATACAATCAATAAACGATGAATATTATAAAACAAAAGAATTTTTAAATCTCACTAAAGATTTTGTTTCAAAAAGGCTTTTAGTAGATTCTAATATTAGTAAAGCAGATAAAATTGATTTACTAAATCGTTCAGTTGAATATTTTAAAAAACGTGAAGTATTTAATAAAAGTGAGTTTGAAGAAGAAGTTTTTCAAAATGATGATTTACGAAGCTCTTTCAAAATATTCGATAAGGCTTATCGTGAAGAAAACAAAGTTGATATATCTGATAGTTTTAATATCTCATCACAAGCTGTAAAAAAGCAAGCACGAGCTTTTAAAAACGTTTTAAAGTTAGATAAAAATTTCGATATATATATACATGGTAGTAGAGATTTGATGGAACAAGGTGTAGACGAGAATGGACGAAAATATTATAAGATATATTATCAAGAGGAAAGCTAAATATAAGTAAAGTGTACTTTATGTCCTATCCGTTCTTAGCTAAAGCTAATGAGATAATCAGGGAGAAATCGGCTTACAAATACAAATCTTCCTACTGCTTCTTCAGCTAGCAATAACTTTCCTGTCATCAGACGTATAAGCGATTTGCGATACTTAATTGCTCTATAAGGTAACATTCTATATCAGTTCTTCATTCACAATCATCGTTTTATTCTCTTTCGTTTTTTTGTTTTGTGTTTCTGTGCCTGTAATTCTCCTGCCAGTGTGCCATCATAATTATTGCTATCATCTAATGAGAAGATAGATAACAAAGAATCACTGCTATTGTTATTTTGTTGATTGTTAAAATGTTGTTTTTTCATCTTGCTATCAAGATTACAAGAAATACTGTTTTCTTTTTCACTGGATTGGAATGTTTCTTTTTTCTTTTCGCCAGTAAATTGTCGTTCTTGGATAGCAAGTTGTTCAGGTGTAGAACCGTTCTTCATTGTATTGTGATAGTCAAATGATTCTGTCTGCTGACGATTATAGCCGAACATTTTATCAAAGCCCTGTTCCGCTTGTTGGAATAGATTCACACGGTCAAAGCCACCTTTTATTACTCCGTTTTTAGTATTCTTATGGTTGGTAAGCGGTGACAGTTTCTTTTTATTAACTTGATCTTTCCGGCTCACAATCAAATGACAATGCATATTTAGTTCGTTGTCGGAACGGTTGCGGTCAAAATGTATCTTCCCGTAAAACCTTATATCTGCTTCAGATAGTCCTTTATTGAAATTTTTGGCATATTCTGGAATAAATACTTCACGAATATATCTTTTCATTGCTCCGGCTTGTTCCTGTTCAGTGTTACCCATTGCATGAAGTTCCTTTTCCGATGGACTGACATGAATAGCATAAAACTTGGCATCCGTTTTTAGGAGTTGCCCGATATTACTATCTATATCTTTTATGACCTTTGATTTATAGATATTATCCTCTGTCAGATTGAAAAAGCCTTCGGTATAAATACCCTTCTCCATCCTTTCTAAATCTTCATGTTCTAAATAAGTAGCTAACTGTCGGCAACTACCAGCATTATTATACGTTCCGTTCGATGGTGGGGCAAAATCTATGTGCATGACTCTATGGGTTTATCAGATTGCCGATTTCGTTTTTCAAGTTCTCTTTCCTTTTACTATCCATCACACCGCAAGCAGATAGTTCCGAATAGAGTTGTATCAGGTGAAGCAACTTTTTATAATCCCGTTGGTGTATCTGGTAGAGTGCGTTAATCTGTTTGGATTGGTTGTTTATCACATCGGCATGATTACAGAACTGTTCACTTAACTTTTTTAGCACGGCTGCTTGTCTTTCTTGGCTGGCTTCCAGTTGAGAGAGAATAAGAGTTTCCAAAGTTTTGCCGATAGCATCGAAACGCAAAGCGATAGAATTTGTTGCCCGTATCATGGGATTCAGTTGTTC
>OGIV01001623.1_pt1 | contig 12781 bp, 8 predicted proteins | sample 1571861 | NCBI WGS metagenome assembly OGIV01 (sample SAMEA2582099, study PRJEB24529) | metagenome | biome: Human gut stool | place: China | collected 2011 | reverse complement strand
GTTTGCTTCCACCAGCTTCTTCACAGCGCTGGTATTCGGCGGCATCATCACAGCGGCAGGCCTGCTCACCCTGCCCGATTTTATGATGCTGCTGGGCAGCACCGAGACCATCCTGCCCCATGCCTGTGCCTACGCGCGGTACATCCTGCTGGCCGCTCCTATTATGATGTCCAGTCTGGTGATGAACAACATCCTGCGCTATGAGGGCAAGGCCAGCTTTGCCATGATCGGCCTGGTCACCGGCGGCCTGCTGAACATTGCGCTGGACCCGCTGTTCATCTTTGGGCTGGGCATGGGCACCGCCGGTGCGGGCCTTGCCACGGCCCTGAGCCAGACCATCAGCTTCTGCATCCTGCTGTCCATGTTCCTGCGGGGCAAAACGGTCAGCCAGTTCCGGATCACGGCAGTCACCCGCAGCCCGGCGGAGTTCGGCACCATCCTGATGACCGGTATGCCCAGCTTTGGCCGTCAGGGCCTGAACAGCATTGGCGGAATGCTGCTGAACATCGCCGCCCGGGGCTATGGCGACGCTGCCGTGGCCGGTATGAGCATCGTTTCCCGCATCTTCATGTTCATTATCTCGGTGGCCATCGGCACCGGTCAGGGTTTTCAGCCGGTGGCAGGCTTCAACTATGGTGCCCAAAAATACCGCCGGGTGCAGCAGGCCTGCCTGTTCACCATGGCAGCCAGCTTCTGCTTCCTCTCTGTCATTCTCACTGCCTGCTGGTTCAATGCCGAGACCCTCATCCGCCTCTTCCGCGATGATCCCGAAGTCACCGCCGTGGCCCTGCCCGCCTTCCGCTTCCAGTGCTTTGCCATGCTTCTGCAGCCCGTGATCGTGGCGGGCAATATGCTGTTCCAGTCCATCGGCAAATCGGGCCGGGCCACCTTTCTGGCCTGCTGCCGTCAGGGCGTGTTCTTTATTCCGCTCATCCTCACCCTGCCCCGGGCCTTTGGGCTGCTGGGTGTTGAGATCTGCCAGCCCATCGCCGATGTGCTGACCTTCTTTGTCACCGTGCCCTTCCTCTTCCCCTTCCTGCGTCAGCTGGTGCGGATGGACGAATCCGAGGCTGCCGAGGTCTGAGCGATCCCTGTAACAAAACTGTAACCATGACCGGACGTTCGATTGCAATTGAACGCCCGGTTTATTCGTATTATAATCAGGATAGGAAAGTTAAATTCTGCCAAACCTGTGAGGTACGCTTATGAAACGTTCTGTTCTCCGCATCGGCTGTGCAGTGCTCAGCCTGTCTGCCGCGGCAGGGCTGCTGGCCTCCTGCTCCCTACTGCCTCCGGCCTCTCCCCTGCCTGATTCCAAGCCCGCGCAGGCTGAGGAAGCGCCCGGCCCCGCTGCAGCTTCACTGGACGACGGCAAGCTGCGCATCCTGTACAGCAACGGCTCCAACGGCGGCAATACCGTGCTCTGCGGCAATACCGTGTTGTATCAGGCCGCCAGCAGCGAGACCGTGTATCTGATGCCGGATACCCTGACCGGCACCGTGCGGTACTATCTGCGGCAGTGGTCAGCTCCCGGCACCCCCACCGGGCGGGCAGCCGCCCTGTGCGACCGCAGCGGCAAGGAGATCCTGACCTTTGACCGTGCCTACGATGCCATCCTGACCGGCAGCCTGCTGGTCCTGACCGCACCGGAACAGATGGCCTATGCCCCCTGCAACAACCACGCCGCAGGCGATTGCCGGGTGATCGACCTTGCCACGGGCGAGGAGCTGGCTGTGCCCGAAAACGCCTACGGATGCAGCATAGCAGGCAGCTATCTGGCCTTTGAAGTCTGCAATGTCCCGGCAGACTATGTGCCGGAAAACGAATGGGGCGATGATCTGACCGCCTACTGCGCCGTGCAGGTGCAGGATCGGCAGGGCGAGGTGGTCTATCAGGCAGAGCTGTCCGGCCTTTCCAGCTTCTATGCCAGCAGCAGCGACAGCTCCACCCCCACCGACTGGCTGGTGGTGAGCCACTACAACGAGGATGGCACGACGGGTGCCGACAGCCTGTACAACCCCACCACCGGCGAGGAGCTGACCGGTTACCAGCAGTACACCGGTGCAGGCACGGTCAGCCTGTACAACAACGGCAGATACCAGCTGGTGGATCTGGTCAGCACGGAGCAAAGCGCCGTGCTCTGCGAGTATGACCAGCCCATCCGGTACTATGCGCCCGGCGTGGCGATCACGGAACCGGATGCCTTCACCCCCGAAATGGCGGGGCGGTATCTGTTCCACGACCTGCTCACCGGCGAGGAGAAGGATCTCTACGATGCCAATACGGATGATGCCACGTTGGCCATCTATGCCGTAGACGGCACCGTGCGGGTGTTCGACCTGCAGACCGGTGTTCTGCTGACTGATACCACCATCGACCCGGTGGATCATCAGGTGCGCGCCCATATTTACCCCGAGGGGAACGGCTGGGCCTGGGTCGAGCAGGATGACAATGACAGCTACGATGCAACGGCCATCCACATCTGCGGGCCGGACGGCATCTACAAGACCCTCGACCCGGCCAAGCTGGATAAGACCTACAACTACTACTCGCCCCTGCTCTCCACTGAGGACGGCATCTACTTCTACGGCTGCTACAACGGCCCCGGCAGCAGCTGGCTCTACGATGTTCTGGACAGCGACGGCAATGTGGTGGTAAGCGGTCTGCGCACTTGTGCCGGGTACTACGCCAACAGCGTCAATGGCCTGCCCGAGGGCGTGTTCGCTGCCGTCAAGGGCTTTGAGAGCGGCTGGATGGACCTGACCGGCCAGTGGCTCTACGCCGAGAGCATCTTCGCTTCCAGCAACGACGAAATGGACAACGGTTTCTTCTAAGGAGGTTTTTCCATGCGTACTGTCAAAATTTCCCGCCGCGCGTTCCTGACCGGTCTGGGTCTGGCATCCACCGCCGCCCTGCTCTCCGCCTGCAACACTGTGCCTGCCTCCTCTGATTCGGGGGCGGCACCCTCTGTGCCCGACACGGAGGAGCCCGCTTCCTCTGCCGCCGGTGAGGTGCCCGCACAGCCCATCCTGAGCGTGGATGAATTTCCCATCACGGATGGCAGCACGGCCTGCATCCCGCTGATCGCACAGATCATGGCCGACACCACCGGGCTGGATCTGGAGACCGCCCGGAGCGCCGTGACCACCAACACCACAGCCCAGGCCTGGCGCAACCTGGGCCTGTACGGCAACAATTACGGTGATTCGGTCAAGCTCATCATCGCCTACGAAGCCCCGGAATCCGTCAAGGAGGAGCTGAAGGCAGACGGTGACCCACTGGAGCAGAAGGCCATTGGCCGGGACGCACTGGTGTTCATCGTCAACGAGGACAACCCCGTGCAGAGCCTGACCCTGCAGCAGCTCAAGGACATCTACGCCGGAACGATCACCAATTGGAAGGATGTGGGCGGCAAGAATCAGGAGATCATTGCCTTCCAGCGGCGGGCGGACTCCGGCAGCCAGACCCTGTTCCAGAAGCTATTGATCCAGGGCGGCCCGCTGATGGAGGCCCCCACCGAGCTGGCTCCCACCGCCATGGGTGAGCTGGTGGACAGCATTGCAGAGTATAACAACTCTGCCAACGCCATCGGTTTCTCGGTCTACTACTACATCGACCAGATGTACTCCAAGCCCGGTCTGCGGCTGCTGGCCGTGGATGGCGTGACCCCTTCCAACGAGACGATCGCCGACCAGAGCTACCCGCTGTGCAACGAATTCTATGCCGCCATCCTGCAGGATTCCGCTGCCGACAGCCCGGAACGCAGGATCTACGAATGGCTCTCCACCGATGCAGGCCGTTCCTGCATTGAGCACTCCGGCTATGTGGCCGTCCAGTAATTCCCAGAAAATTCGGCACATTTCATTGACTTTGCTCAAATCCTTTGCTAAACTTAAAAAAAGTTTGTCAGCTTTTTTCGTTTCACGATCTTGAGCAAAGGAGATGCCGCATCATGTCCCATCCTTCCGACACCCCGCACTCCGCCCATGTTGAGAGCCGCAGCCGCAAGGCACTGCGCAGCTACATCATTCAGGCCGCCACCCTGCTGGAGATCGTGTTGTCCGGGCTGGTGCTCATCGGCCTGCTGCTCAGCTTCATCCCCCTGCTCAAGTGGATGCCGGGCCTGCTGTTTGATGGCAACGATGTAGAGATCCGCGGCTTCCTTGAGCGGGCGCTGGACATTGTCATCGGCGTGGAGTTCATCAAGATGCTGGCCAAGCACAGCCCCGGCAGCAGCCTGGAAGTGCTGCTCTACGCCATTGCCCGCCACATGGTGGTCGGCCACGAATCGGCTTTGGACAACCTCATCAGCGTGGGTGCCATTGCGTTGATCTTTGTCGTGCGCAAGTTCTTCTTTGTGCCGGCCTTTGGTGCCCACCTGCCTGACGGCAAGCCCGCCCCGGACCTGACCCCCAACCAGAGCGGCATCCCCGCCGAGGAGTTCCGCACCCGCCTGCGCCAGCGCATCCATGCAGAAGCTCTCGCCGACGAGGAGGACGACGACGAGGATGATGAGACTGAGAAAGTGTAAGATTTCCGAACGCACAAAAACCCGAGGACAGCTGTGATGCTGTCCCCGGGTTTCTTATTGTTTTGGTATTCTAGTCAATCGCTTGGAGCACCTTCATGGTGTTCCGCATTAAAGAATGCTCCATTCCACTCCTTATTGCACCCCGAAAGCAATTCGTCCCAACTTCCAGCATACCAGACATCCGATAAATTCGAACATCCATCAAATGCCCCCGCTCGAATTTCCTTCGTTGCCTTACCAAGTATGACTGTTCGCAAAGAATAACAACTTGCAAATGTTTGCTTTTCTATGGTCTCCTGTCCCTCAAGATATACACTGATAAGTTTCTTGCAATCTGCAAATACTCCACCATTCATTATCCGAATATTTGACGGGATAAAAACCTTCAACAGCCCTGAATTTTCAAATGCTGACTGGTAAAGTTCCAGTCTACTGTTTTCAGGGAAAGTAATCTCTTCTAGTGATACACAATCTAAAAATGCAGACTGTTCAATCTTCACCAGAGATTTTGGCAGCTGCACAGATTTCAGATTATAACACCCTGAAAATGCGGCAAAGCCAATCTCCGTAACGCCTTCCGGGATACTCACCGATTCCATGGTGGTATTATTTTTGAAGCATCCTGAATCAATTTTGGTAAACTTCCCGCTGGGCAGAACAACATCCTTTTGCTTGCCGGTATCGTAGCTTTTCAGCACGCCATTCACGATCAATGGATTCTCTTTTTCCGGCACGCTGGATGCTGGCGGCTCCGGTTCACTGGAAGAAGCCGATTCCGAGGGGGCGGGCACTTCCTCCGGCTGAGAGGGGGCCGGCAGCTCACTGGAAGCGGGCGGTTCCGCAGGCGCGGGCATCTCTCCCCCGCCGCAGGCAGAAAGCAGCACGGTACCGTACAAAAACAGCGCTGTGCACAGAACGGTCCTCCATTTCATAGCGAGCCTCCTATTCTGCCCCGCAGGGACCATCTTCCTTTTTCAGAACACCTTGCGGCACTCCACCACAAGGCCGACCACCCGCACCTGCACCCGTTTTAGATCATAGATCTGGGGCTGGTGCACGGGGTTGAAGCTTTTGGGGGTCAGGACCACAAGGCTCCCCTCCTGACGGAAATATTTCACGGTGGCTTCATCGCCGTTGACCATCACCACAGCAAGCTGGCCGTTTTCCACCTCCGGCTGCTCCCGCACCAGGATCTCATCGTTTTCCGAAATGCCCACGGCGTTCATGCTGTCGCCCCGGACACGGAGCCAGAAGTACCGTGCCCCATCCTTCCGGGTGATGGGGATGTAGCCCTCAATGTTTTCTTCCGCATACATGGGCAGGCCTGCACGCACCGTGCCCAGCAGCGGAGCCGTGAGAGCGGGATCGAACGGGACAGCTCCTTCGGGCAGCTTCCGCTCCTCCTGCACCGACGGGACGGCTTCGCCCAGCAGCTCCCCCACCGGCACGCCAAAATAGGCGGATACTCTGGCCAGCGTCTCGCCCGAGGGGGTCGCCCCGGTGTTTTTCCATTTGGTCACTGTGGAGTTGCTCAAGCCCATCTCCTGCGCGGCCCGGCTGCGGCTGATGCCTCTGGCCTGGCACAGGGCCGTGTAGCAGTCATAAAACACAAATTTTGCACTCCTTCTTGTGCAGAACGCCGGTTTTCTAACCGGATTCAGATTTTCCCTTGACTTTCTGAATTTAATCAGATATTATAGCCTCACAAGCTGATTTTGGTTAGATTTTATCCACCAAACCTTCTGCGGTCTTTTCACAATCTTACCGGAAACTCTAACCAAAGTCAAGCTTTTTGAACGCGAAAACCACGACAAAAGGAGTGAAACTGTATGATCGAACGTCAGATCCATTTATCCTCGGGCGGCGGGGCTGCCTTGCAGGGGTACGACGGCCTGCTCCGCTTCGGCTACACCAAAAACCGGGGCATCTACGCCCTGCGGGTGGAAGCCGACGGCGAGTGGCAGGGCATGACCCTGCGGGCCTTCTGGCACCTGCCGGATGGGAACGCTGCCCCCTCCACGCTGGTGGTGGACGGTCTTGTGGAAGTGCCCGCCCTCATCACGGCTGTGCCCGGGGAGGGGCGCATCACCTTTGAGGGCACCGATGGCACCCGCACCCTGACCAGCGCGGACGTGTGCTACTGCGTGGCCGAAAATTCTGGCACGGAGGACAGCACCCTGCCCCAACCCGGCACGCCCGCCTGGCAGGCCCTGCTCGACCGTCTGAAAGCCGCTGTGGAAAGCGGTGCATTCCGGGGCGAAAAGGGGGAACCCGGACCGCAGGGAGAACCCGGCCCCAAGGGAGACACCGGTGCGGCAGGCCCCGCAGGCCCTAAAGGGGAGCCTGGCCCCCAGGGCCCAAAGGGTGACCCCAGCGATCCCGGCCAGTGGGAGCTGCTGGAAAAGGTGTCCCTGAACGCCGCCGCTGCCAGCTTTGAGCGCACCTTTCCCACCGAACTGCAGGCGCTGAAGGTGCTGTTTCAGGCAGGCAGCAGCCAATCCAAGGGCACGCTGCACTGGGTGTGCAGCACCAGCGATGGTGCCCAGCTGCTCAGTGCTTCTGCCCCCTGTGCTGCCAGCAGCTCGATGTCCAGCCCGCCCACCCGCACCTTTGCCAGCTTTCAGGCACTTCCCTGCTTCGGGCAGTATCTCTGTTTTGCCGCATCCGGCACCACGGGTGCACCGCCTGCGGTCGTTCTGCCTGCCGGAAGCAGCGGCCAGAATGTGGATGCCAGCCAGAAGCTCGGCAGGCTGACCCTGACCGTGGACACCAACGTCCGGCTTGCCGCCGGTGCCACGATCGAGCTGTGGGGCGTTCCGGCCTGAGCGGGAACACCGAAACCGTTCCCGACAGAACTTTCGGTAAAATTTCTTTCACTTTCCATGAAATTTTTGTGTTTCGTCTTGATGCATCTTCCATATTTTGTTATACTGGTTAAAAAGCGGAAAGTGGGGAGTCGGCCATGGATGTCCCTGTTCGGTTTATCGATTCGATCATCAACAATCCCCTGCTGATGCAGTTTCTTGTGCATCGGTGGTTTTTTCTGTTGGAATATGACCCCCGTCTGGATCAGCTGCGGGTCTACGATACCCAGAGCCGCACGCTGGAGACACTGGATGCATACCTTGGCTCCGAAAAGCCGGAGCACGCCACGATCTTCGCGGAGGATCGCTGGAAGATGCGTGCCCTGCTCACCGGTGAGCTGTTCGGCCCGCTGGAGATGCGTTTTGTCTCGCCGGAGGGGGTGTATTATTCCCGGGAGGTGGATGCCCGCCCGGTCGAGGACCCCGCCCGCGGCATCCTCTATGTGGGCTACGCAAAGGACATCACCGACCAGAAGAATCAGACCCAGGAGCTGCTGGAGCAGGCCCGCCACGATTCCCTGACCCAGCTGTATAACAACCGCACCGGCAAGGAGCTCATTGACCGCTATCTGCAGGCCAAAGATCCCTATGCCTCCTGCGGAATGCTGGTCATCGACCTTGATTTTTTCAAGAACGTCAACGACCGCTACGGGCATCTGTTCGGCGACAAGGTCCTGCAGGAGTTTGCCCGGCTGCTGCGCACCCTGTTCCGCTCCAGCGACATTCTGGTGCGGTTCGGCGGCGATGAATTCGTGGTATTTCTGAAGGATATTCCCAACACCACCCTGCTCCAGAAGACCCGCCAGCTGTCGGAATCCGTGTAGCAGGTCAAATTCTGGGAAAACGATTACCGGATGACCTGCAGTATCGGTGCCTGCTTCCTGCCTGAAAACACAGCGGGCTATTCCTTTGACCAGCTGTTCGAAAACGCGGACTGGGCCCTGTATCAGGCCAAGCAGAATGGCCGCAACCAGTATGTGTTCTGCGACAATCTGCGGCGCTACGCCCAGACGGTTCCTGCCGCCCCGGAAACAGCCGATATCGATGCACGCTACCTGCACAACGACCTGATCTCCACCGCCTTTGAACTGTTTGAGAAGAACAACAGCTTTGAGACTGCTATCCCCCTCTTCCTGAAGATCGTCGGCATCCGGCTGCAGCTGGACCGCATTACCATTGTGGACACCTGCATCCGGGAACGCAGCGTCTCCCGGCAGTTCCAGTGGACCTCTCCCCACGCGGAGCCGGTGCCTCTGAACGGTAACTCCTTTACCAAGGAGGACTTCCTGACCCTGTTCCACAGCTACGATGAATACGGTACCACCGTGCTGCAGGCCGACAACATGGGGATGTACTCGCCGCAGGGGCGCGCGCTGCTGATGCAGGGCGGGGCCCAGACAGTGGTCTACGCTGCCATGTACGGCGAGGGCGAATATCAGGGTGCCATTGCCTATGTGGTGTGCGGCAGCAAACGGTACTGGACACCCCAGAACCGCCGGGAGCTGGGCGAGATCACAAAGATCATCAACGCCTACCTGAGCAAACATCTGGCCGTGAACGCCGTGAGCCGCGGCATGACTTCTGCTCCTGAGTTTGACCGGCTGACCGGTCTGCTGGCCTTTACCCGTTTCAAGGAGGAGGTCTCCCACAAGATCATCGGCAGCTATGCCGAGGGCTACCAGATCTTCTACTGCGACTTCGAGAACTTCAAATATTTCAACGAGAAATACAGCTATGCCACCGGCGATCAGCTGTTGAAGGAATTCAGCGATTTCCTCATCGAGGCAGCCCGTCACTGGGGCGAGTGCTACCTGTGCCGGGTGGTGGGCGACCAGTTCGTGCTCTACCTCTCCTGCCGTGACGAGAAAGGCCCGCTCCATTATGCAGACACGCTCTGCCGCCGGTTTGAGCAGTATCAGGCCCAGCATTACCCGGAGGTACGCCTGCGGGTGCGGATGGGTGTGTACGCCATTGAGCCCGGCTGCCTGAGCGCCTCGGCCGCCATCGACAAGGCAAACTTTGCCCGCAAGCAGGTGCGCAGCAACACCCGTGTGTCTGCCATCCAGTTTGACAAAAAGCTGGAGGTCAAGCAGACCCTGACCGGCGAGCTGCTGAGCGGCCTGCCGCAGGCGCTTGAGAGCGGCGAGTTCAAGCTGTACCTCCAGCCCAAGTTCTCGCCCAAAGATCTCTCGGTCATCGGAGCCGAGGCGCTGACCCGCTGGATCAAGCCGGACGGCACCGTGGTCTACCCTGACCAGTTCATTCCCATTCTGGAATCCACGGGCCGCATCGTAGATCTGGATCTGTACATCTTCGAGCAGGTGGCCCGGTTCCTGCAGCGCAATGCACAGGCCGGGCATCGGCTGCTGCCCATTGCAGTGAATGCCTCGGCGGTACTGGCCCGGGAGGATGCCCCCACCCAGGAGTACAGCGAAATTCTGGAAAAGCACAACATCAGCGCCCGGATGTTGGAGATCGAACTGACCGAGACGGCGGTGGTCTCGGAGTACGACCGGGTGAAGCGCCTGCTTTCCTCCTTCCAGAGCGATGGAATGCAGACCTCGCTGGACGATTTCGGCGCAGGCAGTTCCCTGCTGAACAACATGGTGGATATCCCCGTGAACACCATCAAGCTGGACAAGCTCTTTCTGACCCGGTGCAGCTCCAACGCGCGGGGCACCGATTTTCTGCGGGAGGTCGTACATCTGGTCAAACGGCTGGGCTACAACGTCATCTGCGAGGGCATCGAGACCGAGGAGCAGGTGCAGCTCCTCCGCTCGCTGGACTGCGACGGCGCGCAGGGCTTCTGGTTCTCCAAGGCCATCCCGGCTGAGGAGTTCGAGCGGCGGTATCTCTGCGGCTGAAACAAAAGAAAAAACACTCCCCTTCGGGCGGAGCCGTGCGGCACACGGTCCTGCCCGAAGGGGAGTGTTGCTGTTTAGAAAGAATTATACCGTGGTCTCGACCCGGAGAGCACCACCGGCGATCTCTTCTGCCGTCAGGGGGGCGGCCTGCGCCGGGGCGTTCAGGCGCTCCTTGGCGACTGCCAGCATCAGCTTGATGCGGTTTTCCTGGTTGACCCGGGTGGCGCTGGGGTCGTAATCGATGGGGGTGATGTTGGCGCTGGGATACAGGGCGCGGATCTTGTTCACCATGCCCTTGCCCACGATATGGTTGGGCAGGCAGCCGAAGGGCTGGGCACAGACGATGTTGCCGTAGCCGCCCTGCACCAGCTCGATCATCTCGGCGGTCAGCAGCCAGCCCTCGCCCATCTTGGCCCCCAGCGAAATGATGCCGTGGGGCTTTTCCACCAGCTCCTTGAAGGGCCCGGGGGCGTAAAACCCGGCATCGGCTGTGGCCTTGAGCATGGCGCGCTCCACGCTGTCCAGCCAGTTGAGCAATTGATCCGTGCCCATCTTGACGGCCAGCTTGCCGCCGTAGAGGACATGATCCTCGCCCATATTGAAGATGCAGTATTGCACAAAGCCCATCAGGCCCGGGAAGTTCACCTCACAGTCCTGGCTCTCCAGGAACTTCTGCAGGTCGTTGTTGCCCAGGGGGCTGTATTTAACGTAGATCTCGCCGACTACGCCCACCTTGACCTTGGGCACCCGGGTCACGGGAATGGCCGCAAAATCCTTTGCAATGAGCGGGAAGGTGTGCTTCATTTCCCGGGCAGTAAAGCCCTTGCCAGCCAGCAGAACGCGGCCCAGACGCTCGACCCACAGATCGACCATCCGGTCAGCGGCTCCCTTTTCGTTCTCGTAGGGGGCCACCTGATTGCGCAGGGCACAGAGCATATCGCCGTAGAAAATGCAGGCCAGCGCGCGGCGAGCCAGCGGCAGGGTCATCTGGAAGCCGCTGTCTTTTTCCAGACCGGAGAAGTTCAGGCTGGCAACAGGGATCTGGGGATAGCCCGCCTTGACCAGAGCCTTGCGGAGCAGGTGGATGTAGTTGGAAGCACGGCAGCCGCCGCCGGTCTGGGTGATGAGCAGAGCCGTATGATCCAGGTCATACTTGCCGCTGTTCAGGGCGTCCAGAAACTGGCCGATGACCAGCAGGGCCGGATAGCAGGTGTCGTTGTGGACGTATTTCAGGCCCAGCTGTGCCACAGCGCTGCCGCAGTTGCCCAGGATCTCGCACTTGTAGCCGTCGTAGCGCAGGGCGTATTCCAGCATCCGGAACTGGGTAATGGCCATGTTGGGGATGAGGATGGTGTGGGTCTGCTTCATCTCCGGGGTAAATTTGGGATAATTGTATTCCATAGGTTCCTCCTATGTATCAGGCTTCTGCCTTGGGGGCGGCCTTTTCCTCTGCTGCCTCGTCGCGCTCCTCCAGAGCGGCGAACAGGCTGCGCAGACGGATGTTGACCGCACCCAGATTTGTGATCTCGTCGATCTTGAGCTGGGTGTAGAGCTTACCGCCTGCCTGCAGGATCTCGCGAGTCTCATCGGTGGTAATGGCATCCACGCCGCAGCCAAAGGAGACCAGCTGCACCAGATCCATATCCTTCTGGGTGGTGCAGTACTTGGCCGCCGCATACAGGCGGCTGTGGTAAGTCCACTGGTTCAGCACGCTGGTGGGGAACTTTTCCACCCGGTTGGAGATGCTGTCCTCGGTGACAACAGCCGCGCCGTGGCGGGTGATGAGGTGGTCGATGCCATGGTTGATCTCAGGGTCAACGTGATAGGGGCGGCCTGCCAGCACGATGATGCGCTTGCCCTGACGGCGTGCCTCATCAATGATCTCGCTGCCCTTGACCCGGATCTGAGCCATGTGGGCCTCGTGCTCGGCGTAGGCAGCATCGGCAGCAGCCTGCACTTCCTTTTCGGAAATGCCGCCGAAGTATTTGGGCAGGACTTCCTTTGCCATCTTGCGGACAAAGTCCTTGGGGCGGTGGATGCCCACATAGTCATAGATAAACTTCTGGCCCTCCAGCTCGGGGCAGTTGCCTGCCAGAACTTCAGGGTAATAGGCCACCACCGGGCAGTTATAGTGGTTGTCGCCCAGACCCTCGTCAAAGTTGTAAGTCAGACAGGGGTAGAAGATGGCATCCAGGTGCATCTGGCTCAGGGCCTTGATGTGGCCGTGGCTCAGCTTGGCCGGGAAGCAGGCGGTATCGCTGGGGATGGTGGCCTGACCGGCCAGATACAGCCCCCGGCTGGACACCGGGCTGGTGTGCACGGCAAAGCCCAGCCTGGTCCAGAAGGTGTACCAGAAGGGCAGCAGCTCGTACATATTCAGGCAGAGCGGAATGCCAATGGAGCCGCGCTTGCCGGGCACGGGCTTGTAACCGGCCAGCAGCTGCTGTTTGTAGGCGTACAGATTCAGGCTGTCGTCCTCGCTCTTGCCGGTCACGGGCTTATCGCAGCGGTTGCCGGAGATG
>OGIV01001620.1_pt1 | contig 12818 bp, 11 predicted proteins | sample 1571861 | NCBI WGS metagenome assembly OGIV01 (sample SAMEA2582099, study PRJEB24529) | metagenome | biome: Human gut stool | place: China | collected 2011 | reverse complement strand
GCAGTCGGTGACTAAGGGGCTTGCCTTTATCTAACTCAACACTCGCTTTTATAGAGCCTAATAAAGAACCAATCACAACTATAATTATACCAATGTGTTGTGTTAATTCACTCATTTACTCCCTCACACTTAAATACGTAGAAAACTGCTAACAGATACCAAATACTTAGCCCTGTGCATACAACCATCTGCATATCAAGTGGAGGATATTTAGAAACATAACCGTTGGCTAAAATCGCCTGTGCTAACGCACCGAGCATTAAACCAAAAGATTTAAATACTTGATGAGGTCTCCCACGGGTAACTAAACCGATTACTCCAAAGACCACAGTGGCGGTTGCTACTAGCAACAACGCAACGCTATGCGACTCTAATTTAGGTGGCATTTCTACTGGCATAATCCCAGTAGTGTGTAGGTAAAGTGCAATCGCCCATAGCCAACTTACCACCACGTTTATCACTTGCGCAGGGCGCGTATCGCGCCCATATATTAAGTACAAGATACCACAAGACATAAATCACCCCTAGTTACAAGTGATCACTAGGTGTAACGTCACTTAACCCAACTAACTCATCACAAGAGTTACCGCTAAACACAGTCTCGTCACCTATCGATACTACATCAACTTCAGGGCATTTGTCTTTCTGACATTCTTCAAGTTTACGTTTAAGCTCAGCGATTTCAGTATCTTTCGCAGTTAGCTCATTTTGTTTTGTAACAAGTTCAGCGAGTGCAACGTTTAAGTCTTCTTTCGCTTTGGCTGCTTCAGCTTTAGCGGTTTCAGCTTTAGCGATTGCTGCTGCTTCAGACTCCTGTGCTGCTTCTTTATCACGTTCAGCTTGGTCTTTTGATACTTTAGCGTTAGCAGCTTCAGCACGTGCAGACTCAGCTTCTGTTTCAGCAGCTTCTTTGTCAGCCGTTGCTTTCGCTTCTGCTTCTTTAGCTACTTCTAAGGCCTTCGCTGCTTCCGTTGCTTTTTCTTCAGCTTCAGTTTTAGCTTCTTCTGCTTTAGCTGCTTTCTCGTCAGCTTTCGCTTTGTCAGCTTGAGCTTGTTTTAACTGAGCTTCAACTTGCGAACAGTCGCCTGTCTGAGGTGCGGTCGCAGTCTTACCTTGTTTCCAAGTTTGCGTCACCATATCCCAGTACACACCGCCTTCACACGAACAACCGCCACCGGTCATTGATGTAGGGTCGAACCCTTCATACGGATCGAATTTAGCGTCCATAGTTTCTCCTTATTTAATTAAAGATGATCGCCAATTACTTTCGTGATTGGTTGAGTAGTTACCGTTACATCATCGAAGAAAGAAGACACTTGGAACGGATCAACCGTGTACTCAACTTTCCAAATTCTTGTTTTATCGTAGTTAATGTCATCCGCAAGTGTATCACCGGTAACACTGTTACCAATAAAGGTCTTCGTACCCTTGTACACTTTACCACTGTAGTCATAGAGTTTGTAATGAACGGTTTTGGTAACGCCATACGCTTCATTACTAATCGACGGATCGTCGTATGTAATGCTTAAATCAGGGTTATACATAGATACGTTTAACGTAGCAGAAGACGTACCCTCATTGTAAGGTAATCGTGGGTAGTCCACCTCAACTGTGGTTGATAGAACCTTACCTTTGCCAGCATCCGTTGCAAAACGTTCAGGTGTAGTGAATGTCAATTTCTGCCCAACGTGTTTCTCATTAAAGTCTTTCGCACTCGTGTAATCAGCACGATTAAGTGCACCTACATTTTCGTTGTATTTGTAACCGTCAATCGCACTGGTTGCTTTAATAATGAAGTTATTACTTACTGAGTCAAACTCAGCAGTCGGAGTGTCTAAGAAACGTTCTTGCTGAGGTGCTGAGCGTTCTTTCATCTTAATAATAGCGGCCGACCAAATTGCACCAGTTTCTACGTGTCTTAGATACTTTTGCTCTGTAGTTGTGAAGTGTGTGTCGGTGTCTGCTGGAGTTGGGTAGCTATCTAACACCTCGATCTCCGCACCAGGTGCTGCGACTTTACCACCCACCACTCTAATTGTTTTGTCGTCTAAATCAGACTCACGAATAATGATAATTGCCATATTAATCTCCAAAAAATCCAATTAAATCTACGGCATACACGTTGCCTGCTTTTAGGCCTTTACCGTAGATGTTTTTGTTGTTGCTGTTGTACCACACCGTACCACCGTCAAAGGTCTGAGCACTCGCCTTATCCAAGTTGGTTGGTGCGTCCGCTGGTAGTTTGAAAATAACCGAGCCATCTGGAATATCTTTCTGCACTTTAAATTCTAAATGCGTCTTCCCAGTTCCATCTAAAATAGACAACATTCTAAATTGTGGGTCAAGATATGCTCTCGCATTTTCCGTTGTGATGGTATCCTTATCCAATGCGAACTCAGCCATATACCAGTTGTACGCTTTTAGTACTCGCACCTTGTTATCTTCTATGACGAAGTCTGAGGTGTGTAGGTCTTCAGGTCTGATTACTTTCGTCATTCAAAATACCCACCAAGGTTGAGGATATACCGAGTACCTGCTTTAAGACCATTTCCCATAACGACACGAGAGCCAGCGTCTACCCAAATAGAACTGCCGTCAAACGCCTGTTCCTCAATTAACTGCATAGGAGTTGGTGCTTCAGTAGGTAGTACATACAACGCACGACGAGGTCCTGAGTCTACAACCATCTTAAAATCGACGTGGATATTACCTTGAATACCTGCGACAGAAAGGTAATGACGACCTATTTTGTCGTAGTCCACAGGCATTTGCGTTGTAATAACGGTGTCAGGAGCCGCGTATTTAAGGTCGTAAATCTTAATAGTTGGTCTAACTCTAACTTTATTCGCGACGATGTCAAAATCGTCGTCGTGTAGATCTTCAGGTCTGATAACCTTTTTTACTGCCATATAAACTCCAAAGTGGGATTACTCCCACTGTGTTAATTAAGCTTCAGCTTTAGGTAATACGTAGCCAATCGTTGTACCATCTAAGCCTTGTAGCTCATCGCCTTTGAGTAACTCAGCAAGAGCCTTAACAGTTTCAGGATCTTTAACCACGTCAACCACTTTAGATTTGCCAATGTAGATACCGTCTTCTTGCACTTCTGCGAGGTTGTCTGCTACCGCAGAAACAACTAATAACTCAGCAAGTGTAGTTTCAACAGTTTTTTCGTTGCCGCCAGCACCGTCATCCACAGTAATTTTTAATTTACCAGTTGCTTTGTCACCTTTGACCGCAGTAACACGTAAGTCAACGCCAGCTTCAGGTAATTGTGCGACTAATTTGTTATCTACGATCTTGATGGTTACATCAACGTTTAGTTTTTGATCTGCGATTTCTAGACCTTTGCCGATGTCACGCTCGGTTACTACTTTAATTTTAGCCATTTAATTTCTCCTATTGTTGGCTTGTCGCCACTTAGTTGTGGCGACGGTTGTTAAATTATGCTTTCACACCTTTGATTTGGAACATAGCTTTCATTGAGTCTTGGTTTAATGAAGCTAGAGTATGTACGCCCAAATAGATACTGTCAGAGAATAACTCTTGATTTACAAGCCACACGGCTTCGGTTCTATAACCACCAAGATCCATCGGGATACTGTTTACAGACAAGATCTTACTCATACCAAGTTCAGCGGCTGTAATTTTAAGACGTGTCTCTTTGTAGTATAGCGTACCAGCGTCGACGAACGGTTGTGCTGTTTCGGAACAACCAACATCGAAACTTCCAACTTTGTGTGTAAACGCATTATCACCTTTTGACCGAGGTACAGTAGATAATGGGAATTCAATAATACCATTAACTTCAACCAAGCCATTACCGTAGTCAATGGAGTATTTCTCACCAATGACGTTGCCTGTTCCATTATCAACGAATTTTGATGAGACTGGGTTTGCTTCGATTTTTTTAACCACAACTTTATCGCCTACAATCTCCAGCCCATCGCCTACGTTTACTTCATACTTACCAGTAGATTCATCCCACTTAATACCTTTTCCGATATTATCAGTGGTAACCACAAACACCGCAGAGGTGTCGTTAGTACCATTACCTTTTGTATGTTTACTCATTGTTTACCTCTTATGGTTTAATTGAGCCAAGTAACACTTTGCCACTTGCGTCTTTCATATTTACAAATGAACCGAGAAGTTCCTCTAACGCACCAACACGTTTATTTAAGTCGTCGACTTGTTTTTGCATCGCTTCAATTTGCATCACGTTCGCAGTGACGTTAGTCTCACGATGCCACACAGACCAGTTTGTAGGGTCTTTTAGTGTACCGTCGTTGTTTATACCACCGTCATTTACACGATGCCACACTGCTTTGTCTGTACCCACTAAGTATTGGTCAACTTGTGCTGGTGATGCGATTTGCCAACCGTTAAAATCGTAGGCTTCACCGTCTACTAATTGCGAGATTTCAGAAGTCGCGTTTTCTGTTGCATTAGTTGAGTTAATGTTCGCAGGTACACCAGGTACATAGTCACCAAGACCTTTATTGACGAAGCCGTATAACGTTGAGTAGCCAACTTTCTGGACACCGGTGTTTAAGTTCTTAATCAGCGAAGAATTGGTGGGCTTTAAGCTCACTTCACCAGTCGCAGCATTAACTTGGAACTGGTCACTGTTAAGTGCGAGTTTAAGTGGGTCAGCTTTTGTACCTTTACCTAAGATTGGTTTGTTTGAGAAGATTTCACCGATTTGTAATGAACCGTCTTCACCTACTTTAAGTCCGTCGCCAGCTTTAACACCGAGTTTGTTCGCTTCGTTCGCACCTTTAACGATGGTTTTGTCGAAGTCGTCTTCGGTCAATACATCACCGGCTTTAGGTACAGCGACATGCTCACCGTTAGGGTTGGTTAAAACCACTTCTTTGTCACCAATTGCAATTTGTGCGAATGGTAAGGTGATGTCTTTTTCTTTACTACCTTTTTTGATTTTAAGCTTACCAGCGTCAAAGGTAACGTCAGTCACAGCTTCAATACTTCCGTCTTTGATCGCTTCATTTACTGCGTTAACTAACTCATTGCACTGAAGAACTTTAGAACCTTTCGGTAGCGCGCTACCGTCACAGGCTTTTAACTCACCTTGGAACTCAGCTTCTTTTAGTGCTTTGTTTACAATGTTCTCCACCGTGTCTTTAGTGACAGGCGAAGCTGTATTACAACCACCACAGGCCATATCTTACCCCTTTTGTTTGATTGAACGTGCGATAAGACCGATTACGCCTAACGCAGTTACGAAGTATGGTTTCCAGTTTTCCGGAAGGAAATCTGCAACCGCCTGTACGTTTGCGTCTAATACAGGAACAACTGTAACTGCACCTAACACCCACGTACTCCAAGACTTAACATAGTCTTTAAATTTGAAAAATTGCATCTTAACCTCTAATCATAGTAAGGCACTTTTTTGCCGTTAACTAACATATACCCAGCAGGTTCGCCCAATAAAGAGTTCAACCCACCTGCGATTGTTGTTGGTAATTGTTCCACGTCAAGACTAACAGGAGCGTCGGTTTTTTTGCCAAATGTAGTGTCAGCACCGTTCTCGCAACAATCAGTGTCGCATACCATAGCTTTAATCAATTCGTCACTAGGAGTGAAACTTACACACGCACCAATCGGGAAGCGACGGGGTGTAGTACCACTTAATCCACGTGTAATGGCGAGTGAACCTTGGTGATTAATTAGCTTAACAACTTCGTACCCTACGGTGTCTTGGACCAACAGTGTCGTCCATTCATCGTGCGCCAAGCGGTTTAACGCGAAGCTAGGGTCTTTTAGTGGAATACTTGTGTCATCTGCTTCTAAAATTGCCGTAAGGCTTGTAGAGAAGCCAGGCATTGTTTTAGCAACCATATTTACCCTCACAGCAATTATTTCTGTTGTCTGCTATAACTCCGGAAACTTTAACTGTTTCTCGCTTATCAATCTGGAAAGAATACACTTCGCAACCACACGCGACCACTTTTGCTACATAGCGGCCACAATCAAGTTTGGTAAACTCTTTATCCAGTATAAAACATAAGCGACCTTCGTCGTCATAGTTGAACATATCATACACTAAAGTTAGTGGTTGTTCACGTTTTATTTCAATGGTTTCTATGCCACCGCAGGGGGTGCAACAATACACCCTTTCTGGCGGTTCTTCGCACTGGAGAGGTAGAATATGTAACTCTACCTCTTGGCAACAATCTGCGAAGTCATTTCTGCGAATACGTAAGCAAATCTGCTTAGTAAAATTGTTGGCTCTTAAAATCATTATTGATCCTCTAACTCGTGCATCTCTTTCAGATAGCGTAGGTTACTTTCGTAATATTTCTCGTTCTTTTTGTCTGTACTTAACGCAGAACTTGAAATACGTTTTTGACGTTTTTGGTAGTCCAAGATAACTTTTATTTTAGCTTCTTGGTCTTTACTGAATGTACCGTCTTCAATGCGTTTCTTCATCCAAGATTGTGTGTTCGCACTGTCGCTACCGAACTTAAGTTCTTTTCGCTCTGCTGCTACGTTGATTACTTTCGTAATTTTCTCATAGCGAGCAAGGTTATTATTAACCTGTGCGTACGTACGTTGGCTTGGCGATTGTTGGTCTTTCAACGCTGTTTTCGCGCCAACTAAGGCCTTAGCGACTTTCACAAATCTTGTAGCCGCTGGGTTATCTTTCTCCGCTTTTGTCGCTAACGGTTTATCTAACGCATCAACAAGGTTAGCGAGTGGTGGTGCGAAACTCGCGGTTAAGTAACGAGCTTGTTCTGGGGTAATATTAATACCCGTTAAGTCAAACCCACGTGCTAACATAGTCCACGCGTCAGCGGTGGTATTTTTGCCTGCTGCCCACTTCTCTTTACGGTTATCTGAACCTCGGCGAGAAAGTTTATTGCCGAAGTCGTCTTTGTCGCGTAGCACGTTATACATAACCTGCACTACACGTGGTGTAACTGGTGCGGCTGCGATTTCAAAGATGTTTGACTCGCCTGGTGGTGTTGGTGCGACGTTAACGTTTTCAGATACTGCGTGTACCACGTGTTTCCACGATGTACCTAGATCCCAGTTACCACTTGCGAATTGATATGCAGCAGTTCCAAGTGCGGCAGAAATCATATCTGCACCGTAAGCGATTGGCATACGTAACGTTCCGAAACAACCAATTTTAATTGGTGTAGATCGCATTAATTCACCAGAGTTATAGTCACGTAGGGTTTCTTTCTCTCCACCGTCTTCACACGGGAACATTTCCATAGCGAGTGCAGCCACCGCCATATATGTACTTCTGAAGATCGCTTGGCGCATAAAGTTAACCTGGCCATTCTTCGTTTCTAAACTACGTACGGTAGATCTAGCACCTTGTGCGGTTGCGTTTGCGAAAGGTACTACACTTCGCATAATACTTGATATTGCTGACGCACCTTTGTCGTTGAAGTTCATAAACCACAAGTTAGCTTCTATTGCTTTCTTCTGACTTAACCCCATTTCTTGTAAAGTATCAACCGTCGCGAGAGTAGATACCATTTCCATCGCAGTAGTTAGCGTTAACGCTCTTGACTGTGCATTTGCGATGTTACGTGAAATTGCACCGGTGATACCGCCTTTTTCGTATGCACGTTGTAATTCTTCTGTACTAAACTTAAACGAGTCGGCACGTGAAGAAATACCACCAGCATTAGCGATTTGTTTTAGTCTGTCGTAGGCTAACTTAGCGTCTGGTGATTTAACCAACCAGTTACGAAGTGCGGACGTTTTAGGATTTTTATCTCCTTCTTCCAGTGCAAGTAGTAACGCTCCGCGAAGATAACCTTTACCAAACATACCACTTACCGCGTTTTTGTAACTACGTGCGAACAAGTCTGCTGCGAACTGAAGTCTTAATCCATCGCTTTGGTCTTTCAAGTCACTGAAGAAGTAGCCTACTTTGTTGTTAAGTGCGAACGCTTTAATTTGTGAGCGTTTTTCACCAAACCCTTTCCACGCATTATAGAACGAGAACGCAGGCATCATCGTAATCATTACAGAGAAAATACCACGTACAGAGCGAGCTACGTCTAATAGGGCGTTGTTTGGTGTTACTACGTTATCGAGGAATAACGCGTTGTTTGCTCTGTCATTATCGAGTGATACTTTAATGTACTGCGAGTAACCGTTTTTATTCTTACGCGTAATTAAGTAACCTTTCGCTTCACCGAAGTTAGGGTCGGTTGTCGTAACAACACGGATTTTAAATGCTTTAAGTTTCCCTAGTTTGTAGATCTCGTTACCTACTTCTGTTTGCCCTACTCGTTTCGCAGAAAGTGCGGCCAGTGCGTTTAAGTTAGTTAACGTACCAGAACCAGTCCAAGCACGACCTAAGTGTTGACCTTGCCATTCTGCTGCCACTGCGTCATTAATACGGTCTTCAATTCCGCGAGACTCATCTAAATAGAAAGTATCGCCAACCATATTTGACTTAGTTTTAATGTCAGACGCTTTACCCATTGTCGGAGTAAAGAATGGGTTTTCATTTAACGGGCCAGTTAAATCGTGACCTAAGTTGTCGTACTGGTATTTGTAGAATGACTTAGCGATGTCAACGTACTTGTTGATCATCGGCGATAAGAACCCGTCAACTTTGAGCTTGTCGTAACTTAACTCGTAGTTTTTAGTCTTATCTGCGAATCCAACGTCTTTTGTGAAACCAATATCGCGAATGTAGTCTAACCACGGTTTACCGTCATAGGTAATGTCTAACTTACCTTGCTCAACCGCTTTGGTGATTGCGTTATATGCGTCAGCGTTTGTCATACCATTATGACCACGCCAATTTTTACGTTGTACCAATGCGTCAGCGTGAGATAATCCAGCTTCGTTTAAGAGTTCATTTTTGTTCTGGTCGAACGTGTTGAGGATTTCCTCATACTCTTTTACTTTCGCTAACATATCAGACAGGCGTTTCATTTGGTATGGAGTATATACGTTAGCTTGTTGGTTCACAGGATCGTACCCATACGCAGCCAATTCTTCGCGAAGACCATTTTTGTGGTACACGTTACCGTGTTGATCGGTGTAATCGTACCCGTCTAGTAAGCGAATGTATTTGTCTTTGATCGCTTCATTGGAAGACATCGCGTGTGTTGACTTCGTCACCGCTGAAAGTGCGGTTGTTGCAACCATAACATCAGTGTCGATGGCGTGTCTATTTTTACGTGTGTACAAGTCAGGTCTGCTCTTAGCTGCTTTACGCATTTCGTCACTAAAGGCAAAGATACGTTTTTGAAACTCACGTTGTTTATGGGCGATAGCGTTAACCGTTGTTTTAAGTTTGTGCGCGAGAGCAGTGTTGTATCCACCGATAAATTTAATCGCTGAATATTGTGAGTCAGCAAAGGCTTCAAATAAACGTTCACGTAAGCTCAAGTCACCTTTTACTTTTTGTTTTTGTACAGTCGTGGTGTCGATAGAGTTAGGGTTAAAACCGGCTGTCTCAGCTACTTCGCTGGTGTGTTTTTCACCTGTCAACTTATCTGTTAATACTTCAGCGTAATGCTCTACATAGTCACCAATCGCTTTCTGTGCAGACTTGATCGAGTAATCAACATTAAAATTAACACCAGCTTCTACATTATGCGATAGTTCATTCAGTCTCGCTGTAACAGCAACAGACTCCGGTGCAGCGTGTTTAGCAATCGCTTCGTCTAACCCTGCGAATAAGTTACGCACCTGTTCATTAGTCATAACAGGTTTACCTAGCACTCTACGCACTACGTTGCGGATACGGTCGAATAAGTTATCGGTAGCTTTCTCTGCTTGGCTACGAAGTCCTTTAGGTATTGTTACACCGTAACGGTATTCCAGTGCTTTCACGTTGTCAGTTTTAAGTGCTGCGTTAAGTTCAGCCAAGGCTTCTTCTACGGCCATAGCGTCATTAACTGAAACTTCCTCACCACGGTTTACACGTTCTAACTGGATCTTCTCAGCAAGTTCTGCGATAGTACTATTCGCTGACGCAGTCTCTAAAATACCACGTAATTCTTCACCGTATTTAGTGTCTAACCCTAAGTGCGTGAGTTCGTGCCAAGCAACGAAACCTACACGGTCTTCTGCTGATAGTCCATTTTGACTATGCACACCGTCTGCGACAATAAACACGGATCCGGTTGACGGGTCGTAGAAACCTTCAATGCCGTTTTTCAAAATGTAATGTTGCGCCTGTACAGAATTAAAGTCTGAACGGGAAATCACAGTTACATTTTTAGCGTGTTCACCTAATACTTTTTTCAGCGTAGATTTAACTTTTTCAGCGGTTAGACTGGTATCAAGTGCGTTGAAATCCGCTGTACTGAACTTAACTTTAGAAATACCGAACTTACCTTGTTTTGTGGGCGTAGTTTTGGTGGATTCTGTCTTAGTCGCAGTACTAGACTTCGTTACTTTTCTCGTAGCGTTACCGGTTTTTGGTGCGTCTTTGTTATCTAAGATATACACCATCGCACCGTCAAGGTTATCCACGGCTGAGTTATAGAACGCAGTTGGTACATTAATGCAGCCAGCAGACATATAGTTGTCTGACGCTGTCGCAGAGTTGATCGCTTTAACTCGTTCAGGTTTATTCCATAGGCGATGCATAGCGATAACACCACCGTCAGCTTTAGTAATATCCTTACCTGTAACTGTGTCAGTGAGTGTTAATACGTCAGATCCGAATACTTTTTTATCCGCAGCCTTAGTAGTTAATGCTTTCTGAAGTTTAAAGCGTCCACTTGGCGTAGAGTTAGCGACGTTATCGTTTGATTTGTTACGACCAAAGATAGCATTTTGTGTGTCGATAACTTTACCGTTGTTATCTACGACGTGGATTTTACCTTTGTTTTTGTCTGCGACAACAAACACTTTACCGTTGTTATCGCGTGTGGCTTTAACCCAGTTGATCGTATTGCTTGCTTCCTGTGAAACACCTACGATTTGTGAGCCACTTTCGTACGTAGCAAAACCTGTTTGTGCGTGAGCGTCTTGAGGGATAGTCATCGCACTTACACCAACCACAGCTACAACCGCAGATAATAATGCGTTCAAACGTTTCAAGAAACGACCTAATAGAGATTTAACGTCAATACGTTTTTTGGCTTCTTCGTCGATAGCGAGAGCAACTAAGTCTCCGTCTGTAACTTTGTCTGTGCTTTCAACTGGTTTACCTTCTACGTCTTTTATGAATGGTAATGCTTCAGTTAGTACACGCTCACGTTTACCTTCAAGGTATTTAACATTAAATGCATCTTCTACTGCTTTCTTATGGAACGCAGTAATATCTTCCACCAAGTCTGGGTTAGCGAGAAGCTCTGTTACTTTATCTTCAATCGCAGTAGATTTCTTGATGTCGTTGTATACAACCTCTTGGTCTTTATAAACCGGGTTGTCATTGAAGTCAAAACCAACTAAGTCAACTCGGCTACCTGCGAACGCTTGGTGTTTAGGATTACGAGAGTTAGGACGTAAGTAACCACGTTTAGCTGCTTCAAACGACGCAGTTGACGCAGTAGGTGAGTTCTTGAAAAACGCGTCTCGGATTTCTTCCGCTGTTTTTTCGTCTGCACCTTTCAGTAATTCGTGAGCAATACGCTGGTTAGTGCGAAGGTCATTACCTTTGAACTCCTTCGTAAAACGTGATTCTGGTGCGACACGTTCTTTCTCGCTTGCTACCGCACTTTCAATCGCACGACGTTTGGCGTTTTCTTTCTCTATCTTACTATCTGCAACTGAAGGTTTTTGTGGTGCTAAAATATTTTTCGTTTTAGCGAGAAATTCTTTTTGATTAAATGTAACTACGTTATCACCTAATAGCTGCTCATTCTTAGCTGTCTTAAATTCTCCACTTTTTCCACTAGGGTCGATAACGTTTTCCATAACTACGCCATCGTGTACTTTACCTTTAATAACACCAGCGTTTACTAATGCGTTATTTACTAGAGTATCAAAAACTAAACGGTCAGAAGCTTTAAATAAATTAGGCATACCTTTTACGTCGCCATACATCATCTTAGCTACTTCTTCATATAACGCAGGGTATTTCTTAGCTACGGCATTTTTAGGATGCGCTTGATCAAACTTAACTTGCGAATAAAGTCCGCCTTTAGCATCAACTACACGTGGGGTTTTTAACTCCACGTCAGCTTCAGACACAGCGTCACCTTTCTTGGCTTTATATAGGTGTGCAACCGCCTCGTTGGTAGAGTTCCACACTACGCCACGCCCTTCTATGTTACCACCGCGAAACACCTTTGCTTTGATTGTGGATTCAGTAGGTTTAGATATAGGCGTTCTGCGATATTGTTTACCTTCAATTTCAGTTAGTGTTTCTCCCACGCTATCGCTTTGCGCGCGTTCGCGTACTCCGCTGTCTGTGCTTCCAGAGACTGACGTTTGCGAAGGTTGATTACCTTGTTGGCTTCCTTCTTGCCCCAGTTCTCTCTGTTCTCGTCGTCCACTGACTGTTTCTCCTGTGCGTCCGTCAGACCCAACTGGATTGCTTTCTGGCGTGTTATTGTTCGGTTGTTCAATAGGATTCGTAGTAATCCCCGTGTCGGGCTGGCTATTTCCTGTGGTAGTGGTTTCGGTTTCAACTGGCGAAACTGGTTCGCTAGTTTCACTACTGCGTTTCTCTCCGACGGTGTTAGTGCTAACAGTTCCTTGTTCATTAGACTGCCCGTTAACATCTTCCTGGCCATCTCGATTACTTTTTCTATTTTCATTTTCCGTGTCCTGTTGTTTTGCAAACTCACCCGTGCCAGTCTGCCACGCTCTATACACTTCATTGAAGTTATTACGTGTTACAGTCTGACCTTTTT
>OGIV01001618.1_pt1 | contig 12824 bp, 9 predicted proteins | sample 1571861 | NCBI WGS metagenome assembly OGIV01 (sample SAMEA2582099, study PRJEB24529) | metagenome | biome: Human gut stool | place: China | collected 2011 | reverse complement strand
CCGACAAGTATTATTATGGTTACGAACTGAGTAAAAATCAAAACTATAAAATACCGAGGTCATGTATTCATACTCTCGGTTTTGAGTATGGTATTTGTAAACGAAAAATAATCTTCGGAGCAGAATGCCACAATATTCTTGATGCAGATGAAATGACTAATTTCAATTATCCATTGGCTGGCCGTCTTTTCTCGCTTAAAATCCGATTTACTTCACTTGAATGGTAAACAATAAAAACAATAAAAACAATGAAAAAACTAACATTATTGGCATTATGCCTGTTTGGAAGCCTTGCAATGGTTTCCTGTGATGACAACAACAATTCAGAACCACCCGTAACGGAGGGGAAAGCCAAAATGATTCTTGCAATTGATATGGCTCCTCAAGCTTCTATGGGATATGTAGTTCCCGTACAGAACATTGCAGAGGGGAATGTCAGCTTCTCTAACGCGCATGAAGTAAAGAGCACTCCTTATCTCGCCACATACAAAGACTGGGTATTCAGCATTGGTGGTGCGGCAGATGCAAATGTCTACAAATACATCCGAAATGATGACGGCACTTTAACCAAAGCCGGGCAAATTCAAATAGACCGTATGGCACCGATGGTTGGAAATATGTTGGTGGTAAATGAAACAAAGGCGTATGCTTCGGCGCCTGTAGAAAACAAGATTGTAATCTTCAATCCCACCACAATGGAAAGAACTGGTGAAATAGATTTGGTTGATACAAAATGGGGTGTTGATGGCAGCAACACACCCAATCCCATCGGCCTGTTCTTGCGTGATGACATTCTCTATGTCGGATTGGGTCAATTTGAGAATATGCCTATTTGTAAGAAGGGCGCACATATTTTATTGGTAGATACAAAAACAGATAAACCGATTAAAAAAATCGTTGATTATCGGTTATCATCCGCCACGGTTATCGGTGTTGGTGGAATGTTTGTTGATGAAAAGAACGATTTATACATTCCTTGTTGGGGATCCTATGGCTATGTACCAGATCAATATTGCGGGCTATTACGCATAAAGAATGGTGAAACTGACTTTGATCGTGATTATTGTTTTAATCTTACAGACAGGACATGGCAAGGTGTAGAGGGAGGAAAGTTGCAATATGTACTCTCTTATCATTACGCCGGAAATGGAGAATTATACTTCTTCGGTTATTGTCCGGCATTCATTGGAGCTTCCGGTCCTGACTACATCAACGACAAGACAAACTATGCTTTCAGAGCCGACATCTATAACTGTACAGGAGAAGTCCTTGATTTTCCGCGAACCAATGGCTATAGTTGTGCTATAAACCACAAAGACAATCAAGTTTATTTTGGATTAGTAACAGATTCCAACGGAGCAGGATTATTCGTATATGACAGGAACACAAAAACATGTAGCCAATCACCTGTGATAAAGGCTCAGGGAACCATTATGGATATGGTGATTTATTGAAAAAAGGAATAACCTTTGAACGATATAAGAAAATCCTCTGCATTAGCAGGGGATTTTCTTTAATCAATAAAAAAGCTGGAAATCCTACTGAATTTATTCGTTTAAGAGAACTATTGGATAAGAGATATACTTGTGTACAAATCAGTAATTCAGAATATTTCCAATTTTCATTTAAATCTGGACACTCAATAGAAGTTATATTCAAATCATTAAAATGGCTCTTTATAGAACAGGATATAACATATTGGAATCGAAGCGGAGGAGCTATGCTATATAATGGGCTGTGTAAGATTTGGGATTAAAATGGCAAATCCTGTCCATATTCTACAAGAGGTTCATTAAGAGGCTGAATCTCTTTGCCCTCAAATAGTTGTGCTTGCTTTTGAAGTTTCTCCAAAAACAAAGTACGTTTTGAGATGTCGTTGATTTCCTCTCGACGGGCTTTACTCATTTCCAAGAACTCTTCGTTTTGGTATTCGAAAAATTCTTTGCAAGTTGAATTACGCCATCATTATCAAGAACGTCGGTTAATCTCCGCTTACCATCCGGGGCGGATAGTTTCAACTGGTTAGTGACACTAACCAGTTCGTTGTTTTCTTTCTTTAGCTTGGTTTTCAGATACTTCCAATAGTTCCTGTTCTTCTGGTAGTCATCTTGGCCATTCAATACCCCGACAATATCAAGCACGGAAAACCACCATTTGGAATTATCTTCATCTCAAACCGCCCGCACCTCACGGTCATTATAGAATCTGATGGATATTTTGCTCATATGTTTATAAATAAGGTCTTCTTAAATTATTTAAATCGTAGTGAATCAACGACCTGCGACCCTATTGCCGTTTTCCGCACATAGCCTTTTTCACGCTTTTGTGTCGAAGAGACGGATTCTTATTTTTAACGGTTCACGTAGGTGTAGGCTGTGCCCACGAGCAACGCTCCGCCAATGATGTTGCCGATGGTTGCCGGCAGCAGGTTGGCTATGAAGAATTGGTGCAGGGTCACGTCGGCGCCCTCAAGCATCCCTATCGGGATGAAAAACATATTGGCGATGGAGTGTTCGTAGCCAAGTGCCACAAACGCCATCACGGGCAGCCAGCAGCCTGCCATCTTGGCGAACATTGTCTTTGCAGAGGCGGCGAGCCACACGGCAAGGCAGACAAACCAGTTGGCGCCGATGCCTTTGAGCAGCACGACGTGCCACGGCATCGCAACTTTTGCTTCGGCGATGCGCTGCACAGCGCCGTGGTAAGGTTCTGCGGCGGTGAGTCCGACGGCATATACGAAAAGCATCGTGAAGAGCAGCGCGCCCATAAAATTGCCGAGATAGACGGCAACCCAGTTGCGCACGGCTGCCCACGGCGATATTTTGCCCTGTAGGGCGGCGGGCATCAGGACGGCGTTGTTGCCGGTGAAGAGTTCTGCGCCAAGAATCACCACAAGGATAAGTCCAATGGGAAACGCCGCGCCGCTGAGCAGACGCTGCAGCGACGGGTTGCCCGCTGTAAGTTCGGGAAATCCGAAGCCTGCCACCACCGACAGCACGCCGCCGATGGCTATGTAGGCGCCTGCCATCATCGACAGCAGCATCAGTTTGCCGCCACGCAGCTGCGCTTTGGCTATGCCTGCGTTTACAAAGTTGTCTATGACGTTTTTAGGTGTATTCATAAATCTATTGTTTAGGTTCGGTCCAGTCGCCGTTGGCTTTTATAAGGTCGATCAGATGCGTGAGCGCGACGTCCTGAGGCACGTTGCGTTCCACGCACTCCTTGCCTTTGTAGAGACTCACTTTTCCCACGGCGGCGCCCACATATCCGTAGTCGGCGTCGGCCATCTCGCCCGGACCGTTGACGATGCATCCCATAATGCCTATTTTCAAGCCTTTAAGATGCGAAGTGGCAGCTTTTATCTCCTTTACGGCGTGTTGCAGGTCGTAGAGGGTGCGGCCGCAGCTCGGACATGAGATGTATTCTGTTTTTGTGGTGCGTCGGCGTGCCGCCTGGAGGATGCCGAACGAGTATGCCACGGCATCGGCGTTGTTGGGCAGGTTGGGCGCGTCAAGCACGATTCCGTCTACGAGGCCGTTGAGCAGAAGCGCACCGAAGTCGGCTCCGGCTTTTACCTGCACGTCTTCCTCGTTGGCGTCGTCATAACTCATGCGCACCACGACGGGGGCTTTGCAGCCGTTGTCCCACAGACGGTGGATGAATGCCTCGATTTCGCCCACGGGGTTGGCGTGGTGGCTTGTGAGGAGCAGCACGTCGTCATCGCTGAAGCCTTCGGACTTGGCGGAGGCATCGACCGCTTTCCAGTTCACGTCGGAGAGGAAGAAATCGGGTTTCGTCGCGATTGCCGCCACGTCGGCTGGACTCAATGCGGTGGCTACTACAGGCACGTTTTGCCCACCGATGCTTCCCACGGCGTTTGTGGGACGGCGTTCGGGAGCGATGCGGTTGTAGGCCTTGGCGAAGCATCCGCTGATTGGGGCGTGGCCTTCGCGGGCGGTGATGTAGTCAACCAGTTTGCGCGCCACGGGGATTTCAAGTTCCGGCTCCTCGCTCAGCGACACGCGCACAGTGTCGCCGATGCCTTCGGCGAGCAGTGTGCCGATGCCCACAGCCGACTTTATGCGGCCGTCCTCGCCGTCGCCAGCCTCGGTCACACCGAGATGCAGCGGATAGTGCATGTCCTCGCGGTCCATTTCCGCCACGAGGCGGCGCACGGTCTCAACCATGATCACCGTGTTGGAAGCCTTGATGGATATTGCCACGTCGTTGAAATTCTCCTCACGGAATATCCGCAGATACTCCATTGCCGACTCAACCATTCCGGCAGGTGTGTCGCCGTAGCGGCTCATGATGCGGTCTGACAACGACCCGTGGTTCACGCCGAGGCGCACTGCCGTGTGGTGTTCGCGGCAGATGGCGAGAAAAGGCACCACGGCACGGCGTATCTTCTCAAGTTCCGCGGCATACTCCTCGTCGGTATACTCCAATTTCTTGAACGTGCGCGCGGCATCGACAAAGTTGCCTGGATTGATGCGCACCTTGTCGGTCGTGGCGGCTGCCTCGAATGCGGCTTTGGGGTTGAAATGGATGTCGGCGACAAGCGGCTTGGTGTAGCCTGCGGCATGGAGGGCGGCGCGGATTTCACCGATATTGTGCGCCTCGCGCACTCCTTGTGCGGTCAGGCGCACATAGTCGGCGCCTGCGTCGAAGATGCGGCGGCATTGCGCCACGCTGGCGTCGGTGTCGAGCGTCGAGGTCGATGTCATCGACTGTATCCGTATCGGATTGTCGCCTCCAAGCGGCACGTTGCCTATCTGCACTGTCGAAGAGTGACGGCGGCGGTAGTTGAAGTCGTTCATAGCTGGAAGATGCTTAGTTTGTCTTGAACTTATACGAAATGCGGGCAAGGTCTTCGTTGGCTTTCACGATTTTCTTTGCAAGGCCTTGTTTGTATTCCGCAAAACGCGCGGCGATGCGCTCGTCGGTGAGTGATAGCATCTGCACGGCAAGAATAGCGGCGTTGAGACCGGCGTTGATGCCCACGGTTGCCACTGGGATGCCCGGAGGCATCTGCACGATTGCGAGCAGGGCGTCCATACCCTCGAGCGTGGATTTGATGGGGACACCGATCACTGGCACTGTGGTCTGGGCGGCGATAACGCCCGGCAGGTGCGCGGCCATGCCCGCTGCGGCGATAATCACTTTCAGCCCGCGCTTGCTGGCGTTGTTGGCGAAGTCGGTCACTTCCTGCGGTGTGCGGTGCGCTGAAAGGGCGTTGATTTCAAATGGAATTTCAAATTCATCGAGTAGTTTGGCGGCTTTCTCGAGCACTGGCATGTCCGATGTGCTGCCCATAATGATGCTTACGATAGGATTCATATATGTTCTTGTTTGCTAATTCTGTTGCAAACTTACACAAAAACTTTGAAAAAGGCGAGGTTATTCAATAGAAAGGTGCGGAAGGCGCAAAATGCCTGTTTTTTTATGCAAAGACGGATGATACAGCCAGCAAAAAAGCGAGGGCTGAAAATTCCCCAATAAGCCAAAGAGGCTGCGCCTCTCTTGACACTTCCCTGACAACGGCAAAAGCCGTATAGGGGTAAACCATCAACCATTATTTAACAAGCTAAAAAGAAAGGACCATATATGGGTTATGCAGTATTACGCATGGAGAAGACAAGCGGAACGGATGTCGCCATGTCAGTGCACATAGAGCGCACCATCAAACCGAAGAATGCCTATGAATTCAACATAGACGGTGTTTCTCACGTCAACTGGTTCAGACGAAAGAAAAACGAGTTCATGGAAACATTGGGAATACCGGCAAGGATACAAAATAGGGGTATTAACTTGTAAGTCAATACAAAGTCCGTAGTAGTAGAATATTATATTACGGATTTTTTGTACTTTTGCCATACAAATGAAGTAATATGAGAGCAATAACCCCTAAGCATATAGAAGCATATCAAAAAGGTTGCTTAAAGAAACTGTTTGATGTAATCGCTAATGACCCTGAATTGTCTTTTGAAATTAGAAAAGATGAGGTGATAGTTTATTATAGGAAAGGCAAAATACTTACAATTAAGTACACTGATAAAAATGAGTTCCAAATAAAACCGTTAGACAAAAGATATTACAAAGATGTTGCTCAAATAGATTTATTTGAAACCAAAAACTTGGCATACACGCTTAAAAACACATCGTACTTACGTAATTATTTTAAACAGGCAAAAAAACTTGTTTACAATCATAAGATAGGACTGGAATTTAGTGTCCAGCAAAATATTGCATTGGGAAACCGAAGCTTCAATAATCGTTTTCTTGTTGTTGATATGGAATGGGAATTTTCACAAGCTGAAATAAAGAAAACAGAGAGAGTAGGAAGAACAAGAATCGACCTCATTATTGTTGATACACAAGTAAATGAATTTGGAACAAACGACATTTATCTTACAGAATTAAAAGTAGGCACAGGAGCTGTGGGAGGGAAGTCGGGCATTATAGACCATATAAAGAAAACCAAAGCTATAATAGATAAAGAAGAAGTTTGCAAAGACCTTAAAAATGACATAGAAAATATCATTGACATCAAATCGTGTTTAGGACTTATCGATGGAGAAAGAAAGTTGTTGCAACTTTCGACTAAACCAAAAATGATGATTATATTGGTATACAGGGGAAAACAAGAAAAAGAACAGTTGGAAGAGCAAGCACGCATTGCGATTGATGAAGCTAAAAAGATAGGCATGTGCGCACCTTTGATAAAAAGCTATGATTTACAGATAACTTTAAAATGAATATCACGATTCATAGGGGGGCCAATCAAATTGGCGGTTGTATCACGGAAATCTCAAGTGATAACTGTAAACTCTTAATTGATTTTGGAAGCAATCTTCCTGGAAATCAAAAAGCAGAATTAACAGAAAAACAGATTTGTGATATTGCAGGAAGTGCCGATGCGGTTTTCTATACCCATTATCATGGAGACCATGTGGGTTTGCACCACCTGATTCCGGCCAGTATCAAACAATACATAGGGAGTGGAGCTAAAGACATCATGCTGTGCAAATATGATGCCTTGAATAAACATGGCGATTATGGTAAGGAAATAGAAATGGTGAAAAGAATAAATACTTATCGTGCCGGACAGCGTTTTGATATTGGCGGCAAGGGTGAGATATTTCTGACTCCCTATTTCGTCAGTCATTCAGCTTTTGACGCATATATGTTCAAGATAGAATGTGAGGGAAAGAAAATACTTCACACAGGCGACTTTCGCCGGCATGGTTATCTTGGAAAAGGTTTATTTCCTACACTAAAAAAATACGTGGGTGAAGTTGATATTCTAATTACGGAGGGCACTATGCTCGGCAGAAAACAAGAAAGCGTAGTGTCGGAGAATGAAATTCAACAGCATATCACTAAAATACTGAAAGAGCATAAATATGTCTTTGCTCTGAGTTCATCTACTGATATAGACAGACTTGCTTCGTTTCATGCTGCATGCAAAGAGACAGGCAGGGTTTTCTTTGTAGACAAATATCAAAAGAGCGTCCTTGACGTATTTTCAAAATATGCAGGAAAGCACTCTTCCCTGTTCAACTTCAATGCTTTTGAATTAGTAAATTACAGAACTTCAAATGTAAAACAGAAGTTAACGAGAGAAGGTTTTCTTATGCCTATACGCATAAACGGCTATCATTTGGTGAAAAATATGCTTGATGTATATAATGATGAAAGTGCTTGGCTTATATATTCCATGTGGGGAGGGTATGCCGAAGAAAACAAAAACTATACAATCGAAAGTGTGATAAATATCCGAAACCTATTTAAAGAGCGCTTATTTGATGGAACAAAAGACTATGTACACACAAGCGGACATGCAGATATACAAACTTTGGCGGATGTATGTAAAACTGTCAATCCCCATATAGGTGTAATCCCCATCCACAAAGAGGAAAATACTGCATACGAATCACTTCCCAATCTGTCTGAATATAAGATTTTTCACGGGGGGAAAACAATTATCAAAAATATCTCAATTTTAATACAATGAAAATATTGCAAATATCAGACACTCATAATCGACATCAGCTGTTGGCTCATTTGCCTATTGCAGATGTGATTGTGCATTGTGGAGATTTCACGGAATATGGAACTGAAAAAGAAATCCTTGATTTTCTCAATTGGTTTATAGAGTTACCATATCGTCATAAAATATTTGTTACTGGAAATCATGATCTTTGTCTATGGGATGCTGAAAGCATAGAAGATTTACCCGACAACGTGCACTTTCTTCAAGACCGTGGATGCGTGATAGATAATATTGTTTTCTTCGGGCTTGCTTATAACCACCGTGTAAGTTTGATTCCAGACAAGGTTGACATACTTATTACGCATGAACCTCCCAGCATGATTTTAGACAAAAGCCATAATACCTATTGGGGAAATGTGCTTTTACGGGACAAAGTATTTAAAGTAAAACCTTATTATCATTTATTCGGGCATGAGCATAATAATCAAGGTGTCGTTAAATATAAAAATACGGTATTTGCAAATGGAGCAATTCTTGATGACCAATATAATTTGAGAGAGAAATACAATCTCTTTACATACAGATAATTGGAAATTAAAATGAAGAGTTAATAGGCAATTATTTATTTCGGACGAAGACTCCTTTCGTACATTCGTTGCATTAAAACCGTTGATTTTATTGTTATTTCAGGAAATCAACTATAATAGTTTTTCTTTTGAAATATTATAGTTGCATTCACTGACGAGATGCCAAGAAAGCATATCAAAGCAGAATACAGCAACAAGATCGGTTGGCAACTCGTTACCTCAAAATTGGGCAATCTACCCAAAGTCCTTATTATAAAATGGATAAGGATTCTGTTGCAAACTTACACAAAAACTTTGAAAAAGGCGAGGTTATTCAATAGAAAGGTGCGGAAGGCGCAAAATGTCTATTTTTTTTATGCGAAGACGGATGATTGTGCAGAAAAAGACGATTTGTGGTAACATTTTTTCAGAAAATTTCGCAAAAAATTGGCAATTTGATAGCAAATTTCTATATTTGCACATCTGAAAAAAGAAGTAATAGGAATTATTTATTTCTTTAAATATATTTTTATGAGAAAGTTTACTTATTTATTAACAATGTTGGCTCTCGCTTTAGGTTTTTCTGTTGCGAGAGCCGACGTGGTGACTCCTTATGCCTATGATTTCTCGGGTCTGGGGTCGGGAAAATTGGTGTCGTCGTTTGCCCCTCCGGGTTGGGCGCACTATGTTGACAGGTTTCAAGCCGACTCTTGGAGCACGCCTTCGTTTGTCGAGTACTTCGCTCAGGAAACGGGCGGTTATGGCGATGACGGCGCATGCTTGAAGGTCGGCTCTCAAACTCTTTATGATTCTTGGGGTGAGAGCTCGCAGACAATGACCGACATGATTGTGACTCCGGCAATCACCGGAGATGCAAGCATTTATGTGAAGCAGAGCGCTGCTGAAGGTTCGGTGTCATTCTACACCTGCACAGTTGCCTCCGACGGCACTGTGACTAAGGGAGGCAAGTATGAGGTGACTGTTCCTACTCTCAGCACCGACGCTTGGACAAAGGTGGAGCTTCCTAATGTTGCGGCAGGCACCCGCCTGGGCATCTGTGGCGACGAAGTGCTTCTCGACGAGTTCTCGGCAGCGAGTGCCGATGTCGTTCTTAAAAGGGAAATGACAATCCTTTCGTCGCCTACAATGATTTCTTCGGGCGACCTTTGTGCTGACGCCGACGGAAATGTTCAGGTGCAGTTCAAAGCCAAAATCAAAAACTCTGGTGAAGTTCCCTTGGCTGTAGGCGATGAAGGCTACACAGTGTCTTTGTATGACAACACTGACGGTGTCGCAGTAGGCGAACCAGTGCCGGTTTCGTTCCCCCTTGCCGTTGGCGAGTCGCAATATCTTGAGGGTACAGTAACTATGGCCGTTACGGAAAACTACCGTCATGGCTTCCATTTGAAAGAAAATATTTCGGGCGTAACGACTTATTTAGGTTGGATAGAGGTGTTCCCTCACGCTCCTGTGTTTACTTTGGAGGACAACTTGTCGCACGATGTGGAGAACGGCTCTACTGTCGATTTCCAGGTGATGCAGGCAAGCACCAGCAAGGTGCTCGTTATAAGCAATGCCAAGGGCGGCGCTCCGTTGACAATCAACAGCGTAAGCGTTCCTGAAGGATTCTCATATAAAATCAGCGCTACGGAAAATGGCGAGGCTGCAACATTCCCTTATGAAGTGGCAGCCCTCGGAAAGGCTTATCTCACCGTGACTATGGATGCGTCTGTGGTTGGCAAGCGTTCTGGCAACATTGTCATCACTCCTGCCGACGGTCAGGGCGAGGTATACACTTTGGCTGTGACTGGTGAGATTGTTGACCCGTCGAAGGTTTACATCAACTTCAACGACCAGAAATTCCCTGCCGGCACCTACATCGAACTGTCTTCAGGACAAAAGAAATGGAAAGTGTCTAACTTCTCTTATGGCGATAACGGATATGCCGCTACAAGCGACGAGGTGGAATTGTCAAAATTCGTGCTTCCGAAAATCCGCTTGGCTGAAGGCGAGCACATGACTTTCGACGCCAACAAGCGCAATGCAACATCGAAGCTCAATGTCTACTATTCTGCAGACCGCAAGAATTGGACTCAGGTGAAAAACATCACTATCGACAATTCCGATGATGCAAACTGCTTCGCTATGGGAACATATCCTAGCGGATACTACGACAACTTCATGTACAAGACGTTCACTCTCGACAACATTCCTGCCGGCGACTGGTATATCGCTTTCGAGGCTGGTTATGCTCGCGTGGACAACATTATCGGTGGTTCATACCTCGATACTCCTGACTACGAGGCTGAACTTGGCAATGTGAAGATTCCGGAAACAGCAACTGTCAACCATGCTTCGACTGTTTCGTTCGACGTCGCTTCTTTCGGTAAGAAAGACATCGAGGAAGGCACTTGCACGGCAAAATTCTATATCGGTGAGGACTTGATCGCCGAGAAGGCTCTCCCGGCTATTGCTTCGGGTGAATATGCAAGTGTTGAATTCCAGTTCACTCCGCGCAAGAATGGCGAGTTCGCTGCCAAATTGGTTGTCGACGGCGGTGTTCAGATTGAAAGAACTGCAACCATCACTGTTGCCGCTGAGGAAGTGGTAGGCGAGGCTGTTGTCGGCAACTGCACTACAACTGCCAACGACATTCCGTTGCAACTCAACTACTACAACTCGCAGTCGGAAATCATCTATCCTGCCGACATGCTCAACATTCCTGCAGGAACTGAGCTCAAGAGCATCACGTTCCTTGGTTATAAGAACGCTTATAGCAACAAGGAAATCACTTCTAATTTGAAGATCTGGATGGAGAACACTGATGCTACTTCTCCGAAACAAGATGAATGGTATCAGTCGGAGTCGATGACTCAGGTTTATGCCGACACTTATGCTGTAGCGGCTGTCATTGGCAGCAGCAGCGACCATCAGCCTATCATCAAGGTGACGTTCAACACCCCGTTTACCTACACTGGCGGCAACTTACGCGTTACAGTGATGTCGTCGGCAGAGCAGAATTCAACAACCAACTTCGAGGTTGACGGCGACCATGCCGCTCTTGCGGCTATCCGCTACGCCGATGGTACGCTTACTGGCAAAATGACATTAAAACCGCTCCCTGTAACGGTGTTCGGTTTCGACAAGGAGGCTTCGGTGTTCAGCGGTGTGGTTACTTCTGCAGCCGACAATGCTGTTGTTGAAGGCGCCGAGGTGAAACTCGTGAGCGACAATGTTGAATATTCAGGCACTACTGATGCTGAAGGTAAGTTCAACTTCATCGTGGTTCAAGACGGTCTCGAATATAATCTGACTGTTTCTAAGGAAGGATTCTTCGCTGATCGCGAGAAAGTGAATATGGGAGGAACTTCTTTTGTTAAGAATGTTGCTTTGAATGTGGCTCAGGGCTTCAACGTGCTGAGCGCCGACATCCCTGAAAACGCTGAGGTAAACAGTGCCTACAAGGTTGTGGCTCGTGTTGAGAACGGCGAAGCGAAAGAGGCTGGCTCTTATAGAGCAGAATTGTGGATGAACGACGGTATCGTTGCCACTGCCGAGACTCCGGCTCTTGAGGCAAGCAAGGAATACGACTTCGAATTCTCTGTAATCCCTCACGCTGTCGGCGCTACCGAGACTTTTGTCAAGTTTACGGCTGAAACTGGCACTGCGGCGAGCGAAACAGTAAATGTGACTGTAAACAAGGAGAAGGGCGACGCTGAGGTAATTGTAGGAACTCCTACGGAAACGGCTACTGCCGGTCCTGCCGACTTCTTCTACAAGTACTCAAAGACAGAGATTATCTATCCGAAATCGCTCATCAATCTGCCTGCAGGTACGAAAATCAACGAAATCCAGTTCTTCGGAACGCACTCTTCCAAGAACATCACATTCTCTGTAGATGCTTGGATTGGCAATGTGGCTGAGGGCACTGCTCTCATGGGCGAAAGCACAGAAGGCTTGACTCAGGTTGCCGACAAGATGACGGTTGACCACAGTGAGGCTGTCACAGCAGAAAACATCAAGAGTGTTGTTACTTTGACATTCCCTGATGGCTTTGTTTATGACGGTGGCGACATCCGCCTCTTCTTGACTTCTGCCGGAACTGCATACAACAGCACATCGTTCGAGGTGGACAAAAATGTAAAGGGTCAGGCTCAACAGGCTAAGAAGGATGATGAGACTCAAATGGCAACGGCGTCATTCAGCGATATCAGCCTTCCTGTGGCTCACTTCGTTGTCAGCCCGTACAAGACGCTGAGCGG
>OGIV01001600.1_pt1 | contig 12902 bp, 9 predicted proteins | sample 1571861 | NCBI WGS metagenome assembly OGIV01 (sample SAMEA2582099, study PRJEB24529) | metagenome | biome: Human gut stool | place: China | collected 2011 | reverse complement strand
CCGGATGGCCGCACTTGGCGCTGTGAGTGCCCTCGATCACGCCCATGCGGATGTGGCAGGCGTGTTTTGCCAGGGTAAGTTTTTCTGCATTTGTCATCTTTGGTCCTCCCGTATGAACCTCAGCGTTTGCATCGGATATGGTACGCACCCGGGCCGTACGCCCCGATGCGCTATTTCTCAAGTCTATATTATCTATTCTATGCAAAAACGTCAAGGTTCTTTCGTCAAAATGTACATCCCTTGGCAAAATCGCTTGTAAACGTTCCCGTTTTTGTTGAAAATGCAGGGTCATTTTGCTCCCACAAAACATTTTTGCAGCTTTTGGCCGCTTTGCAATATCATCTTTTGCCGCTGTATGATATAATAAGATGAATTTGTTTGCTTTTTTTATCATTTTGGGAGGTTCCTATGTCTTTTTCCGCACCCACATCCCGGGCACAGCGCAGCCGCAGGATTTTGCCCTGGCTGCTGTACCTGTATGCCCTTGTGCTGTTCGCAATGCACTTTGTCCGCATTTTTGACAACTCCTTCTGGGGAGATGAGGGGTTCAGCATCGGCCTTGCCCAAATGAATGTTTTTGAAATGTTCCAAGTCACAGCGGCAGATAACCATCCGCCGCTGTACTATCTTTTCACACAGCTCCTATATCATCTTCTGGGCAATCACGGATATGTCTACCACCTGTCGGCTCTGATTCCCTATGGACTCATTCTGATTCTTGCCTGTACAGTGATTTTCAGACAGTTCGGATTGATTCCCGCAGTTGTTGTTTCCACTTTTGCCTCTTTGACTGATACCGCTATCATGTTCAATGTCGAGGCCCGAATGTATTCACTCGGCGCTTTCTTTGTGTTAGCGGCCTATCTGGCACTCCATAACATTCTTCATTCCGGTAAAACCTCCGATTGGGTCATTTTCAGCGTCGCCTCTCTTTGTGCCGCTTATACGCACTACTATGCCCTGATTTCCGTTGCATTTTTCTATCTGGCTCTGCTTTCTCTGCTTCCGCAGGATAAGAGCAGCTTTAAAAAAATCCTTATCACTTATTGTGCCGCAGTGGTCGTCTACCTTCCCTGGCTTCTGGTATTGCTTCCCACTTTCAAACGTGCTGCGGCAGACTGGTGGTCCACCTTCATTCCTTCTCCGATCAATTGTATCGGATTCTTCTTCAATCCTTCTTGGACAGTCCTCATTTTCGGGCTTGCATTCCTTCTTTATTTCACAGCACAGGCCAAATCATCCTCTAAATGGCTCTTCGCCCCTGATACGATCTGGCTTTTGATCGGCTTGCTTTCTGCCGCCGGCACCTCCGCAGTCGGACTGATCGTTTCACATGCCGTTCGCCCGCTTTTTCTCGTTCGATACCTTTATCCGCTTACCGCAGTCGTTTACCTGGTTTTTGGCTTTCTTCTGTCTAAAGTCCGTTGGAGAACCATTCTGTCCAGTATTCTGATTTTGGGCACGCTGGTGTGCAGTCTACCGGATCTCTACCAAACCTATCAGCGGGAAAAGCGCATCGACCTTGCGACCACCCAGTGTCTGGAAGTTATCACTCCCTCTCAGAATGCAGTTCTTTATACAACGAACTACTTCCTAGACTGGACACTCTTTGATTATTACTTTCCGGGTCGTGTCCATGCTCAAATCGAATCCTCCGATATTTCTCAGTGCTTCACTTCTTCGCAGCCTGAGATCTGGCTCTTTATGGAACATGCGCTTTCTGATGCCGAATTGAATGCAGCCTCCGACAATGGTTATTCTCACACCAATGTCTGTAACAGTACATTTGCAGAAGGCCCCGGTGAAGATTCCTTTTATTACATCTACAAATTTCAAAAATCCGCAAACACCGCCCCGTAACTATCCTCATCCGCTGAGCTTGACAAGGCGGCTTTGCATCTGCTATACTTTTTGCACAATTCCCGGCTGAAGCCGGGGCTTTGCGGGCCGAAGCCCGTTTTTCTCCCCGCAAACATTATTTTGAAACAGACACCATGAAGGGGTCTGCCGCTGGCGTGCGTGCCGGCGGCAGGCCCTTTTTGTCTGTGCATTTTCAGGAGGAATCATTGATGAATACCAAGACCCGTTCCACGACCCGTGATCTGGTGCTGGCCGCACTGTTTCTGGCACTGGCCTTTGTGCTGCCCATGATCACCGGCCATGTGCCTCAGATCGGCAATATGCTCTGCCCCATGCACTTCCCGGTGCTGCTGGCAGGCTTTGTGCTGGGCGGCCCCTGGGGCCTGGCACTGGGCTTTGCCTCCCCGCTGCTCCGCTCGGTGCTGTTCGGGATGCCCCCGATGTACCCCATTGCCATCGCCATGGCCTTTGAGCTGGCCACATACGGCGCTGTGGCCGGTTTCATGTACCGCAAGGTGCAGCACACCCTGCCCATGATCTACGCCACCCTTGTCACCTCAATGGTGGCAGGCCGCCTTGTCTGGGGTGCGGTGCGCTTTGTGCTGGCCGGTCTGTCCGGCTCCAGCTTCCCGTTCAGCGCGTTCCTGTCCGGTGCGGTGCTCACTGCCGTGCCCGGCATCGTGGCGCAGCTCATCCTCATTCCGCTGATCGTGGCTGCTCTGCAGAAAGCAAAGCTGACGGCTTAAAATCCCTGCGCTGACCGAACCCACACAGCAAAAAAGCCCGGAACCGTACCTGCTATGGCGGCAGGTGGTTCCGGGCTTTTCAGTTCATATTACAGTGTGGCAGCAGCTGTAACAAAAAAGAAGGAGAATCTTCAACCGGCAAATGGGAGAAGATCAGCCGGCAAAGCTTGCATTGACAGCGCGGCGGTTGCTCTGGTTGACAAAGTTCTTCTTTGCGCTCTCGAGCAGGCTTGCAAAAGCCAGACCAATGCCGCAGTTATCGGACACGCCCTCGGTGACAGTCAGGTAAGCGTCCATCATAGTGTTGTCCAGAATAGCAGTGTTCTTGTTCATCATAATAAATATCCTCCGTATATCGGTAAATGTCATTGTATTTTTTGGCAGGGCCTCTATCTCCCTGCATCCTCAGAGCGGAACCGTTCAGAACCCTTCGTTCTTTTGTTCCCCTCTCTGAGGATGGCCATATTATGCCACTCAATTATGAAATTGTTTTATAAATTCTATGAACAAACTATGAATTTAGTGATACATTTTTAACGTTCTTTCGTTCTTTGCGCAACTAGCACAAAACGTTTTTTATGAAAAATAAAGTTCTTGTATACATGGACAATTGAAACCTTGTTTGGAAAGTTTTTTCAGATTTTCTCTCCGTTTTGCCCAGAATTTCTTCTACAAAAAGAGTTCTTATCGTGTAAAATCCGTCAGAATCCGTCAATTTCCAACAGGACGAGGGCTTTCCTGTGCAAAATGCCCAGAAAAAAGTTCCAAACAAAAAGGCCGCCGTGCCAGCAGCACAGCAGCCTTTGAAAAGCCATTTCAGTTTTGCATCACTTGCACAGGAACGCCGGCAGGGGCTTGCCCTCCCTGCGCCACTGGTGATATTCCGCAGTGGCGGCAAATTCCACGTCACCGGCGGAGTTCAGGGCAGTTTCCACGGAATCCTGCACCACGCCGATGATAAAGCCGACACCGACCACCTGCATGGCGATATCATTGGAGATGCCGAACAGGGAGCAGGCCATGGGGATCAGCAGCAGGGAGCCGCCAGCCACGCCGGAAGCACCGCAGGCACCCAGAGCGCTCATCACGGAAAGAACGATGGCGGCGGGCAGGGACACCTGAATGCCCAGCGTATTGGCCGCAGCCAGCGTCATAATGGTAATGGTGATGGCGGCACCATCCATATTGATGGTAGCGCCCAGGGGGATGGAGACGGAATACATATCCTTATCCAGCCCCAGCTTTTCGCACAGATCCATATTGACCGGAATGTTGGCGGCAGAGCTGCGGGTGAAGAAGGCGGTCAGGCCGGATTCACGCAGGCAGCGGAACACCAGCGGATACGGGTTGCAGTGCAGATACACAAAGATGATAAAGGGCGAGACGACCAGTGCCATAAAGAGCATGGTACCCACCAGCAGGAGCAGCAACCTGCCGTACTGGGTAAAGATGGACAGGCCATTGCTGGACACGTTGGTGTACACAAGGCCCATGATACCGAAGGGTGCCAGATTGATGATCCAGCGGACGATCTGGGAGACTGCATCCGCGGTGTTTGCCAGGAACAGCTTGGTGCTGTCTGCGCCGTACCTCTTCATAGCCAGACCGAACAGGCAGGCCCAGAACAGGATGCCGATGTAATTGCCGTTCAGCAGGGCGCTGACGGGGTTTGCCACAAAGTTGGTGAGCAGGGTGTTCATCACCTCGCCCAGACCCTGGGGCACCACCTCGGATTCTGCCGCCTCAGCCAGAACGACGGTCTGAGGGAACAGGAAGCTGGTCACCACCGCAATGGCGGCGGCCAGGAAGGTGGTGAGCATGTACAGCCAGATGACCGTGCCAAAGCGCCGGTCCAGCTTGGACGTGCCCTGCGCCAGCGCACTGGCCACGATAACGAACACCAGCACCGGGGCAATGCCCTTCAGGGCACCCACGAACAGGCTGCCGAACTCTTCCACCCAGCCCGCACCGGGCACCGCCAGTGCCAGCACCGCACCGACCGCAAGGCCGATGACGATGCGCAGGATCAGGCTGGTGGCGTTGTACCTTGCCGCAACCGCTTTCAACGTTTTCATAACTTTTCTACTCCCCTATCCAGATTGTGCGCCTATTGCGCACAGTTTTCCCATTCCTCTACACGGAACAAGTACGATTATACGCCTCGCAGGCCAAAAAGTCAAAGATTTTGCCCGCTTTTTTTGTTTTTCATTTCAACATATACAGACACGAGCTTTTTTCACTGTCCGCGCACAGAATACAATTTCACAAAAAGAGACCGCACCCCGTGTGTTTCGGGATGCGGTCTGTTCCTGTTTTAGTCGAGATAGGACACCTTGCCGGGCACAAAGCCCTGAATGCCCATGCCGGGCGCGTCGGAGACGGTGATGTTCTTTTCGTCAAACACGGCACCGCCGAGGATGTGGTCCTCGCTGCAGAGCACCGGGCCGTCGAGGTCGATCTTGGTGATGATCTTCTTGGCGCAGGCCAGCTCCACGGCGGCGTTGACCGAGATCTTTGCTTCCAGCATACAGCCGATCATGCACTCCACACCGTACACCTCAGCGGCGGCAGCAATGCGCAGGGCATTGGTGATGCCGCCGCACTTCATCAGCTTGATGTTCACCAGGTCGGCCGCGCCGGTCTGCATGATCCGCAGGGCATCTGCCGGGCTGAACACGCTCTCGTCGGCCAGCACGGGCACATCGGCATGGCGGGTGACATACTGCATCCCCTCAAGGTCTGCGGCGGGCACGGGCTGCTCCACGAACTCGATGTCCAGCCCCTTCTCCTGCATCTGGTTCAGGATGCGGACCGCCTGCTTGGCGTTCCAGGCCTGATTGGCATCGATGCGGAGCCTGATGTCCCGGCCCACGGCCTGCCGCACCGCAGCAAGGCGGGCCACATCCAGCTCAGGGTCGATGCCAACCTTGACCTTCAGGCAGTCGTAGCCGCGCTGGACGGCGGTGCGGGCATCCCGGGCCATCTCCTCCGGCGGGTTGACGCTGATGGTGATATCGGTCACGATGTTCCTGCGGGCACCGCCCAGCATCCGGTAAACAGGGGCGCTGTACTTCTGGCCCAGCAGATCCCACAGGGCCATGTCCACAGCGGCCTTGGCGCTGGTGTTGTGGACAAGCGCCTTCTGCACGGCGGCGGTCAGATCCTCGAACTCATCAAGGTCGCGGCCCAGCAGGGCAGGGGCGATATGATCCCGAATGGCACCGAGGATGGCCCCGGTGGTGTCGCCGGTGATAACACCGGTCGGGGGTGCTTCGCCGTAGCCCACCGCACCGGTATCGGTGTGGAGCTCCACGATAACATCCTCAACGCTGTTCACAGTGCGCAGTGCCGTTTTGAACGGCACCCGCAGCGGGGTAGAAATGCGGCCCAGCCGCACCTGCGTGATCTTCATAGTCCCGTCCTCCTTCTTATTCCAGCGGCAGGTTTGCCAGCTTGACAATGGCGTTTGCAATGATCTGGGCGTTCTGCACCAGACGTTCCAGATCGATGCATTCATCGGGCTGATGCTCTGTGACCGGGTCGCCCGCGAACAGGGGGCCAAAAGCCACCACATTGGGCAGCATCTTGGCGTAGGTGCCGCCGCCGATGCACTTGGGCGGGGCATTGTCGCCGGTGGCATCCCGGTAAACCTCCAGCAGGGCGCTGACCAGCGGGGTCTCGGCAGGGTAGTAGAGCTTTTCCTTGTGCACCTGCCCATCCAGCGCCCAGCCTGCGGCCTCAAAGGCGGCCTGCACAGCGGGCTGGCAGTCTGCCCGTTCCATGGTCACAGGATAGCGGTAGTTCAGCTTGACCCACAGATGCTGCGCGTCGCCCTCGATCAGCCCCCAGTTGCAGCTCATGGGGCCGGAGAGCGCATCCTCCAGCCGGTGGCCCAGCAGGCGCTCGCCGTAGGGGTCGGTGCCCAGCTTTTCAGCCAGAAAGTGCACGGCCTGTTTTGCATCCCCCTCCAGCGGCAGCCGGTCGAGGTAGCACACCAGCCGCCCGATGGCGTTTTCGCCCTGCTCCGGGTGGCTGCCATGGGCCGAAACGCCCACCGCTTCCACCTGATAGCCGCCGGGGACGGCTGTCACGGTGATGTGCTCTGCCTCCGGCAGGGAGGCCCCCGCCGGGGCGGTCAGCACAGCGCAGGCGTAGTCCGGCACCACATTGCCGGCCACGCCGCCCTGCACCCTGTTCAGCTGCCAGGCACCGGTCTGGTGCAGCTGAACGGCATAGCTCTCGTTCAGGATGCCCTTTTCGCCGTTGATGAGCGGATACTCGCCGTCCGGGGTGAAGCCCAGCACCGGGATCTCCCCGCCGTGGGCCTTGTAGTACAGCACGTCCCGGTCGTTGGTCTCCTCGTTCAGGCCGAACAGCAGCCGGACACGGCGGTTGAGCGGGATGCCCAGATCCCGGATGGCCTTCAGCGCGAACAGGCTGGCCACCACCGGGCCTTTGTCGTCAACGGCACCCCGGCCATACAGCCTGCCGCCCTCGATCTCGGCGGCGTAGGGCGGGTGATGCCAGCCCTCGCCCTCGGGCACCACGTCCAGATGCCCCAGCACCGCCACCATCTCGTCCCCGGTGCCGATCTCGCACCACCCGATGTACCGATCCATGTCGGTGGTCTCAAAGCCCAGCTCACGGCAGAGGGCCAGCGCCTCGGCAAAGCAGGCATCCACCTCCTCGCCAAAGGGCTTGCCCGGCAGCGGGTCGGCCTCCACACTGCGCCTGCGCACCAGCCGCTGGAGCGCCGCCACCATCTGGGGCCGCAGCGCCGCCACGGCCTCGTTCAGTTTTTTGTCCATACGTTCCACCCCTTTTGTGATTCATTTCACAGCTTGTATTATAGAACGATTGCCCCCGCTCCACAAGCCCCCAGTTCCACGAAAAAACGCCCCCGCATACTTCATCAGAAGTATCCGGGAGCGTTCGATCAGCCTGCTGGCTCTGCTTGTCACCGTCGCGAAAGCCGCATTTGATGCTGGCTGGAAGATTTCTCACGAGAAGAGCGATAAAAACAAAGAAGATTGACCGCCTCTGTTTCCCCAAACCGAACGGTCAATCTTTTTTGATCCACTAGAAACGGGAAGCTGACCAAACATTGCTCGTCAGCACCTTTTCTATTTGTAGTATAGTCAATTTTAAACGATTTGTCAAGGGATATCCACCACTGTCAGACTGCCGTCTGTTTTTTCGTTTTTTTTTTTTCAATTTTTTTGAAAAAGGGTGAAAGGATTTCGCGCGGCGTGTATTTAAGGAAGTAAGAGCATCCATTTTTGCCGGAGCTCCACTTCCGGCCCAAAGAAAGTGAGGGACCCCCTATGAAGAAACGACTTATCAGCCTTCTGGTGGCGCTGTGCATGGCGGTAACGCTCCTGCCTGTGTCGGCAATCACAGCGTGGGCGGAGGAAAGCGGCTCCACCTTGAAACCTTTGCAAATTTGGTCTGGTTATCCGGTTCTCGATGGTATAACTCCTACAACCGATTCCCAAAATCACAAAATTTATACCGGTGATGGCTGGAGTTATGATGGAACAGCTAAAGTTTTGACCATCGCCCCCAAAAGCCATACTACCTATGATTTGATAGATCGTGGAAGCATCCGTCAGGATCAAAACAGTATTTTATGTTCTGCCATCATAGGGGAAAACGCAACGATTGTAAATGGTAATTTTTGGGGCATCGATAATCCTGGTCCCAGTATTACCAATTATGGCACTATAACGAGTGGAACTTACTCAATGCCCGTTATAAATCATGGTACTATTACCGGCGGCACTTTTTTTGATCCCATTACCAATGACCCCACTGGCACGATTGAAAATGGCACGTTTCTTTCTACCGTTACCAACAACGGCACCATAAAGGGCGGCATTTTTCGTAAAAAACCAACAGGTGGCACTGTCCATAAAGGCTATACCTTGAATGTGAATCAGAATAATGGCAGCTATGAGATTCGCTACGCAACAATCAAGGATCTCGGCTCAAGCGGTTATGTCATTCCCAATTCCGACCATGATACCAGCGTCACCATCAAATATACTTTTTTCCGTAGCAGTTCAAACAGAGTATTTTCTAATGATGTTACATTCGAAGACACAAACGACACACCTTGTTTGTTAGAAGATTGGGCACCAAGTGCAAGATATTCCGATAAAGGTGATAATGTTTATCTCACTTTTACCGCACCACCCGCCACTGCGGCCACCGTTACCCTGAGCATACTGACCCGGCTGGTGATCGATAAAGACGGCTACCCCGTTGGCACCAAGGGCGGCACCCAGGATTACAGCGGCAACGGCTGGAAGTTTGAGAATGGCACGCTGACGCTGACAAACGGCCGTTATGATTTTTCCGGTGAGAAAAACGCACTGCGCCCCCTGAACCCGAATGTCCATTTGGTGGTTGAATCCGGTGCCAAGCTGACCGGCGGCGCGTTCAAAAACGAGCCCACTGGTGAAGGTGCAGGCACATTCAAAACAGTCACCCTGAACGGAACCGGTTCTATCACAGCAGTCAATGGTCTTGCGTCCGACGACTGGGGCAACAAACTTTATGTAGTTCCGACAGGGGCCAATACCATTACCGCCAGTAACCCCATCCTTGATATCAACTGCATTTTATTGGAAAGCGTATATCCGGATTCTTCCAACAAAAACACCGTGTGCATCAATATAAAATCTCTTAATTCTGTGAGTGCTTTTAATCCGGAAGCGGATATCATACTGAACCAGGCTTCCCATGATTTGCCCCTTATCATGGACAGTGATGGCACACCGGTTATAGGCAATGCTCCTTTTGCGCCCGATAACAATTATTATAATTATTATGGTGACGGCTGGTATGTTAATAAAGCATCCGATGGCATGAGCCATGGCACACTGTATCTGACCGGCGGAAAAACCTACAACTCCTACAACTTCCGATTTACCGACCCCGTCAATAAAACCGGCCAGTTGGATGCAGTGAAATGCGGCATCCTCAATGAGGGCAGCATCATCGAGGACGGTGTTTTCAACACTCTGGCAGCAAATGCTTTGCCCAGCAGCACTTCGAGCATGACCCCTAAAATCAAAGGCGGCACATTTGCAGCCGGTCTGTATTATAACAACGGCGAGATAACCGGCGGTGCATTCAACGGAAAAGACAGCATTCTCACCCAGGGAACCGTGCTGAGTGGAAATTATCGCTCTGTTACCGTAAAAGATGGAGCTATCTTGAAGGTAAACGACACGCTTCCTCTTGTTTACGATGAGACCGCCGATAATTTGGTTCAGGGCACCGCATGGGATCTGTATTCTTATGCAGGCACCGTCCTCACCGTAGAATCCAATGTGGATATTACGAATATCAACGGTCAGGAAATCGGCAATGCATTCAACAGCTACTACCCGAACGGTAAAGCCGACAAGACCGTGGTATGCTTTGAGATGCCCGACAGCGATGTGGAGTTGAACTCGACCAAAATCGTTGTTCCCGACCCGAAGCCCGAACCCAAACCCGAGCCCGAACCCGAAGCCCCCACCTACACCCTGACGGTAAAAGGCGGCACGTTCACCTACAACGGCGGCGAAGCCATGACCAGCGCCAGCGTGCCGGTGGATGCCGAGGTCAAGGTGACGCTGAACCAGAGCGCCGTGCCCGAGGGCATGGTGTTCGACCTGTGGGCCATGGATGAAGCCAGCCTGCTGGGCAACCCGGCGGTCGCCTACAACGAGGAGAGCTTTACCATCCCGGCAGGCACCGTGGCCAAGGGCAGCACCGTGACCGTGGAGGCCCAGTACCGGGATGCCACCATCGAGAGCGAGCCCAGCATTCTGGGCACTGCCGCCATCATCGGCGTGGCCGGTGCAGGCACGGCGGTCATCGTGTGGCAGGGCTACCGCATCGGCATGGAGCTGTACGAGAAGTATTTCCAGCCCACGCCGGAAGAGGATGCGGTGGTCGAACCCACGCTTGAAAGTCAGATGACAGATCCGATTTCCTGAAAGCGGGCTCACCCTCTCAGTCTCGCTTTGCTCGACAGCCCAGGTTGTGGCTCCCAGCAGCTGCTTCGTGCAATTGCACTCGCACCTTGCTGGCCACTGCCCCAACAACTCCTCCCTCAATCCGCCACTGGCGGCGGTCGTCGTCGTTGCCCCCAAAGGGAGAGCTCTTGACAAACCGATATAAAAACAGCGCCGCTCCATCGTTTCCGGTGGGGCGGCGCATTTTTGCGGTTCAATCCCGGCGCAAAGGCAGGGTAAGGGACATTTTCTGGTAGGCAATGCGGGGCGTGCCATCCTCCACATGGATGATGCCGCACCTGGTAAAGCCGTTTTCTTCCAGCAGGTGCTGCATGATCTTGTTGTCGGCGTGGGTATCGGCCCGCAGGCTCTCGCAGTGCTCCAGACACCAGGTGATCACAGCGGCGGCAACGCCGGGGTGCCTGCCCGCCGAAGCCAGCCGGTGGATGGTGCCGTAGGGCAGGGTATCGTTCAGCCACTTGCCATCCTCGATCCGGGCATAGGTGGGGTCCGGGCCAAGGATAAAGGCAAACACGCCCTCCAGCTCGCCGTTGACAAGGTAGAGGAAGAGCCGGTTGGAATCAATGTCCTCTTCCAGCAGCTCCTGCGGCGGGAAATGATCTCCCCACTGGGTGGGGTTGCCGGAATCCGCCATCGCCTGCCGGGCGCGGGCATAAATTTTCAGGATCGCATCCAGATCTGCACGTCTTGCTCCACGAAACATCTTCATCCAACCTCTCTTCCGGCAGGCCGCTGCCCGCCCTGATCGTTCTGCTTTAATATAACACAAAACGGCCCTCTCCGTCAAAGCCTGCTGCAAAGGCGGAGAGGGTCGTTCACTGATGCGCTTATGTGCGCTGGCTGCGTGCCCGGCGGTACTCCCGGGGGCTCTGGCCATACCGCTCATGGAACAGGCGGTAGAAGTAGCTGGTGTTCTCGTAGCCCACCTGGGTGATGATCTGCTGGATGTTCAGGTCGCTGCGGCGCAGCAGGCGGGCGGCGGTCTCCATCCGGTGCTTCTGCAGCAGCTCCTTATAGGTCTTTCCGGTCTGGGCCCGGACGCACTCGCTGACATACGCCAGCGAAACGCCGTAGCTGCGGGCCACATTGGAAAGGCTGGCCTCGCGGTAATTCTGGGTAATCTCATCCAAAGCCGCCTGCACCAGCTCTTCGCGGCTGACGGCCGCGCCGTAGGCTTCCAGCGGGAATTTCTTGATGCTCATAGGTTTCCTCCGTTGCGGCGCAGCCGGGGACAGGGGGGATGTCGGAGCCGGGCCGCGCTCAGGTCTCGTAAGCGTCCCTCTGTTGGGAGGCTTCTGCTTATAATACGGCGCATCCGGGCCGGAAATTGCATAAGACAAGAAAAAACTCCAAAATTTTTCAGACGGGGTTTCGACGCACATCAGAGGCCCAGCAGGGAGAGAAGGCTGAATTCCTCGGTCAGGCCAAGGTCGCTGACGCTTGCGTTGTAGTGGATGGTCGCTTTGGTCAGTGCTTCGTTTCCATCCGACTCGACCTTCATGTTGGCCCAGTCTGCTTCGCTGCCGCTGTAGTAGATGTCCTGCAGCCCGTCGCATTCATCAAATGCGCTTCGTCCTATGTTTTTTACAGACCTCGGGATATAAATGGCTTTCATCTGGTCCGCATGATAGAAGGTCTCATTGACGATTGACGTCATTCCTTGGGAAAGCGCCACCTTTTTCGTTTTTATATAACAGAAGGCCTTCACGCCGACATTCGTTACAGTATCTGGCAGTCTCAGCTCTTCTCCTATATATCCCCGAAATACTACACCGCCTATATTCTTCAATTTATACGGCAGGTTGATTTTTTTCAGCTTGTAGCAGTAGCAGAACATCAAGTCCGGCAGTTCCTGAATATCGTCATTCAGTTTGACTTCTTCCAGATTCCCACAGTAGCAGAACACACCTCTTCTTATCTGTGAGCCTCGTGGAAAATTGCTGTTACCCTTGATGGTTGCTGTTTTCAACTGGCCGCACCTGTAGAAAGCAGCATCCCCAATTTGTGTCACACTTTCCGGAACAATGAGTTCCCGGAGTCCGCTCTCCTCAAATGCACTTTCTCCAATCGTCCGCAGACCTTCCGGCAGCATGATATTCTGGAGTGCTCCGCATCCATAGAATGCCTGCTTACCGATTGACTCCAACGAGCTTGACAGGGAAACACTAAACAACCTCTTACATCCGTTAAAGACATTATCGCCGACAACAGTCACACCCTTTGGCAGAGAAATACTGGTGAGTGATGTGCAGTTTCGGAATACGCC
>OGIV01001599.1_pt1 | contig 12910 bp, 14 predicted proteins | sample 1571861 | NCBI WGS metagenome assembly OGIV01 (sample SAMEA2582099, study PRJEB24529) | metagenome | biome: Human gut stool | place: China | collected 2011 | reverse complement strand
TGACGCACGACCTGCAGAGCTGGTGGGCGCGCGTGCGCGGCAAGGAGGACCCGAACACCGTCATCGGCACCGACCAGCGGCTGTTTGGCCAGACCTTTATGGCGCTGAACGGCGTGGACCTGACGGTCTATCAGGGGGAGGCGCTGGGCATCATTGGCCGCAACGGCGCGGGAAAATCGACCCTGCTCAAGCTGCTGTCCCGCATCACGGCCCCCACCGAGGGCGAGATCAGAATCCGTGGCCGCGTGGCCTCGATGCTGGAGGTCGGCACCGGCTTCAACAATGAGATGACCGGCCGCGAGAATATCTATATGAACGGCGCGATTCTGGGCATGACCAAGGCCGAGATTGACGCAAAGCTGCCGCAGATCATTGAATTTTCCGAGTGCGGCGACTTTATCGACACGCCGGTCAAACGCTACTCCAGCGGTATGTTTGTCAAGCTTGCCTTTGCCGTGGCCGCGCACCTCGACAGTGAAATTATGGTCATGGACGAGGTGCTGGCCGTTGGCGACATGAAGTTCCAGCAGAAATGCCTCGGCAAGATGAGCGATGTTGCCAATCAGGACGGCCGCACGGTGCTGTATGTCAGCCACAATATGTCCACCATCCGCCAGCTCTGCAGCCGCTGTGTCGTGCTGGACAAGGGCAAGGTCATCTTTGACGGAGATGTGGAGCAGGCGATTGCCGTCTATATGGACACGACCGATGTGAATGTGGTCCACTACGACCTGGCCGATGTTGCCCGCATGACCGGCAGCGCCGGTAAGCGGTTCCGGCTGGAAACGCTCGACTTTGTGGATAAGGAGTCCAGCGTCTTTGCGGACACCGAGAAGATGCGCGTCAAGATCACATGGCGCGTGTCGGAGCCGTTCGCGGGCATCCACATGAAGATGAACCTCCACGCGCGGGACTCCTCCCCCGTGGGCATCACCCACCCGGTGGACCTGGGCGCCGCCGAGCCGGGCAAAATCTACACCTCGGTGTTTGAATTTGACCCGAGCCTGCTGGGTGAGGGACAGTATTTCTTCTATCTCGATATTTTTGACGGCGCGCTGGCCCATGCGGTCTGTCTGGACAAGCCTGTGACCGAGTTCGCCTTTGAAGTGACCAACAGCGACCTGACGATGCCCGAATGGGCGTCCGGCTGGGGACGCATCCACTTCCCGCCCGTCAAGCTCGTGCAGGAGTAACGCATGAAACCGAATCTTTACATCTGCCACACGGCCTATCAGGTGCTTGTTGACCTGCTGCGGGCCGGGCGCTGCGCCTGTGAAAATGGGCCTCATACGATGGTGCTTTCCGCATCTGTGCCCGATACCGCTGCGCTGGCGGCCCGGCTGAACGCGACCGGCGTTGTCAAAACGGTCATTGTCGAGGAAACAAAGTGGCCCGGCACTGTGACCGGCCTCTTTGCTCACCAGCGGGCCGCGCGGGCGTTTGAAAAGCTGTGCGGGTGGAAACTTGACCGTGCAGCGTATGAAAATGTCTACATCCACAACGATTGGAGTGTGCTGGGCCGCTACCTGCAGGACTGCCGCGCCGGGTATATCCTCTGTGAGGACACCTTCGGCAGTACGCTCGGCCCCGACCAGCATCTGGTGACTGACCAGCGCGCGGCGGCCGATTTTGCCGCGAAGCAGCGCGGAAAAGGCTACCTCTACTGGGGTGACAGCCCGTGGTGCCGCTGCGTGGAGAGCGAGGACGCCGCGCGGTGTACGCTGTTTGCTGCTGACCGCATGGTGACAGACAGCAAGGCCAAACTGTTGGAAAGCCTGACCGAGGACGAAAAAGCAATGGTGCGCCGCGTATTTTTGACCAAGCCCCTGCCGGAAAAGGCCGATGGCGCCACGCTTTTGCTGCCCCGCAGCTTTGTGGCGGACGGCCTGATGGCTCAGGGACAGCAGGGCCGCTGTTTATCAAGACGCACCCGCGCGATGCGACTGATTATCAGGCGCTTTTCCCCGAGGCGGTCGTGCTGGAGCGCACAATGCCCAGCGAGGTGCTGAACTTTTGCCTGCCGTTTACCTTTGCCCGCGCCGTAACGGTACAGAGCTTTGTTTTGCGCGGCTTTACCGCCGCCGAAGAAAAAATTCTGCTGACACTGGACGAGGCGAGGAAACTGGTCTGATGTGCGGGGAAAACGGCATCCGGCCGGGAGGTTCTCTCCCCCACCGCCTGCGGGCGGAGCCCCCTCACAGAGGGGGCCAAGGCGCCTTGCCTCCCTCTGCGAGGGAGGTGGCGCGGAGCGCCGGAGGGAGAGAACCTTCCCAAAGGCACCCGTGAAAGGATATGCGCAATGCTTTACTACAATCGAAAAAACGTACCGCTGGCAAAGCAGCTTCGCAGAGATATGACCCCATGGGAGCGTAAATTGTGGTATTGCTTTCTCCGCACCTTCACCCCGCGCTTCCAACGCCAAAAGCCCATCGGCGGCTATATCGCTGATTTCTACTGCGCAAAAGCAAGGCTTGTCATCGAGCTGGACGGGGCACAGCATTACACGCCCGAGCAACAGCAGACCGACAGTCTGCGCACAGAGTTTTTCGCACAGAACCATATCAGGGTTCTGCGGTTCACCAATTTGGACATAGACCGCCGCTTTGACGGCGTATGCCAAACGATAGAGGCGGCTGTTCAGGCCGCCGTGTAAGCGAGGTACACATATGAAAACAATCGCTGTGATTCCGGCGCGGTATGCGAGTACGCGGATGCCGGGCAAGCCGCTGGCCGATGTGCTGGGCAAGCCGATGATCTGGTGGGTGTACAAGGCCGCCAAGGCCTGCCCGAAGCTGGACGATGTGCTGATCGCCACCGACGATGACCGCATTGCTGAGGCCTGCAAGAAGTATGATATGAAATATCTGATGACCAGCCCCGACCATGACACCCCCACCGGCCGCATCTGGGAGGTCAGCACCGTGGAGGACGCCGACCTGTATCTGCAGCTGATGGGTGATGAGCCGCTGGTGAACCCGGCTGCCTTTGACCTGATCCTGCCCGGCACCCTGCCCGACGACCCTTATTATGTCGCTGTGCTGACCAATATTATGGAGCACCCGGCTGATGTTATTGATTTTTCCAACCAGAAGGTCGTGACCAACGCCGCGCGGGAGATCCTGCTGATCTCCCGCAGTCCCATCCCCTACCCGAAGGGCACGCTGGATTTTGAGTACGAGAAGGTGACCGGCATCCAGCTGTACAGCAAGCAGGCACTGAAATTTTACCATGATACGCCGAAATCTATTCTGGAAAAGGCCGAGGAAAACGACATGATGCGCTTTATCGAGAATGGACATAAGGTGCATGCCATTGTCAGCCCGTACAAGACGGTCAGTGTGGATACGCCCAAGGATCTGGCGCTGGTCAATGAAATTTTGAAGGAGAAGCAGCATGGCTGATATCAAATTGCTGGACTGCACCCTGCGCGACGGCGGCTATGTCAATGACTGGCAGTGGGGCTTCGGGCAGGCACGGCGCATCATCCAGACGCTGACCCGCGCGGGCGTTGATGTGGTCGAAGTGGGCTTTTTGCGCAATGTGGACGGCTACGATCCCGATGTCACGGTCTGCAACACCATTGAGGAGCTGAACCGCCTGCTGCCTGACGAGAGCCAGCGCGGCCGCACGATGTACTCCGGCATGGCGATGCGCTCCAACTACGACATCGAAAAGCTGTCCCCCTATGATGGACACGGCATCGAGATCATCCGCATCACCGCGCACGATTACGATATTAAAGACGGCATGGATTTTGCCCGCCGCATCAAGGAGTTGGGCTACAAGGTCTCCATCAACCCCATCAACATCATGGGCTACAGCGATAAGGACCTGCTCTGGATCTTTGAGCAGGTCAACGATATCCACCCGTGGCAGTTCTCCATCGTAGATACCTTCGGCAGCATGCGCCGCCGCGATCTGGAGCGCATCGTCAGCATGGCGGATCATAATCTGGCCCCGGATATCCGGCTGGCGCTGCACCTGCATGAAAATATGGCCCTGAGCTTCTGTCTGGCGCAGGAGTTTTTGGATAAGCACCTGCGCCGTGATCTGGCTGTGGACGGCAGCCTGATGGGGATGGGCCGTATCCCCGGCAACCTGCCGATCGAGCTGATCGCCGATTATATGAACGAGTATTTCGGCAGCCACTACAACATTGACGATCTGATGGACGCCATTCAGGATCACATTGCGCCCATCAAGGGGGAGTGCGCCTGGGGCTACACGCCGGCGTATTTCCTGTCGGCCAAGTTTAATCTGCACCGCAACTATGCGGAGCATTACCTTGGCAAGGGCGATCTGACCAACCGGGACATCAACCATATTCTGGCGGACATTGCCCCCGACAAAAAAACGGTGTTTGATGCGGCCTACGCCGATGCCCTGTACACCGAGTACAAGAACCGCCGCACCGATGATACCGCTGCGCTGGCGGCCCTGCAGGCTGCCTTTGCGGGCAAGACGGTGCTGGTGCTGGCCCCCGGCGCCAGCCTTGCTGCAGAGGCAGGCCGTGCCGCTGTGGCGGCTGCCGCTGCCGATGTGACAGTATCTGCCAACTTTGTGCCGGACTTTATGCGGCCGGACTACGCTTTCTTCACCAATGCAAAACGCTTTGATGAGGCCGCAGCCTACCCCTGCCCGCTGATCCTGACCAGCAACCTGCGCGCTGATAAGGATGCCGCTGTTGTGAATTATGACCGGCTTTCCGCCACCGATGCGCAGGGCGGCAACAGCGTGCTGATGCTGCTGCGGCTGCTGCGCCAGTGCGGCGCGTTGGCCGTGCTTTTGGCGGGTGCCGACGGCTACCGCACAGGCTCGGCGGCCTATGCCGATGCGGGCCTGCACACCCACACAGGCCGCGGCGCGGCCTACAATGCCCAGATGGCCGGTGCCATCCGTGCGGCGGGGCTGCCGGTGGCGTTCATCACCCCCAGTGAGTATGAGAGGGCCTGACTATGATACGCTTGCTGGTGCTGGATGTGGACGGCACAATGACCGATGGCGGCGTTTACTACGATGCCACCGGCAATGAGATGAAAAAGTTTGCCATCAAGGACGGGGCCGGACTGATGCTGGCCCGCGCGGCAGGCATCCGCGTGATGATCTGCACCGGGCGGCAGAGCGAGGCCGTCCGCCGCCGCGCCGCCGATTTGAAAATTACCGATGTATACCAGAATGTCGGGCAGAAAGCCGTATTTCTGCAGGCGTTTATGGCGGAAAACGGCTATACCCGGGCGCAGACCGCCTACTGCGGCGATGACCTTAACGATCTGGCGGCTATGGCGCTGTGCGGCTTTGTGGCCTGCCCGGCGGACGCTGCCGAGGAAGTAAAGGCCCGCGCAGATTATATCTGCCCCCAGCGCGGCGGCGAAGGTGCTGTGCGCGGCGCGGTCGAGAAGATCCTGCGCAGCGATGGGCGCTGGAGGGCTGCGGTGGAAAAGGCGTTCGGCGCGGCGTTGTGATTTCGCATTTGCGGGAGATTGCATGAAAAATCCAAAACAAAAAAAATATACCCCCCTGCTGGCCGCGCTGGCAACGCTCATCGTGCTGCTGGCAGCGGTGGTGCTGCTCTGGCTGGCCGAGGTGCGCCCGCAGGTGACGAAGGGCCGCAGCGAGATCATTACAGATTTTCTGCGCGCAGAGCTGATCCATGACGGCGAGACCGCCGAGCAGGTGTTCACCTATGACAAGGATCTGCTGACGATCGGGCTGGAGTTTTACCTGCCCGGGGAGCAGCCCAGCGGTGCGCTGGAGGTGGTGCTCTATGACGCTGATACCGGCGCAGAGCTGTCCCGCTCGGTCGGCACGATGGACTATATTGTGCCTGATCAGTATACGACCCTGGGGCTGGACCCGGCAGTGACCGGCCGGGAGGGCCGCCGCTACCGGCTGACCGTTACACCCCATTACACGACCGATGCGATCCTTGCCGTGGGCCATAGCGATGGCGTGGCACTCTGGAAGGAGCAGATGTCGGTCGGCGGCCGCGCTGTGGACGGCACGATGGCGATGCAGATCACCTACCAGCGCATCGGCGGCTATCTGACGCGGTTTTTCTTGCTTGTGGCGGGCCTTGCTGCCGTGCTGGCGGCGTTCGCTGTCTGGACAGTGCTTGGCAAAAAGCTGGCGCTGCACCGCCTTGTGTTTGTGCTGGTGCTGGGCTTTGGGCTGCTGTACAGCTTTGTGCTGCCGCCCTACGCCGCACCGGATGAAAAATACCATATCAACCAGAGCTTCACCCTTGCCAGCCGCTGGGCCAATGATCTGTCCCGCGAGGAATGGCGGATGGGCCGCGTCCCCACGACAACGACCTTCCGCCGTGTGGGGGACGAGGACGCCGACCTGCAGAACGAAAACACGACCGTGTTTACATGGGAGGCGTTCACCTCGCAGCTTTTGACCACGACCGAGGAGCCGTTTGACAGCCATCAGGAGTACAACGAGCTGCAGACCGACCAGAACCCGCTGCTCTATCTGGCCAGCGCGGCGGCGGTCTTTCTCGCCTACCTGCTGCATCTGGGATTTGCCCCCGCTCTGCTGCTGGGCCGGCTGGCAAATCTGTTGCTCTTTGCGGCGCTGACGGCGCTGGCTGTCAGGACGGCGCCCTTCGGCAAGCGGGTGTTTGGCGGCCAGCTTCAGCCGGGATGCCCCGCTGCTGGGGTGCAGCTTTGCCTTTACGGCGCTGTTGCTCGATGCAGCCTTCGGCCCCGACCGGGGCAAGGCGCTCTCCCCTGCCCGGCTGGCGGCGCTGCTGCTCTGCGGCGTGGTGCTGGCCCCGGGCAAGCTCGTCTATCTGCCGCTGGCAGCGCTGCTGCTGCTGGTGCCTGCCGCGCGGCTGGGCCGCCATGCCAAGGCGAAAAAATGCGGCTATCTGGCTGTCTGCCTGCTGCTGGCGCTGGTGCTGAACAGCGGCCTGCTGACCGACACGCTGCGCACCGGTACGGTGCAGGAGCCTGCAGCCGCAGCGGCCGAGCCGGCCGGCAGTGACCGCGCCGCGAAAGGTACGCCGACACCGGCCGACTGGGAGTATGAGGAACAAATCAACGAGAACTCGCTGGAAAACTATGTAAAACGGCTATACTATTATGTGGAGGATAACGCCGCGCCCGCCAAGAGCGAGGTGGACTTCTGGGTGCAGGCTCTGCGCGAGAAGGATGTGACCCCCGCCGTGCTGGGACAGAGCTTCCTTTTTGCAGCGGATAAGGCCAACACCTACACGGACGCACAGGCGTTTTATACCGAGGCATCGCTCGTGCTGTTCGGCACCGATGTGACGGCGGGCAATGCAGATGCCTACCTGCCCTATTTTGCGGAGGGCGGCGCGGTGCAGGCGTACAAGCAGCTGTTCAGCCTGCCCAGCTGTCAGGAGCAGTTTGCCGGGCTGGGCGTTGAGGTCGGCACGATGGATGACCGCATCCCGCTTGACCGCACAGCGCTTGCGGAGCAGGTCGAGGCGGCCCGCGCCACCCGCGCCACCCAAAGCACAGTGGATGCTGGCGACAAGGAGACCTATACGCCGGGATATATCCTGCGGCATCCGGCAGCCACGGCGCTGCTGTTTGTGCGCAGTGCCGTCAAAAATGGGGATCACTATATCCGCACGCTGGTCGGTGGCAGCCTGAGCTATTACACGGTGGAGCTGGCATGGGGCTGGGTCGCTGTGCTGTATCTGCTGCTGGCCTACGCAGCCCTGCCGGTGCAGGGCGCAAAGCAGCTGCTAACGGGCAGGGCCCGGGGCTGGTGCTGCGCAGCGGCGGCGCTTTGCTGCCTGCTGACAGTGGCGGGCTGTCTGCTCTGGACACCGATCCGCTATGAAACGCTGTACGGCTTGCAGGGACGGTACTTTTTGCCGATCCTGCCGCTGCTGCTGTTGACCTGCCTGCCCCGCCGCTTGGCCACGGTGCCCGATGAGGGCGCCGCGCAGGATAAGCTGACGATTGCAATCGCGCTTGTACAGGCGGGCGTGGTGGTGAATAGTATGCTGGCGATTATTGCAAGGTGAAGCCCTGCAAATAAAAAAAGCCGCGCCTTGCGGCACGGCAAAAATTTTGTTTTCGCCTTCAGGCGAAAACTCCACAGTATTTATTATCTCTTATCTATTATCTGTTATTTTGAAAAGGCCAACTGTAATGGTTATTTGCTTCTTCTCAACCCAATATCTCCCCACCCCCGGCGGGGTCGAGCGGTACACATGGAATCTGGCGCGGCGGTGCGTTGCCGCCGGTCACAGGGCGCTTGTTGTTACGGCGGCACTGCCGGGCCTGCCCGCACGGCAGACCGATGCCGATGGCATCGAGATCTTCCGTCTGCCGTCATGGCCGGTCATGAGCGGGCGCTTCCCGGTGCTGAACCCTTTTGCCCCCGCCGATGTACTGTGGGCGCAGGACATTGACTTTGCGGTCATCCAGACCCGCATGTACCCCCAGAGCATCTGGGCTGCGCACCAGTGCAAGCGGCGCGGCATCCCGGCGCTGGTCATCGACCACTCCACCGGCTATATGATGCACGGCGGGCTGACCGGGGCGCTGGGCCGGATGTATGAGCATCTTGCCTGCGGCAGCATTCGCCGCTGCGGGTTCCCCTTCTACGGCGTGTCCGGGGATGTCTGCCGCTGGCTGCAGACCTTCGGCATCCGGGCGGCGGGCCGTCTGCCCAACGCTGTGGACCCCGTTGAGCTGGACAGGCTGGCCCATGCGGAGGGCGCCGTAAACTGGCGCGAAAAGCTGCAGCTGTCTGCGGATGGAAAGCTCGTTGCGTTTATCGGGCGGCTCATCCCCGAAAAGGGTGCGCTGCGCCTTGCCGAGGCTGTGCAGGCCCTGCCGGGGTGTACACTGGCTGTGGCGGGCACTGGCCCGGAGGAGGCTGCGCTGGCCGCACTGGGCGGCCGGGTCCATGCGCTGGGTGCGCTGCCGCACGATGCAATCATTCAGCTGCTGGCACAAGCGGATGCCTACTGCCTGCCCACCGAGTATGCCGAGGGCTTCCCTACCACGCTGCTGGAGGCGGCAGCCTGCCGCTGCCCCATCGTGACGACCCGCACGGCGGGCACCGGAGAGCTGCTGCCCGGGGAGGACTACGCGATATTCCTGCCCGATGCCGGCACCGATGCGATCCGCGCCGGGCTTGCCGCCCTGCTGGCAGACCCGGCCGCCGCGCAGGCCCGCGCCGAGAACGCCTACCAAAACCTTTGCAGCCACTTTACATGGCAGGCTGTCTTTGCTACAATGATGGAAGTCGTAAAGTCTGCCAAAAGGAGCTAAGATGTCAAAATTACTCATTGTGATCCCCGCCCATAACGAGGAAGCCAATATCGTGCAGGTCGTTGAGGAGCTGACGACCGATTATCCACAGTATGACTATGTGGTCGTCAATGACGGCAGCCGCGACAAGACGGCGGCCATCTGCCGCGCCCGCGGCTACCGCCTGATCGACCTGCCGGTCAATCTGGGGCTGGCAGGGGCGTTCCAGACCGGGCTGCGCTTTGCGGCGGAGAACGGCTACGACTGCGCCATGCAGCTGGACGCGGACGGCCAGCACAAGCCGCAGTATATCGAGGCGATGCTCAACGAGCTTGAGCAGGGCAGCGATATTGTTATCGGCAGCCGCTTTCTGACCGTGAAAAAGCCCAAGACGCTGCGGATGCTGGGCAGCTATATCATCAGCTGGTCCATCCGCCTGACAACGGGCCGCGCCATCTGCGACCCCACCAGCGGCATGCGGATGTTCAACCGCGCCATGGTCGAGGAGTTTGCCCAGAATCTGAACTACGGTCCCGAGCCGGACACCATCAGCTACCTGATCAAGAACGGCGCGACCGTAAAAGAGGTGCAGGTCGAGATGGGCGAGCGGATGGCCGGCCAAAGCTACCTGACCTTCTGGCGCAGCGTGCAGTATATGGTCAAAATGTCCATCTCCATCCTGCTGATCCAGTGGTTCCGCAAGCGCGACACCGAGACCCCCTACCCCGAAAGGAGCCTGTGAAATGTTCGATCAAACGCTCATTCGCATCTGCCTGATTCTGGGCAGCCTTATCACGGCGGGGTATATCCTGCGGCGTGTCCGGCTGGCAAAGGTACAGATCGAGGATACGATTTTCTGGCTGCTGTTCAGCGCGGCGCTGCTCATTCTGGCCATCTTCCCCGGTATCGCCTACTGGGCTGCAAGCCTGCTGGGCTTCATGAGCCCCATCAACTTTGTTTATGTCGTCATCATCTTTCTTTTGCTGGCCAAGCAGTTTTTTATGTCGATCCGGCTGAGTCAGCTGGACAGCAAGGTCCGCATCCTGACGGAGCAGGTGGCGCTGAACGAGGAAAAGGTCGAGCGGGACAAGCTGGATCTGTAAAAAAGGCTTCCCCCTTGGGGGAAGCTGTCAGCGGCCCCGACCGCTGACTGATGAGGGACGAGTGCGCCATGGCAGGCCGCTCATGGGCAATTGCGGCAAGGCTGCCCCTCATCCGGCCCTATGGGCCACCTTCCCCCCTGGGGGAAGGCTTTGGGGGTGCGCAAAATTAAAGTTTGTATTCCCCCAAAAACTATGCTATAATAAAGTATTGATTAAACAGAAAGAAGGTTTCAGATATGGCTTATACCCCGAAGCTGACCTATAAGGGCCGCCCGCTGGTGCGCTGCGGCAACGATATTTACTATGGCTCGATGAAGGACCCGTTCGTTGTCTATCTGCAGGTGCTCAGCACCAAGAAGGAGAACGGTGTGGATGTGGCCGATAAGGTTCATATTGTGCTGCTCTCCACCGATGAGTCGAAGCCCCTGCCTGAGCGTATCGCCCGTCAGGCCAACAAGGTCGGCCTGTACAATGCACTGTCCTTCGGTGACATTATGCTGCAGGGCGCGCTGCAGAAGAAGTAAGAAATGGCTGAATCAAAAAACTGCCTGTCTCCGCATTTGGGAGACAGGCAGTTTTTTAATAGATAGGCCAGCCGTATAGAAATTGCATTGTGTAGATAACGCTTACGACAACCTGCGTTACCAATACACCCTTTGTGAGCCGTGGGCGGCCCTGCAAAAGCAGCGCCAAGGCAACGGGCAGACAGAACAGCCCCACCGCGTACCGCGGGGCGCTGATCAGCCAGGTGGTACCCATCGTTACGGCAAAATAGGCAAGACCGAAGCCGAGCCAGTGCGCCGGAAGGCGGCGCACCGTGGCAGACAGCAGTGCCAAAATTGTCAACAGGCAGAGCACCGCAGTCAGGCATAGCGCAAGGGCGCTTTTGGGGCTGCTGTCCCACCACTGCGCCATGTAGTCCATGTGGTAGCGCACAGTATTGGTGAACAGCCCCAGCTTCTGGTTCCAGTTGTTCCATTGGTATATCTGGTACTGGTTCCACCGCCCATATACGAGGTAGTTCAGCAGAAAATAAAGGCCAAGTCCGGCAGCCGGGGACAACATAGCAAGCAAGGACGGTATCGTGGGCCGCGTACCGCGCCGCCACCGCATAAAGAGATACAGGCCGGTCAGCCCCAAAAGCAGACCGCCGGGGGCACGGCACAGACCGGCGAGCACCCCCAGCAAGGCACAGCGCCACCATTGTTCACGTTCCAGCGTCAGCACATACCGCACCGTAAGCAGCAGGAACAAGCTCTCTGTCATGGGCACTGCAAAAAACACGGACGCCGGGCTGGCCAATAGAAGCGCCAGCGACAATGCGGCTGTCTGCTCGCCCCAACGGCGGGCGATTACTGTGTAGAAGGATGCAGTGGCCGCTGCAAAGAGCGGCAACTGCACTGCAAAACCCAGCCAGAAGGCGTCGATACGGGTCACGAAGTGGAGAATGTGCAGCAGCGCAGGATACAGAGGGAAAAACACGATTTGGAGATACTGCTCCGGGAAAGCCTCCTGCGTGCCGTAGCCATAGATGGAAAGGTCAAGGTAGTGCCGAGAATCGGTATTGCCGTAGAACTGCCATTCTATCGCCTGACGAAAATCAGCCTCGGGATAGTTTATATGGGCCGTGACGGCAAAAATCAGATGAAGGACAAGGATAAAGGCGGCCCCGGCAATGGCGGCCCAGCATCTGCTGCGCGACGAAGGCTCCGTATAGTGCGGGGCGGGCTCCGAGGAAAAGACGCGCCTTATGCACCACACGGCAGACCAGAGAAACAGCAAAGCGGCTGCCAGGGATAAGGCTGTTTTGATTGGTTCAGGCATTTGAAATTCTCCTGATTTCAGCATAAAAGGCTCGGTGCTTATCCACCGAGCCTTTTGGCATACTTTAAAAATTACTGATCCTGCTTGTCGGTCTCCTCGGCGGAGTCCTCCTCGGTGCCCTCCAGCTCAATGTCAAAGGTGGCACCGCAGTGGGGGCAGACCAGATCGCCCTCGGGGTCCATCAGGGTCTCCTCGTCGAGGGTGGAGATCTCACCGCAGTTGGGGCAGGTCACCTCGTACAGAGCGCCGTGATCCTCCTCGTCCTCGTCATCATCCTCTTCGTCATCGCCGTAGATGTCGCTGACAACATCGTCCAGATCCTGATCGAGCGTTTCCAGCTCGTCATACACCTGATCAAGGGCATCGTCATGCTCGGTGACGGTGGCGGCCATCTCCTCCAGCAGATCCATCATGGCGGCAATGACCTTGCCGTTTTTGGAGTCTGCGTCAAATTCCATACCGGTCATCAGGCCGCGGATGTAGGCGGCCTTTGCATTCAGATCCATAGCCATAGTCAAAATCCTCCTATTATCAAAAATGCCGGGCGCGGCGGTACGGCCATGCCCGGCAAAGAGAACCAAAATCAGTTCACGCGCTCCATATACTCGCCGGTGCGGGTATCAATGCGGATCTTGTCACCCTCGTTGATGAACAGGGGGACGCGGATCTCGGCACCGGTCTCGACGGTGGCGGGCTTCAGGGTGTTGGTGGCGGTGTTGCCCTTGACACCCGGCTCGGTCTGGG
>OGIV01001597.1_pt1 | contig 12915 bp, 9 predicted proteins | sample 1571861 | NCBI WGS metagenome assembly OGIV01 (sample SAMEA2582099, study PRJEB24529) | metagenome | biome: Human gut stool | place: China | collected 2011 | reverse complement strand
CACGACATTCAGAACCACAATCTGACGCTCTAACCAACTGAACTACGTCCACCATGTTACACTCAACAAGCTTTCTCGTTAAGCGGGTGCAAAGGTAGAAAGAATATTTCGTTCGCGCAAATTTTTGCGGCATTATTTTTCAAAAAAGTACTTTTTACCCTGTAAAACACTTAGCAGCCCCCTTTTTCTCCTTGTTAGATATATAAAAGGAGCATCGGGCCCAGGGCGGAGACATTGCCGACGGAGAAGTCCTCGGCTCACCATGCCACGCTACTCGCCCGCATGACCATGGCTGTTGGACTCCGTCTTGCTCTGGCTGCTGCCACTCACCATCCCCGTAGTATCCTCGGGAGCGGGCTGCTCTATCTCCTCGGGCACCTCCTCTTCCACTTCGGGCTGTTCGGGCTGCTCGACGATCGTGTCAACCTGCGTTTGCGGTTTGTCGTCCACCACCGGTTCCTCATAAGGAATGGTATCGGCAGGCAGGACATCAGGCTGCTCGGGCTGCGACGACGAGGTAGAGAACATGGCGAAGCCTATCACGGCCACAACCAGCACCACTACCGCCACGCCTATCCACAGCCAGCGCCGGTTGGGGCGGTCGTCCTCGTCCACCGTGGCTGCATGCCAAGGATTCTTCGGACCGCCATCCGTGGGTCGGGGCGCCTCGTAGTGCTCACCCTTGGCAGCATTGGGCAGCGTGATCTGCATCACGCCATGACACTCCGGACATTGGCATTCGACCGTCATGCCCGGTTCGGCATCGATGATAAACTGCGTTCCGCAGTTGTCGCAAGTAATCTGATATTTCATTTATTACTCCTTTCCAAGTTTGATCAAGACCGCGCTTGACAGTTCTTCTCCAGTTCAGGCTTCACGGCCTGCAGCACCCTTTCGGTCGCTCCCGTGAGTTTTTCGACAAAGGCAGCAGCCCGTCCCGCACTCTCCTGGAGGAAAGCCTCATCCTTGGTGAAGCGGTCCATCAGCTGAGCAAAGCCCGCATCATCAGAGACCTCGAAGCCACCCTGGGCCGCTATCAGTCCCTGCGCCTCCTGGAAATGCTTGTTGTTGGGTCCGAAGAGGACCGGCATACCCCATACCGCAGCCTCCAGCACATTGTGGATGCCCACACCGAAGCCTCCACCCACATAGGCCACGCGGCCATAGTGATAGACCGAGGAGAGAAGTCCGAAGCAGTCGATGATCAAGACGTCGGCATCGGCCACGGTCTCCTCGCTCGACTGGGTGTAGCGGGCCACCTTCTTGCCTTGCAGCAACTGGCGGATCTGCGCCAGGTGCTCCTCCTTGATGACATGAGGAGCGATGATGAGTTTCCACTCGGGATGGGAGGCAAAGTAGCGAAGGAAGAGTTCCTCGTCGGGCAACCAAGAGGACCCTGCCACGAAGACACGGTGCGAGTCGCCGACAAAGCGCTCCACCAAGGGCAACTGCTTGCGCGCCTCCCTCACCTGGAGCACGCGGTCAAAACGGGTGTCGCCCACAACCTCCACCTGGTCGATGCCTATCGAGGAGAGCAGCAGGCTACTCTCCTCGTTCTGAACGAAGAAGCGGCTGAAGCAGCGCAACACGCGGCCATACTGCCGTCCGTAGGGACGGAAGAAGATCTGACCAGGGCGGAAGATGCTGCTCACGCTATAGGTCGGCACCCCGCGATGGTTTAAGATATGGAGGTAGTTGTACCAAAACTCATACTTCACGAAAAAGGCCATGACAGGGCGTACCGTGCGAAGGAAGCGACGCGCGTTGCCGACGGTGTCGATCGGGAGGTAGGTGACGATGTCCGCCCCCTTGTAGTCCTTGCGCACCTCGTAGCCCGAAGGCGAGAAGAAGGTGAGCAGGATCTTGTAGTCGGGAAACTCGCGGCGTATGGCCTCCATCAACGGACGGCCTTGCTCAAACTCGCCGAGCGACGCGGCATGAAACCAGACATAGCGAGCCGTAGGATCGACCCGCTGCTGAAGCACGCCAAAGGCTGCTTGCTCGCCACGCCACATCTTGCGCACCTTCGAGTCGAAGCGCGCAGCAATGCGGACGCCCAGTTGCATGGCATACATGATGAAGTTGTACATTACCTCTTGTAGGGTTGATGATTAGCTAATGACGTGAGAGACAGAATGGCGGGCACGCCCGCCCGTTCTTATCCCAGTTCGCTGATGGCGCGATGGAGGCGACGGAGGGTCTCCTCCTTGCCGAGGAAGGCCGAGATGTCAAACATACCGGGACCCTTGCCGATACCGACAAGCGCCAGGCGGAACGCGTTCATCACGTCGCCGAGCTTGTAGCCCTTCTCCTCGACCCACTTCATCACCACTGGTTCCTGGCCCTCAACCGAGAAGTCCTCGACCTCCTGGAGCACCTGCGCCAGTTCGGTCATCTGCTGGGCGGAATACTCCTTCCAGCGCTTCTTCGCCGTTTTCTCGTCATACTCCGTGGGAGCGATGAAGAAGAAGGCGCAGAGCGGCCACAACTCATGGACGAAATCGACACGGTCCTTCATCATGTGGACCACCTGGCGCACACGATCCATGGTCGTATCGACGCCATTGTTGGCCACGATGGGCGCGAAGAGGCCTGCGATCTCCTCGTCGCTCTTCCGCAGCATATACTCGTGGTTGAACCAAATCGCTTTCTTGTAGTCGAACTTCGCTCCTGCCTTGGAGCACTTCGTGATGTCGAAGGCCTCCACCAGCTCGTCGAGCGAGAACATCTCCTGCTCCGTGCCCGGATTCCATCCCAGCAGGGCAAGGAAATTGACCACCGCCTCGGGGAAATAGCCACTCTCGCGGAAGCCTGTGCTGACCTCTCCCGTCTTCGGGTCTTCCCACTCCAGGGGGAAGACGGGGAATCCGAGGCGGTCGCCATCACGCTTCGACAGTTTACCCTTGCCCTCAGGCTTGAGCAGCAACGGCAGGTGGGCGAAGCGCGGCATGGTGTCCTCCCAGCCGAAAGCACGGTAGAGCAGGACGTGGAGGGGCGCACTCGGGAGCCACTCCTCGCCACGGATCACGTGGCTAATGCCCATCAAGTGGTCATCGACAATATTGGCCAAGTGGTAGGTGGGCAGCTCGTCGTGGCTCTTGTAGAGCACCTTGTCGTCGAGGATATCGGTCTTGACGTGGACGTCGCCACGGATCATATCGTGGACCACGACCTCCTCGCCCGGCTCCACGAGGAAACGGACGACATACTGCTCGCCGTCGTCGATGAGCTGCTTGACCTCCTCGGCAGAACGCGTGAGAGAGTTGCGCATCGTCAGTCGCGTGTGGGCGTCATACTGGAAGTTCTTCACCTCAGCACGCTTCTGCTCCAGTTCCTCGGGCGTATCGAAGGCATAGTAGGCCTTGCCCTCGTCGAGGAGCTGCTGCACATACTCCTTATAGATCTCCCTGCGCTCGCTCTGACGGTACGGACCGTGGCTTCCACCGAAGCCGACACCCTCGTCAAAGTGGATACCCAACCAGCGGAACGACTCCAGGATATACTCTTCCGCTCCCGGTACGAAGCGGCTGGAGTCTGTGTCCTCAATGCGGAACACCAGCGATCCATGATGCTGGCGGGCAAACAAATAGTTGAACAAAGCCGTGCGAACACCGCCAATATGCAACGCTCCCGTGGGACTGGGTGCAAAGCGAACCCGCACCTGCGAAGACGCTGCTTCTGCTGTAAATTTTTCTTCCATCATAAATTGATAAGCGTGGATAGCCTAAAATTTTCGGCAAAAGTAATGCTTTTTTTTCGATTATACCATATTTTTTTCGTAATTTCGCCGAGTAAAGGCATTTATGCCCCTATACTAAGGGCTAAGAACCAACCAAAACGAACATTACGCATCATGAAGCAATTCAGACATAACGGCACCAGCAACTGGCCTTCCATCCTTACGCGCATAGCGCTCGTGCTGACGAGCGTGACCATCATCGTCCTGTTTTTGCCCCGCGACAGCAGCCGGCTTCTGCACTATAGCGAGGGCCAGCCGTGGACGGACGGCGCTCTGATCGCCCCCATCGACTTCCCCGTATTCAAGTCGGAGGCGACCCTGAAGTATGAGCGCGACTCCGTGCGCGAACGCTTCCAGCCCTACTTCAACTGGGACGACCGCGTGGAGGAGCAGTCGCTCCAGGCATTTCATGAGAAGTTCAAGGACGGCATACCGGGACTGACGGGCAACTACGTCCAGATCATCGCCCATAGGTTGCACCAGATCTACGAGCGCGGCGTGCTCGACCCCACCCAGCTGGCGCAGTATAGCGATGGCGACACGACGACGGCCATCCGCGTCGTGACGGGCAAAGAGGCCGTGACGCTGCCCACGGATAGCGTGCTGACGACGCTCGGCGCCTACCAATACCTCTTCCTCGACGACCGTCTGATGCCGGTGAGGGCCAAGTTGCAGGCTTGCAACCTCAACGATTTCATCTCGCCCAACCTCCGCTACGACCGAAGCCGGAGCGAAATGGAACTCAACGACAATCTCAGCCTCATCACGCAGGCAAGCGGAATGGTGCTCAAGGGGCAGCGCATCATCACCCAGGGCGACATCGTCACCTCGCGGATGATGCTCGTGCTCAACTCCTACGAGCGTGCCATGGCGAAGCAGAGCGCCTCGGAGAACGAATTGCGATCGACCATAGCGGGACAGACCATCTACATCCTGCTGCTCGTCTCGCTCTTCACCCTCTATCTGGCACTCTTCCGCAAGGACTACTTCACGAAACCGCGATCCATAGCCATGCTCTACGCCTTGCTCGTCTTCTTCCCGCTCCTGACGTCCTTCATGATGAAGCACCCGTTTTTCAGCATCTATATCATCCCGTTTGCCATCTCGCCCATCTTCGGGCGCGTCTTCATGGACTCGCGAACGGCCTTCATCCAGCACGTCACGACCATCCTCATCTGTGCCGTGGCCGTGAAATACCAGTATGAGTTTATCACCGTACAGCTGGTGGCGGGCCTCGTGGCAATCTACTCGCTCCGCGAACTGTCGCGAAGGAGTCAGATATTCCTCACGGCGATCCTCGTCACGGCTGCCTCGGCGCTGGTCTATTTCGCGCTCCAGCTCATCCAGACGGATGATGTTTCGAAACTCGACCGCGCCATCTACTACCACTTCACGATCAATGGTTTCTTCCTCCTCTTCACCTATCCCTTGATGCTGGTGATCGAGAAGGCCTTCGGATTCACCTCGACGGTGACGCTCTTCGAGCTTTCCAATACAAACAACCCGTTGCTTCGCGAACTGAGCGAGAAGGCGCCGGGCACGTTCCAGCACTCCATCACCGTGGGCAACCTGGGAGCGGAGATAGCCAACAAGATTGGGGCCAAGGCGCAACTGGTGCGTACGGGGGCGCTCTACCATGACATCGGAAAGATGGAGAACGCGGTCTATTTCACGGAGAACCAGGCGGGCTTCAACCCGCACGACAAACTGTCGGACACGGAGAGCGCGGCCATCATCATCGGCCACGTCACGGAGGGACTGCGCCTGGCCGAGGAGCACCACCTGCCACAGGTCATCCGCGACTTCATCGCCACGCACCACGGCACGGGACTGACGCGCTACTTCTACATCAAATATACCAACGAGCATCCCGACGAGGAGGTCGATGAGAGCCTGTTCCGCTACTCGGGTCCGAACCCGTTCACGCGCGAGCAAGCGATCCTGATGATCTGCGACACGGTAGAGGCGGCTTCGCGATCCCTCAAGGAGTATTCTCCCGAGAGCATCAGCGCCTTGGTCGATAGTATCATCCAGTCACAGGTGCGCGAGGGCTTCTTCAACGACTGCCCCATCACCTTCCGCGACCTGCAGACGGCCAAGAACGTGCTCATCGGGCGCCTGAAGTCGATCTACCACACCCGTATCTCCTACCCCGAACTCAGCGAAGAGGCTCGCAAGAAGGTGGAAGAGAAGAAAGAGGAGGAGGAAAAGAAGCGGGAAGAACTTACCGAGCAAGTGACGGAAGGCACGGAGAAGAAAGAGGAAGAGAACGTATAATTGGAATAAAATAGACAAGCGTCCTGCCTCGTCAGGACATCGGGTAAAAAAGAAAATGGGACTCATCGGCCTTCGTTATGCGAAGGCTTGGTGAGTCCCTTTCTTCTGTTGCTTCTATTTTTTCTATCGCTATTAGGGCACGACCACTACAGGCTGCGGCGATAGATCTCTATCACTTCGTCGCGGGTCAAGGTGTGGTAGCCACCGGTGTTGCGGGGGCAGACGTCGGCATACTTTTCGATGTCGGCTTCCTTGGCATCGACCTCCGTGATGGTCATGGCGAGGCCGAGCTCGCGCATCCAGGACTCCATCGTCTCCAGTCCTTCGAGGGCCACGGCCTTGTCGTCCTTGCCCTCGGGACGCACGTCCCATACGGCGAGGGCCAGGCGCTTGAAGCGGGCCACGGCCTCGTCGCTCTTCTCTATCAGCAGGCGGTAGTAGGCACCCGAGACTGCCGAGAGCGTATGGCCATGGATGGCATTGGTAAAGGCTGCCACGGCCTGTCCCAGCATGTGGACCTCCCAGTCCGTGGCCTTGCCACACTCCGTCAGGCCGTTGAGGCCCCACGTGGCCGTCCACATGATATTGCTGCGCGCCTCATAGTCCTCGGGATTGACCAAGGCCTTGCGCGAACTGACGATCAGCGAGCGCATGAGGCCCTCGGCCAGGTAGTCGCTCGTGTTATCATCGCTTCCCGAGAGATACTGCTCCAGGATGTGGGACATGATGTCGTAGATGCCCGCCACCATGTGATACTTCGGGACGGTGTAGGTAAACTCCGGGTTGAGGATGGCAAAGTCAGGATTGCGGAAGTGGTTGAACAACTTCAGTTCCTCCTTGTGCGAGGAGATGACCGATCCACTATTCATTTCCGATCCCGTGCCCGCCATGGTCAGCACCACGCCCACGGGCGTCCAGCGACTGTCGAGTTTGCCGAAATGCTTGAAATAGTAGTCCCACGGATCGCGCTCCTGGTAGGCTGAGGCCGAGACCGCCTTGGCATAGTCGGCCGTGGAACCGCCACCGACGGCGAGGATGAGATCCACCCCCTCCTCACGCACCTTGCGAGCACCCTCCAGCACCTTCTCGATATCCGGATTGGGCAAGACGCCTCCGTCCTCGATGATGGTCTTGCCCGCCTCGCGCAGCACCTTGACCACCTGGTCATAGATGCCAAAGCGCTTGATGGATCCTCCGCCATAGGAGAGCATGACCTTCGGACCATAGTTTTTGAGTTCGTCGCCGAGCAAGCCCAGCGCATCCTTACCAAAATGTACTTTGGTAGCGTTGTGATAAGTGAAGTTTCCTAACATAACCTTTCTTCTTTATGTGATTGATAACGCTTGCAAAGGTAGCCATTTTCTCTCGATCTTCCGAAACCCTTTTTTGGGAAAAACTTACCCAAAGGACGGGAATCAGGCCTCCAGCGCAGCAAGGAAACTGCGGATGCAGGGAAAGAGCAAGTTGCTCCCCTCCCCCGCCAAAGCCTCGTCGGGGAGCGGTCCCGAGTTGATGGCGACCGTGAAGCAGCCTGCTGCCACGCCCGCTCTCACCCCTAAGGGAGCGTTTTCGACCACGATGCCCTGCCACGGCTGCAAGTTGCCCGCCTTGCGCAGTCCCGCGAGATAAGGATCGGGTGCTGGCTTGCCGTTCTTCACGTCATAAGCCGTAGTGATATGCGCCTCGTCGAGGAAGTCGCCGAAGTCGTGGAGCAAGCGCAGGATGAGCGGCCGCTGTCCGCTGCCCGTGACGACATTGATGCTCAGTCCGCGAGACGCAAACCAGCCCATCAATTCGCGCACGCCGTCGAAGATACGCGTCTCCGGCAACTCATGGAAGTAGCGCGTCTTGACATCATACATCCTTTGTGCCTCCGCCTCATCGACCTCGCGCCCCAGTTGGCGCTTCACATAGTCGCGGATCGTGTCCACGCCCCTTGCCCCCTCTGTGGCATAGGCGTCGGCCTCCGTGAAATGGATTCCGAAGTCGCTCATGGCACGCTTCCATGCCTTCGCATGATGGGGCATACTATCATAGAGCACGCCGTCCATATCAAACAGTACGGCCTTGGGGTCAAACCGTTCGTAGCCGTGCTGATCCAAATAGTGCTTGATCTCGTTGTCGAACATAATCACTTGATTCCATCAAAAAGGCGACGTGTCAGAGTCGGAGAAAAGCCGTTAGGCCCTTGCCTTCCGAGACACGCCGCCATGCTATTGCTATCTCTCTTTACGCCTCCTGGCTCAGACGCTCCTGGATGGCCTTGCTCTCGGCCTCATATCCCGGTTTGTCGAGCAGGGCGAACATATTCTTCTTGTACGCCTCCACGCCCGGCTGGTTGAAGGGGTTGACGCCGAGGACGTTGCCACTGATACCACAGCCGATCTCGAAGAAGTAGATGAGCTGGCCGATGTAGTAGGCATTGAGGCGCGGCAGGGTGATACGGATCTGCGGCACTCCTCCGTCGGAATGGGCCAGGCGCGTGCCCAGCTCCGCCATCTTGTTGACCTCATCGACTCGTTTCCCCTCCAGGAAGTTGAGGCCGTCGAGGTTCTCCTCGTCGTGCGGGAAGAGCAGCTCATGCTCGGGTGTCTCCACGCTCAGCACGGTCTCCCAAATGGAGCGCTCGCCCTCCTGGATCCATTGTCCCATGGAGTGGAGGTCGGTCGTGAAGTCGCAAGACGCGGGGAAGATGCCCTTATGATCCTTGCCCTCGCTCTCTCCATAGAGCTGCTTCCACCACTCGGCCACGAAATGGAGCTTCGGCTGGAAGTTGGCCATGATCTCGATCTTCTTGCCCGCCTTCTGGTAGAGCGCGTTGCGCACGGCTGCATACTGCGCCGCGATATTGTCGCAGTAGGGCACGTCCAGCCCTGTGGCCTTCTCCATGTCCTGGGCGCCCGCCACGAGCTGGCGGATATCAAATCCTGCCACGGCGATCGGGAGCAGACCCACCGGCGTGAGAACCGAGAAGCGTCCACCCACGTTGTCGGGGATGACGAACGTCTTGTAGCCCTCCTTGTCGGCAGCCGCACGGGCCGCACCCTTGTGGGCGTCGGTGATGGCGACGATCACGTCCTTGGCAGCCTCCTTGCCCCGCTCGGCCTCACATTGCTTCTTCAGCAGGCGGAAGGTGAGGGCCGTCTCCGTGGTCGTGCCGCTCTTGGAGATATTGATCACGCCAAAGCGCTTACCCTTCAGATAGGTGGTCAGTTCGTAGAGGTAGTCCTCGCCAATGTTATTGCCGGCAAAGAGGATGACCGGGTTGCGGTCGTCGCGGACCAGCCACGAGAAACTATTGCCCAGGGCCTCGATGATGGCGCGTGCGCCGAGGTAAGAGCCTCCAATACCGGCCACGACGACATAGTCGCACTGGCTGCGGAGCGTGTCGGCCACGGCCTGCACCTCGTCGAGAAACTCCGGTGTGATGCTCGACGGCAGATGCAGCCATCCGAGGAAGTCATTGCCCGGGCAGGTGCCCTGCTCCAAAGCGGTCTGAGCCGCTGCTACCTGAGGTGCGTAAGCCTCCAGAGTCCCCGGATCGAGGAAGGAGAGCGCCTTGGTGATGTCTAAACGAATCTTTTCCATAAACCTATTGTGTGATTTGTTGTGTTATTGTGTTGCGGATGGGTGGTGTCCATCCTTGTTATCCTTATTTATATATATCCTATCGCCTCACGCCCCCGGATTGGTCATGCTCCTGATGGCCTCGGCGGCATTGGCCCTCTCGTAGAGGATGCGATAGACGGTGTCGAGCGTCGGCGTATGCAGGTGGACGTGGTGGGAGCGAAGCTCCTGGGCTATGACGTACATACACTTCGTGCCGAAATAGCCCTCGGCGATCATCTCCATCTCGGCCTGGGCCGCCTTGACGGTATAGCCCCGCCCGATCATGGCGCCAAACGTGTAGTTGCGCGAGAGGCGCGAGTAGCCCGTGACGAGCTGGTCGCCCAGATAGACCGTGTCGAGCATGTCTCGCCAGATGGGGTTGAGGGCATTGAGGAATGCGTTCATCTCCTGCATGGCGTTGGTCATGAGCACGGCGTGGAAGTTGTCGCCAAAGTCGAGCGACCGGCAGATGCCGGCACAGATGGCATAGACGTTCTTCAGCACGGCCGCATACTCGATGCCGACCACGTCGCGCGAGGTCTTGGTCTTGATATAGTGGGAGCGAAGCACGCTGCTGAAGGCCTGGGCCCGCGCCTCGTCCGTACAGCCCACGGTCAGGTAGGTGAGGCGCTGCTGGGCCACCTCCTCGGCATGGGAGGGTCCGCCGATGCAGGCCAACTGGCCCTCGGGCACGCCAAAGCGGCGGTGGACATACTCCGTGAAGACCGTGTTCTCGCCCGGCACGACTCCCTTGATGGCCGTGACGACAAACTTGTCGCGCATGGACACGCGCACCTTGTCGAGCAGTTCCTTCGTATAAGGCGACGGCGTGACGAAGAGCAGCGTGTCGTAGTGGGAGACGATGTAGTTGATGTCCGACGAGAAGTCTATCTCCGCGACGTCGAAGGCGAGGTTGCGGAGATAGCCCGGGTTGTGTCGGAGCAGCTTGAAGCGGTCGATGGTAATCGGGCGCCGCACATACCACCCTATCTCGTGGGTGTGCTCCACTATCACCTTGGCCAAGGCCGTAGCCCAACTGCCGCTACCTATGACAGCTATACGTCCGTTTACCATCGCGCATCCTGTAGTTGACTATTACTATTTTTTATATAGAGTAATCCTTCGGCCTATGCCTCCGTCTCAGCCGGGGTCACAGCGTCTATCCAGCGCTGGATCTCATCGACCGATGGCTTCTCATAGCCGAGCTTATACTTCTTGTTGATCTCGCCGAGCTTCTGCTGCAGGCCCTGAGCCTTCTCGCCACAGATGTCGGAGAGGAGGTTGAAGCCCGCCTTGCGGAGCACATAGACCCACTCCTCAGGCACGCCGATCTTTGCCCAGGCCTCGATGCTGTCCTGCGGCATCTTCTTCTCCGGCTTCATCTGGGGGAAGAGGATCACCTCCTGGATGGTCTCCTGGCCCGTCATGAGCATCGTCAGACGGTCGATACCGATACCGATACCGCTGGTCGGCGGCATTCCGTACTGCAGGGCGCGCAGGAAGTCGTGGTCGATGATCATGGCCTCGTCGTCGCCCTTCTCGCTCAGGCGCATCTGCTCCTTGAAGCGCATCTCCTGGTCGATGGGGTCGTTGAGCTCGGAGTAGGCGTTGGCCACCTCCTTGCCGTTGACCATCAGCTCGAAACGCTCGGTCAGTCCGGGCTTGCTGCGATGCATCTTCGTCAGCGGCGACATCTCGACGGGATAGTCGGTGATGAAGGTCGGCTGGATGAACGTGCCCTCGCAGAACTCTCCGAAGAGTTCGTCGATGAGCTTGCCCTTGCCCATGGTCTCATCGACCTCCATGCCCTTGGAAAGGCAGAAGGCGCGGATCTCCTCCTCGGTCTTGTCCGTGCAGTCGAAGCCAGTCTTCTCCTGGATGGCCTCGAGGATGGGAAGGCGGCGGAAGGGGGCCTTGAAGGAGATGACATGGTCGCCATGCTTCACCTCCGTGGCGCCGTTGTTGACGGCCTTGCAGATGGTCTCGAGCAACTGCTCGGTGAAGGCCATCATCCAGTTGTAGTCCTTATACTGCACATAGAGCTCCATGCAGGTGAACTCGGGGTTGTGGAACTTGTCCATACCCTCGTTGCGGAAGTTCTTGCCGATCTCATAGACGCCCTCAAATCCACCTACGATCAGTCGCTTCAGATAGAGCTCCGTGGCGATACGCATGTACATATCGACGTTGAGGGCATTGAAATGGGTGATGAAGGGGCGGGCCGAGGCACCACCAGCGATCGACTGGAGGGTCGGGGTCTCCACCTCGGTATAGCCGTGGCGGTCGAAGAAGGCGCGCATGGTGCGAAGCACGGTGGCACGCTTGAGGAAGGTGTCCTTGACGCCGTCGTTGACGACGAGATCGACATAACGGCGACGGGCGCGCAACTCGGGGTCGTCAAACTTGTCGTAGGCCACGCCGTCCTTGTACTTGACGATGGGCAGCGGCTTGAGGCTCTTCGACAGGAGGACGAGCTCCTGGGCATGGACGCTGATCTCGCCCATCTGGGTCTTGAAGACGAAGCCACGCACGCCGATGAAGTCGCCGATGTCGAGCAATTTCTTGAAGACTACGTTGTATAAGTTTTTGTCCTCGCCCGGGCAAATGTCGTCGCGGGTGATGTAAACTTGGATTCTGCCTTTGCTATCCTGAAGTTCGACAAAGCTGGCCTTGCCCATGATACGGCGGCTCATCATACGTCCTGCAATGACCACCTCGCGCTTCTCGTCCTCCTTAAATTCGTCTCTGATCTCGGTAGAGAAAGCGTTGGTAGGATATTCTGCTGCGGGATACGGGTCGATACCCATCTCGCGCAGCTGCTGCAAACTTTGTCGGCGGCCAATCTCCTGGTCGCTCATTTCTAAAATGTTCATATTACCTAAGATATGATTCTATAATTATTTCTACGTTTGCAAAGATACAAAGAATATTCCGAAGGGCGTATCTTTTTACTGTTTTTTAGCGTATTGCGAGGAAAACAACCGTGGAAACAGCGTGTCACGGGGAAAAGAATTGCGAAAATAGTAGAAAACAACCGGTATAACCAACAACGGGTCCATCGCCGGGACACATAGCAAAAGAACTTGAACAAGATTTACAACAAAGAACAAACAACGCTTGCTTGTCCAACCAAGTTAGCTTTCTTCACTCAATGTCCATGACGACGTTAGGACAAGTGAAGAAAACAACCAATACAATATTTACCTGTACGCTTGAAATTATCCAATACGCCCTGAAAGGGCAGAAGTTCCTAGGAGGGTGTGTCAAAACTCCCAATATAAATAAAAAAA
>OGIV01001594.1_pt1 | contig 12940 bp, 9 predicted proteins | sample 1571861 | NCBI WGS metagenome assembly OGIV01 (sample SAMEA2582099, study PRJEB24529) | metagenome | biome: Human gut stool | place: China | collected 2011 | reverse complement strand
GGCAATAAAAAAGAATGTGATTCTTTTTGTATTGCTCTCGATTTGCATTATCTTTTGATAAGATAAGCTGCACTCGGCAATAAAAAAGAATGTGATTCTTTTTGTATTGCTCTCGATTTGCATTATCTTTTGATAAGATAAGCTGCACTCGGCAATAAAAAAGAATGTGATTCTTTTTGTATTGCTCTCGATTTGCATTATCTTTGTACCATGATATTCTATTTCTCAGGCACAGGAAACACGCTATGGGCAGCACAGACGCTTGCCGAGCGGTTGGGAGATCGGCTTGTCAATATGGCCGACGCGATAGGGGGAGAGGGACGTTATACCCTCGGAGAACATGAGGCCGTCGGCTTCATCTTTCCCGTTCATGGCTGGCGTACGCCCCGCCTTGTCCGGCAGTTTATCGACCAGCTCTCGATAGATGCTGGTGGAAAGTCCCACTACGCCTACCTCATCCTCACGGCAGGCGACTCCATCGGTCGCACCGTGGAGCGTCTGTTGCCCCATCTGCGCGCCAAGGGTATTGATCCTCAGCTCTTTGCCTCGATCATCATGCCCGAGTCCTATGTCGGACTGCCCTTCATGGATGTCGATACGCCCGCCAAGGAGCAGAAGAAGAAGGACGAGGCTGCCCGCCAGCTCGACGCCCTCGTTGAGACCATTGCCCGATGGGACTGCAGACGGCGTGACGACTCTTTTCGCTCGCTCACACGCGGTCCGATCCCAGGGTTCTTCTCCGGTCCCGTGGGGAGCTTCTTTGAGCGTTTCCTCATCACCGACAAGCCCTTTCATGTCGTTGCCGATCGCTGCATCAAGTGCGGACGTTGCGCCAGCGTCTGTCCCGTAGGCGATATCGAGGGCGGCAAGGGCCGTCAGCCCCAGTGGCTTCACCACGACGACTGCCTCACCTGCTTCTCCTGCTACCACCATTGTCCCACCCACGCCATCGAGTTTGGCGGACGGACGAAGCACAAAGGACAGTATTTCTATACGCGCAGGAAGTAGGGCGGGGGAGGGTTTGTCCTCCCGCCTTCGGGATGGTCTCGGGACGCCTTCGGGAGAAGACCTATCGCTCCCTCTGCTGGATGTACTGATATGAATCCTAACTTTTCAAGCCCACAGGAGGAATAGGCGTTGTCGAATCGTTGGTCTGAATCCTGTATTCCCAATCCTCGATGGTTCTGGTTGTGGTACTGAAGTTGATACCTATTTTAACGAGCTTTCTGCCATCAGCCTCAAAAGGAACCATATAGCCTTTGTTGTCTATTTGGGCTAAGGCTTCCTGGGCGGACTTGTTGATTTTTATCTCGAAGACGAAGATGGTGCTGGGAGAGAACATCACGGCGTCGGCTCTTCCCCTACAACTCTTTACCTGTGTGAGAACAGCTATGTTCATCATCGAAAGCATGATGTAGAAAACGGTCTCATAATAATACTCGTTTTTCTGCATATCTGCCAGTACATCCTTTCCGCCTTCTAGATAAGGTATAGAGGCAAAGTAGGACCTCATCAGCGTCATCGCCTTGTCGATATCTCCATACACCAACGCCTGATAGAATTTTGCCGCAAAGCCAAGCGAAGTGCCATCGCTCAGATTCGTGTAAAGCGGCAGCAGGTTCTCCATCAATCCTCCCTTTACTTCCTTGTTTGGAATACCCAGATAGTATCCATTGGTCAAAGGATCATATCTTTTGATAGTAAGATAACCGCTCTGGTAAAGCAGCGGGAGGGCATCCGTCATTCTTTCCGTAGGACGGTCGAATGAGGACGGAAAGGCGAAAACCTCATCCAGATTCATAACGTCTGTGTTGAATCTTTGCATCTGATGAATCAGATAAGTAGGAGTGCCTGTGGCAAACCAGTAGCTGCTGATGTAGCCGGCGGCAAAGCAACGCATCAAACTGAAGGGATTGAAGATATCCGGACAGTTGCGGCTGAAATGATAGCCATCATAGTTTTCGGTCAACTCTTGCTCCATTCTTTCAAAAGTCAATCCGTTGGTTGCTGCCAACTGCTCAATGTCCTGTTTCAGAGTAGTGGTGAGTTCTTCCTTGGTAATGCCGCAGATGGCAGCGAACTCTGGGTCCATGCTGATATTGGCCAGATTGTTGATGGTACTGAAGATGCTGAGCTGTGAGAATTTCGTGATTCCCGTGATGAAGGCGAACCTGATGTGGGCGTCATTGGCCTTGATTGGGGCATAAAACTCCTGCATGACGGTCCTGATCGCTGCGAGTTTGTCCTCGTCGTGGAGCACATCAAGAAGCGGAGCGTCATATTCGTCTATTATAATGACAACAGGTTTGCCTGTGTGCTCTTTTGTCGAGACAATCAGGCTTTTGAGTCTGTCTCCGGGAGTTTTGCTTTCTGGACTCTTTCCCCAAATGCTTTCATATTGGGAAAGCAAGACGTTGAATTTAGATTGTAAATCTTTGAGATCGCAATTCTTGAATGTTGACATGTCGAAGTGAAGGACTGGGTGTTCCGTCCACTCCTTTTCCAAGCCCTCGATGGCAAGCCCCTTGAACAGATCTTTCTCACCTGCAAAATAGGAATGAAGCGTACTGCTGAGAAGGGATTTTCCAAAGCGACGGGGACGGCTGAGAAATACATATTTGTACTTCTTGGTCATCCGATAGACGAGTGCTGTTTTGTCTACATAAACGCATTGTCTTGCGATGAGGTCGCTGAAAGTCTGTATTCCCACAGGATAAATTCTTTCCACCATGGTCTTTGCTTTTTTTTCTTTGTGGCAAAGTTACGAAAAGTTTTTGAGTATAGAGCGAATAAAAAGAAAAAGGTTTTTACGAGAAATAGGGTGACAAGGTCGTTCGTGTGGTTTCAATACAACTTCTGGCGTATAATAAAACCTGTCGGATACTAATAAAAACGGTCGGATACTACTAAGAAACCCCAACCAGCCTCAGGCTGATTGGGGTTGATATGATAGTCTTCTGTCTATTCGGTTGGGCCTTCAGCTATATGACTTGTCTTTCAGACTACTCCATAAGCCTTTTGACAACCTATTCTTCCGTCGTTCTGCTGTCGGCCAGCACCCGCCATAGTTTTTCGTCGGGCAGGGGCGAGACGACATCGATCGGCTGTTTGCTCACAGGATGTACAAAGGTCACGCGGTGGCTCAGCAGGCTGATGCCTCCATCGGGGTTGGATCGCGGCGCGCCATACTTCAAGTCGCCCTTGATGGGGCAGCCGATATGAGCCAGCTGCGTGCGGATCTGATGGTGGCGTCCCGTGAGCAGGTGGATTTCGAGCAGCACGTAGCGGTCGCTACGCCCGATGACCTTGTAGCGCAGCATAGCCTTCTTGCTGCCCGCCACCTCGTGGTCGTAGGCATAGGTCTTGTTCTGTCGCTCGTTGCGCACCAGCCAGTTGGTCAGCAGTCCCTCCGCTTCGGCCGGCTCATGCTGGACGATGGCCCAGTAGGTCTTGTGGACCTCACCCTTGCGAAACAAATCGTTGAGGCGGCTCAGCGCCTTCGAGGTCTTGGCAAAGACGACCAGTCCGGGCACGGGGCGGTCCAGACGGTGGACCACACCGAGAAAGACGTTGCCCGGCTTCTGATACTTCTCCTTCAACCATTCCTTGACGGTATAGGAGAGCGGAAGGTCGCCCGTCTTGTCGCCCTGTACGATTTCGCCCACCTCCTTATAGACGACGATGACGTGGTTGTCCTCGTAGAGTGGCTGCATCGTGCCTTACATGTTCATGCCGCCATCGACCTGGATGACCTGGCCGCTGACATAGCTTGAGAGGTCGGAGGCGAGGAAGAGGCAGACGTTGGCGATATCCTCGGTCTGTCCGCCACGGCGAAGAGGAATCTTGGCCATCCAGCCCTTGCGGATCTCCTCGGAGAGTTGGGCCGTCATCGGAGTCTCGATGAAGCCCGGGGCGACACAGTTGGCGCGCACGCCCTTGGGGCCGAGCTCCTGGGCGATAGACTTGGCCAGACCGATCATGCCTGCCTTGGAGGCCGAGTAGTTGCACTGGCCAGCGTTGCCGTGGACACCCACCACGCTCGACATGTTGATGATGGATCCGCCACGCTGGCGAAGCATGATGGGAGCGCAAGCGTGGATGAAGTTGAAGGCCGACTTCAGGTTGACGTTGAGGACGGCATCCCATTGTGCCTCCGACATGCGGAGCATCAGGCCGTCCTTGGTGATTCCGGCATTGTTGACGAGGATGTCGATGCTGCCGAAGTCGGCGTGGATCTGCTTCACGACGGTCTCGGTCTCGGCAAAGTCGGCGGCATTGCCCGCATAGGCGCGGCAGGTGACGCCCAGGGCCTCGATCTCCTGGCGTGTGGCCTCAAGGCCGGCAGCCATGTCGTCGTTGAGGACAAGGTCGGTGAATGCGATGTTAGCGCCCTCGCTGGCGAACTTCATCGCCACGGCCTTGCCAATACCACGGGCTGCACCCGTAATCAATGCTGTTTTTCCTGTTAAAAGTCCCATAAATCTTTTATTTTGTTGTTGTTACTGTCCTTGTTTCAAAGTCGTCTTGCCCAATGCGCCATAGACCACCTTGGCCACCATCGGCCGCGAGGTCTCCTCGGTCAGCCCGTGGCCCAGTCGCCCGTAGATGAACGGCACCTCCAGGCCCTTGATGCAGTAGTGGGTGATGTCGGCGACCAGATAGACGTCGTCGATGTCAAACTCGTCGTCGGCCTTGGCTTCGGAATAGACCTTGCGGAAGAGTTCGATCTCGTCCTCGTCGAAGTTCTTGCGCACCTGCTCCACCTTCCAGATGTTGCGGAAGAACTCCGCGCGCAGGTTGCCGTTGCGGATGACGGTCTCCTTGATCATGCTCAGATGGGTGTAGATGAGCTCGATGATCTTGTCCTGGGGACTGATCTTCTTGTTGGCCACTTCGTCCAGCTTGTCCGACAATCGCTCCAGCTCCGACTCGATGACGGCGGAATAGACGTCGTCCTTGCTCTTGAAATAGGTATATAGCGTGCGGCGACCCTTGCCCGAAGCTTTGGCAATGTCGTTCATCGTAGTGTTGGCTATGCCGTTCTTGGCAAACAACTGCCGCGCTACGTCAACTAGTTTTTGTCTCGTTTTCGATATGGACATAATCAAATATACCTAAATACTAAAATAACAGGTTGCACAAGAACCCTTTTCGTGTGCAAAAGTACCAATATTATTTGACAGCACCAAAACTTTCCCCTACAAATTGCACACTTTAACACGCTGTGCATGACGCGGGCAGGTCTTGGCCCGTCGGCTCCTTGCGGGCGAAGGAGAATAGGCGCGTGGGACAAGAATTCTCCTCGTCGTGGTGGTCCGTGACGTCGCGAGGGAGAAATCCTTTGTGATATTTACCGCCTTAAATTTGCCGTTTTGAAGAAATAATTGTATTTTTGCACAAACTTTGAATATGGCAGAGGAAACAAAAAATTATTGCGCTATGTTTCAGCCCTTTAGCTTCCGACGCGATCAGGACGCGTTCGGAGGAAGGTGGCGTGTTGGCCCTATTCAATCACTCATTAGAAAACACTTTTAAGCTAAAAAGAATATGTGTGGTATTGTAGGATACGTTGGAACGAAAAGACAGGCTTACCCCATACTGGTCAAGGGGTTGAAGCGATTGGAATATCGTGGTTACGATAGTGCCGGAGTGGCCTTGATCAATCCCGACGGCGTGCTGAGCGTCGATAAGGAGAAGGGCAAGGTGGCCGATCTGGAGCGCTATTGCGCGGACAAGGACACACGAGGCACGATCGGTATCGCCCACACGCGTTGGGCCACCCATGGCGAGCCCTCGGCGCGCAACGCCCACCCCCACTACTCGCAGTCGCGCAACCTGGCCATCATCCACAACGGCATCATCGAAAACTATGCCGAGATCAAGGCACGCCTGGAGGAGAAGGGCGTCCGTTTCCGTTCCGATACCGACACGGAGGTGCTCGTGCAGCTCATCGAGTACATCCAGGAGCGCAAGCAGATCGAACTGCTGCCTGCCGTCCAGCTGGCCCTCCACCAGGTCGTAGGCGCCTATGCCATCGCCCTGCTCGACAGTCGCCATCCCGACACCATCATCGCAGCGCGCAAGCAGAGCCCGCTGGTGGTGGGTATAGGCGAGGGAGAGTTTTTCCTCGGGTCGGACGCCAGCCCCATCATCGAGTTTACCGACAAGGTCGTCTATCTCGAGGACGGCAACATCGCCGTGATGAAAGCCGGCGAGGAGTTGCAGATCGTCAATATATATAATGAGAAACTGCTGCCCGAGGTCAAGACCGTCGATATCGACCTCGGACAGATCGAGAAAGGGGGCTTCCCCCACTTCATGCTCAAGGAGATCTTTGAGCAACCCGAATGTCTGGAGAACTGCATGCGCGGGCGCATCAACGTGGACCACAACCACGTGGCCCTCTCGGCCGTCATCGACTACCGCAAGGAGCTGCTCGCGGCCAAGCGCATCATCATCGTGGCCTGTGGCACGAGCTGGCACGCCGGCCTCATCGGCAAGCAGCTTATCGAGTCGTTCTGTCGTGTGCCCGTCGATGTGGAGTACGCCTCGGAGTTTCGCTACCGCAACCCCGTGGTAGGACCAGGCGACGTGGTCATCGCCATCTCGCAGAGTGGCGAGACGGCCGATACGCTGGCAGCCGTGGAACTGGCCCGCGAGCGTGGCGCCTTCATCTATGGCGTTTGCAACGCCGTGGGTGCCAGCATCCCCCGCGCCACCCATACGGGATCCTACATCCACGTAGGCCCCGAGATTGGCGTGGCCTCGACCAAGGCCTTCACGGGCCAGGTCACGGTGCTCACCCTCTTCGCCCTCGCCCTCGGTGCCGCCAAGGGCACGGTGGCGCGCGAGGAGTATGTGCGCACCATCGAGGAACTGGCCAACATCCCAGACAAGATCCGCGAGGTGCTGAAACTCAGCGACCAGCTGGCCGAGCTCGCCCGTACCTTCACCTATGCACACAACTTCCTCTACCTCGGCCGTGGATACAACTATCCCGTCGCGCTGGAGGGGGCCCTGAAGCTGAAGGAGATCTCCTACATCCATGCCGAGGGCTATTCGGCAGCCGAGATGAAGCACGGCCCCATCGCGCTCATCGACTCCGACATGCCCGTCGTGGTCGTGGCTACCCACGACGCGATGTATGAGAAGGTGCGCTCCAACGTCCAGGAGATCAAGGCACGCGAGGGACGCGTCATCGCCTTTGTCTCGAAGGGCGAGCAGGACATCACTCGGATGGCCGACGCGACGATCGAGCTGCCCGACACGCTGGAGTGTCTGGAGCCGCTCATGGCCACCGTGCCCCTGCAGTTGCTGGCCTACTATATCGCTGTCTGCAAAGGCAAGGATGTTGACCAGCCGCGCAACTTGGCCAAGAGCGTGACGGTGGAATAACAAAAAAGCAATAATGTCTAAATAAGCCCGTCGCCGACGTGGCGGGCGTGAACAAGATATATGGAGAATAACATACACGAGGATTGTGGCGTGGCCATGATTCGCTTGCTGAAACCGCTGGAGTACTACCAGCAGAAGTATGGTACATGGATGTACGGCCTCAACAAGCTCTATCTGATGATGGAGAAGCAGCACAACCGTGGCCAGGAGGGCGCCGGCATGGCGGCCGTGAAGCTCCAGTCGGAGCCGGGTAATGAGTATATGTTCCGCGAGCGGGCGGAGGGCAAGAACGCCGTGACCGATATCTTCGGTATCGTGCACGAGAAGCTGAGCCACTACACGCCCGAGCAGCTTTCCGACGCCAGTTTCGCGAGCGACCATCTGCCCTTTGCGGGCAACCTGTACATGGGCCACCTGCGCTATTCCACCACGGGCAAGAGCGGCCTCACCTATGTGCACCCGTTCCTGCGCCGCAACAACTGGAAGGCCAAGAACCTCTGCATGTGTGGCAACTTCAACATGACCAACATCGAGGAGATCTTCCAGAAGCTCACCCGCCAGGGCCAGTGTCCGCGCATCTATAGCGACACCTATATCCTGCTGGAGCTGATGGGCCATCGCCTCGACCGCGAGGTGGAGCGCAACTTTGTCATTGCCCGCGACAACGGACTGAAGGACCAGGACATCACGCGCTACATCGAGGACCATGTCGAGATGGCCAATGTGCTCAAGACGACCATGACCGACTTCGACGGAGGCTATGTCGTCTGTGGCATCACCGGCAGCGGCGACTTCTTCTCCATGCGCGACCCCTGGGGCATCCGTCCGGGCTTCTACTACAAGAACGACGAGATCGTCGTCGTCGCCTCGGAGCGCCCTGTGCTGCAGACCACCTTCGACCTCGAGTGTGAGGACATCCAGGAGCTGCAGCCCGGCGAGGCCATCATCGTCAATAAGGCCGGCGAGTGCTCCATGCACCAGATCGTGCCGCAGCGTGGCGACGCCGCCTGCTCCTTCGAGCGCATCTACTTCTCCCGCGGATGCGACCGCGATATCTACAACGAGCGCAAGAAGCTCGGAGAGCAGCTCACGGATCCCGTCCTCAAGGCGGTCGATTACGATATCAACCACACCGTGCTCTCCTTCATCCCCAACACCGCCGAGGTGGCTTTCTACGGCCTCGTGCAGGGTTGCGAGCGCTGGCTCACGGAGCGCAAGATAGAGCAGGTGCGCCAGTTGGAGAGCGTCGAGGAGGTGGACGACGAGGCCCTCATCAGTGTCCTGCGCCAGCATGTGCGCTCTGAGAAGGTGGCCTGGAAGGACATCAAGCTGCGCACCTTCATCACCGAGGGCAACTCGCGCAACGACCTCGCAAGCCACGTCTATGACATCACCTACGAGAGCATCGAGGGTGGGGTGGACAACCTGGTCATCATCGACGACTCCATCGTTCGCGGCACGACGCTCAAGGAGAGCATCCTCCGCATTCTCGACCGCCTCCATCCGAAGAAGATCGTCGTGGTGTCGAGTGCGCCGCAGATCCGCTATCCCGACTACTACGGCATCGACATGGCTCACCTGGAGGAGTTTTGCGTCTTCCGTGCCACGGTGGCGCTGATCCAGGAGCGGGGCATGGAGGACGTGCTCGGCGAGGTCTATAGCAACTGTCTCAAAGCCCTGCGCAAGCCGAAGGGCGCCATCGAGGAAAACCCCGTCAAGGGCGTCTATAAGCCGTTCACGGTGGAGGAGATCAACCGCAAGATCGTCGAGATGCTGCGTCCGCAGGGCATGACGACGCCTGTGGAACTGGTCTTCCAGAGCATCGAGGGACTCCATGAGGCCATCCCCTACAACCATGGCGACTGGTACTTCACGGGCGACTATCCCACCGACGGTGGCATGCGCCAGGTCTGCAGGGCCTATATCAATTTTTATAAGAACATAATTCAAAACTCTTAATAATGCGCAAAGTAACCTTACAGCTCAGCGACGGTACTGAGTTTCATGGTAAGAGCTTCGGCTACGAGCAGCCCGTGGCCGGCGAGGTGGTGTTCAACACTGCCATGATGGGCTACCCTGAGAGCCTTACCGACCCGTCCTATGCGGGTCAGCTTCTCACGATGACTTTTCCGTTGGTGGGCAACTATGGCGTGCCGCCATTCACATTTGACAAGCAGACGGGTCTTCCCGACTTCATGGAGAGCGACCGTATCTACGCCTCCGCATTGATTGTATCTGATTATAGCGAGCAGTATTCCCATTGGAATGCCGTCGAGAGCCTCGGCGAGTGGCTCCAGCGCGAGAAGGTGCCTGGCATCACGGGCATTGACACGCGCGAACTGACGAAGGTGCTGCGCGAGCATGGCGTGATGATGGGCAAGATCCTCTTCGACGATGAGCCCAACAACGTGCCGGAGGCCGACTATGAGGGCGTCAACTTCGTGGACCGCGTCTCCGTCAAGGAGATCGTCCGCTACAACGAGGGTGCGGGCCGCAAGGTCGTGCTGGTCGATTGTGGCGTCAAGGCCAACATCATCCGCGAGCTGATCCAGCGTGGCGTGGAGGTGGTCCGCGTGCCCTGGAACTACGACTATACCGACATGGAGTTTGACGGTCTCTTCCTGGCCAATGGTCCTGGCGACCCCGACATGTGCTCCGAGGCCGTGGAGATCATCCGCAAGCAGATGAGCCGCAGCCGCAAGCCCATCTGTGGTATCTGCATGGGCAACCAGTTGCTCTCCAAGGCTGCTGGCGCCACGATCTATAAGTTGAAGTACGGCCACCGCGGCCACAACCAGCCGGTGCGCATGGTGGGCACGGAGAAGTGCTTCATCACCTCGCAGAACCACGGCTACGCCGTCGATGCGCGCACGCTGGACAAGGACTGGGAGGAGCTCTTCGTCAATATGAACGATGCCTCCAACGAGGGTATCCGCCACAAGGAGAATCCCTGGTTTAGCTCGCAGTTCCACCCCGAGGCTTGCTCGGGCCCGGTCGATACGGAGTTTATGTTCGATAAGTTTGTTGAAACATTGAAGCAGTCATGATAGAACAACATATAAAGAAGGTATTGATTCTCGGTTCCGGCGCGTTGAAGATTGGTGAGGCCGGCGAGTTTGACTACTCCGGCAGCCAGGCCCTCAAGGCCCTGCGCGAGGAAAATATCGAGACGGTGCTCATCAACCCCAATATTGCCACGGTGCAGACCTCCGAGGGTGTGGCCGACCAGATCTACTTCCTCCCCGTGCAGCCCTATTTCGTCGAGCGCGTTATCGAGAAGGAGCGTCCCGACGGCATCCTCTTGTCCTTTGGTGGACAGACCGCACTCAACTGTGGTGTGGAACTGGAGAAGAGCGGCGTGCTGAAGAAGTTTGGCGTGAGCGTCCTGGGTACTCCCGTGGAGGCCATCATGAACACGGAGGACCGCGAGCTCTTCGTCGAGCAGCTTGACCAGATCGACGTCAAGACCATCAAGAGCGAGGCTTGCGAGGACATGGAGCAGGCCCGCAAGGCTGCTGAGCAACTCGGCTACCCCGTCATCATCCGTGCAGCCTATGCGCTGGGCGGACTGGGTAGTGGCTTCGCAGACAACGAGGAGGAGCTGACCCGCCTCTGCGAGAAGGCCTTCTCTTTCTCTCCCCAGGTGCTGGTGGAGAAGAGCCTCAAGGGCTGGAAGGAGATAGAGTACGAGGTGGTGCGCGACCGCTACGACAACTGCATCACGGTCTGCAACATGGAGAACTTCGACCCGCTGGGCATCCATACGGGTGAGAGTATCGTCATCGCTCCATCGCAGACTCTGACCAACAGCGAATATCACAAGCTGCGTGCGCTCTCCATCAAGATCGTGCGCCATATCGGCATCGTTGGCGAGTGCAACGTGCAGTACGCCTTCGACCCGCAGAGCGAGGACTATCGTGTCATCGAGGTCAACGCGCGCCTCTCCCGTTCTTCGGCCCTGGCTTCCAAGGCCACGGGCTATCCCCTGGCTTTCGTGGCCGCCAAGCTTGGCCTGGGCTACGGACTCTTCGAACTGAAGAACTCCGTCACCAAGACCACCTCGGCCTTCTTTGAGCCGGCCCTCGACTATGTGGTCTGCAAGATTCCGCGCTGGGATCTGAGCAAGTTCCGCGGTGTGGACAAGGAGCTGGGCAGCTCCATGAAGTCGGTTGGCGAGGTGATGGCCATCGGTCGCAACTTCGAGGAGGCTATCCAGAAGGGTCTGCGCATGATTGGACAGGGAATGCACGGCTATGTGGAGAACAAGGAGCTGGAGATCGACGACATCGACGCGGCGCTGCGTGAGCCGACGGACAAGCGTGTCTTCGTCATTTCCAAGGCCATGCACAAGGGCTACACCGTCGATCAAATCCACGATCTGACGAAGATCGACCGCTGGTTCCTCTACAAGCTGCGCCATATCATCGACATCGACGAGGAGCTGAAGCGCCACAATGTCAACACGCTGGGCAAGGACCTGCTCCGCGAGGCAAAGGTCTATGGCTTCAGCGACTTCCAGATAGCACGCGCCATCGGACTGGAGGATGAGTGCAAGAACATGCACCAGGCCAACCTCGTGGTGCGCAAGTTGCGCAAGAGCTACGGCATCCTGCCGGTGGTGAAACAGATTGATTCCACGGAGGGGTTCCGGCGGATGCGGTCCATCAAGGTCAGGTAATCCCCGCCTCCCCGCTCGCTATGCACGGAGGTCGTGTCATAATCGGGGCTTTCCTCCGGGATCACGCCGAAACTCACATGATACGTATGCTCGATGTTAAAGCCCAAGGGCTGCGAGTAGAGTCTGTACATCACGAACAAGGCGTCCGCCGCGTACCACAGGAAGATAGAGACCACGAGCATTTCCAACCAGATAAACAAGTTCCCCTTGCGCTCGTTCCAGAGTTGTTTTAGAATCATCTTATACATAGCGTCAACCATTTATAGAGTCCGTAATATTCAATCTTGACATTCGCCAAGCCGGGAGGCCGGCGGAAAACAGGTTCAGCACGAGGCAGAACAGGAAGGCGGCGATAAAGACCGCCCCGTTAAACATCCCGGTGGAAAGCCCCGTCTTCCCCAGCGAGGTGACCAGCAACCAGTCCCTCAGCAACAACATGGCGCCGTACGACATCGCCAATCCCAGCAGCCCGCCGAGCAGGGTCAAGACCATGTTCTCGGACAGCACTTGCCAGAGGATCGTGCCTTGCGTGGCCCCGAAAGCCCGGCGTACGCCAAGCTCGGCCATCCGGCGGCGCATCCTCGACAGGGTGATGCCCGATAGGTTCAAGGCCGGAACCAGCAGGAGGATGAAAAGGATGATACCGTAACGGACGTAGAGGTAGAAGAGGTTCGCCCCGAACTCGCTACCGCCGCCGATCCATTCCTCGATCTGGGTGGAGGGCTGGTGAAGGATATCGGCCTTGACGTCCCGGGTCTTGGCGTTGAACTCCTCGACCTTCCGCAGCGCCTCGGTTCTCAACTCCTCCCTCGTGACGCCCGGTTTCAGCAGGACGCAACAGCTATACGAGCCGTTGATACCCTCTTG
>OGIV01001588.1_pt1 | contig 12972 bp, 8 predicted proteins | sample 1571861 | NCBI WGS metagenome assembly OGIV01 (sample SAMEA2582099, study PRJEB24529) | metagenome | biome: Human gut stool | place: China | collected 2011 | reverse complement strand
TCAGCAGCTGGGCGTCCAGCCGCTGGATGCTGTCCGGCATGGCGTAGCCCTGATAGGGGTAGCTCTGGTGCCGGTCAAGACCGCGCAGCTCCACCCGCTGTCCGTTCAGGTACAGCCCGCCCGCCACGAACTGCACGGTGCGGAAGCCGAACCGCACCGTTTTTTCGTCCAGCACCCGGTCGGGCAGACCGCCGGTGCCGGGGCGGATGAGCCGCACGGTCAGGGCGTACAGGGTGGGGTGCTCCAGGCTCCACGGGTGCACGTTGTTCAGCGTGCCGGTGATGGGCAGGGAAAGCTCGCCGCTGTACACCGCCCGGCTCCCGGCGGGGCTGCGGATCTCGGCCTGCAGGGTGCAGCCGATCGTCTCGCCCACGGTGGCTGTGTAGATGCGGAAATCGCCCTCCGCCTTTGCCTCGATGAACACGTCCCGCAGATAGGCGGGCTCCTTGATATCCAGACTGACGGCGCGGTAGATGCCGCCGTAGGTCAGCGCGTCCAGCTGCCCGCCGAAGGGCGGGATGTTCAGATCCTCCCGGCTGTCGCAGCGCACAGCCACCACGTTCTTCTGCCCCAGCTGCAGCGCGCCGGTCAGGTCCACCGTAAAGGCGGTGTAGCCGCAGCCATGGTGGAACACCCGTCGCCCGTTGCAGAACACGGTGGCATCGTGCGCCACTGCCCCGAAGGTAAGCAGCACGGTGCGGCCCAGCCACTCCTTGGGCGCAAAAAACTCCCGCCGGTAGCCGCACAGGCGCTGGTAGTCGTTCTCGCTGCAATAGTTATAGGGCAGCGGCTTGACCGTGTGGGGCAGCCGCACCGGGGTAAGGGAAAGCTCCGGGCACTCCGGGCGCACCAGCGCCGGGTCAAAGGTGGGGGCGAACAGCCAGCCCTCGTTCCAATCGTAGTGTTCCATAGCAGGATCTCCGTCTGAATGATAAGCTTATAGAGGTATGGTATCACAAAGTTATGAACGAAAAAAGCATTCGCGCCCCTTTTGTGCCGGAACAGCAGAAATTTTGTAGTGCGCGAAAGCCATCGGTGGCAGGTTGCCCAATGGATGTGGGACGAAATTGTGCAACCATCCAAAAACCCAAAAGAATGAACGGAAAAATGGAAAAATGGCTGAAAATGCCGCAAAAAGCGGTACAATAAAAAACGGAAGTATAGGGGTATGCTTCCGGTGCAAATAAAATAGAAAGGAATTATGAACAATGAAACGAATCCTTGCGGTGTTTCTGACACTGGCAATGGCGCTGAATATTGCGCCCATGGCTGCTTTTGCGGCTGCGGACAGCGATGCGGCACCCATTGTTGCCGTTGAAGAAACAGATGAAAATGCCTCGTCTCAGCCGGACGAGCAAACGGCGAGAGCCATTGCGTCCGACCCGTTTTTGCAGGCAGCCTATGCCCAAACGGAACAGGAGCAGACCGGTCGGGCAGAGGTGGATACCTCCAAGGTGTCCGTAAGTGCAACGAACAGCTTTGGCCAGTTGCTGGTGAATGGCATGGAGGGACAAAATGCAGATGCTGACGGCTCCACAAATCGTATTACAAATGTGACGATGAATGGACGCACGGCGAATGTACAGTATGTGCTGGACGGCACAGCAGACCTTATGGTGGCTATTTATACGGATGGCACCGAGGAAGAAATGGTAGCCAGCGGCACAACGGAAGTGTCTGGCAACGCTGACAACGGCGCGGCACAGGTGTCTATTGTAGGCGATATCCCCGAAACCTACACCATCAAGGCATTTCTGCTGGACAAAACTGACCATTCGCCGCTGAGCAGCGCCTACACGGATGTGTCGCATACGCAGGTGATGGTCGATCTGGATAAGGCAACCGTCAACGACTTCCCGGAAGACCGTGTCATCAATCTGGACGATCAGGATAATACGAACTTTGCTGTTGTCAACAAAGAAACGACTTTGCTGACATACGAGGACAACACAGCGGGCGAAAACCAGCTGCTCAGCGAGGATGATACCAGCCTTGTGTACACGTTTGGCAACGCCGGTGCTGAAATCAGAAATTTACAGCCGGGCGATATCCTGACGTATGAATATGCGCCGGGTGAGCTGCTCATCGCACGGGTACAGGACATCACGGTCAATGGGGATATTGTGACCATTCAGGGTGACGATACGCTGGAACCTACCGATGTGTTCGATATTCTTAAAATTGAAGAATTTGCGGATTCTGGAGAACTGGTCCATAGTGATGAAGGAATGGACCCGGCTGTGACCTATCTGGGAGTGTCAACCGGAGTGGATGCCGAAAACAAGTTTGAAATAAAGGATGGAGCGATTAGTGATAACGTTCCAATTGTGGATAATGTTACACATGAATTTGCATTAAATGGAACGCTTAATGACATAAAAGATGGCATGCTTTCTGTAACGGTGAATGGCGAAGCTTCGTTATTTGCAAATATTGATTTTGCTTATTATATAGCGTGGAATAAGCAGTGGATAGCATTGTCCAGTCAGGTCAGCATTTCGGGTAAAATTTCTGTCGGTGGGGCTATTTCGGCAAAGGTCCCATTGGGACCGCTCCATACACCAAAGATGTTGAAAAAAATTGGCATAGAAGCAGAAATTACACCGAATATTGTTCTTGAGCTTTCTGGGCAGATTACCTTTAAATTCAGCTATGAACAGCGCATGCTTCTGGGTTATTCCACGATGGGTGGATTTCAGAATCTAAGCGAACCGGCAAAAGGAAAAGTTGAGCCGGTTATGGATGATGATAAGAGCACATCGAAAACGATCAGCATATTTGCGGGCTTGGAGATTGGACCCAAAGTTCAATTGGGCGATGAACTGCTGTGGGTAGAGTTTAAGCTGAAAGGCGGTGTAAAGGCTTCTGCAGAGCCACTTGGAACGGGTGAAGGAGTAAGACATGAATGTGCACAATGTCTGGATTTTACGGAAAAGTTGACGGGAAAGCTTACAATAAAACTGATCCTGCTAAAAAAGGACTTGGTAAATGTCGGAGTTCCGGAAGAAATAAATCTTCTTGATATCCCGATTGGAAATTGGTATTGGTCACTGACCTTCGGAGAGGTAGGCGAAGGTACTTGTCCACATTTGACCTATCATGTACAAATCTCGGTAAAGAATCATCGAGAATCCGGCATTACGATTTATGAAAAATTGACGTCCGGAACGCAGATGAAATTTGTTGAACTTGGCAAAACGGATGAAAATGGAACACTGCAAGTATACCTTCCGACGGGAAATCATGATTTAACGGCAAGTATAGGAAAGCAAAATTATAGCGGAATGGCGATGATAACAGGCTCTCCGACAGAGATTGAATTGAGCCAGGAACGCACAGAACAGCCGGATGAACCGGAAAAATCGGATTATACCATCGAGAATGGACGGCTTACCATCTACAATGAAAATATGATGATGGACTATGCGCGCGCAGAGGATACGCCATGGTACGGCTCCCGTGATGAAATCACATACATTCTTACGCAGTATGGTGTGAAAAAAATCAGCAGCTATGCCTTCGCAGACTGCAACAAGGTGGCAGAGGTTTATATTGGTGATGAGATAACCGAAATCGGCGATTATGCATTTTCCGGGTGTTCTTCTCTGAAAAAAATCACCTTTGTTGGCACGATGGCAAAGTGGAAGGAAATTCAAATTGGAGCAGGAAATGATGTGCTGAATAAGGTCACTATCATCTGCTCAGATGGTGTGATCAACGCAAGCGAAGGTGAAAACGTTCTTGTGTCCGGAAAGTGCGGAGAGAATTTATTCTGGTATGTAACAGAAAATGTCGAGCTCATAATAGTAGGAACGGGAGATATGTACGACTACGGATATATGAATGCTCCATGGTATACGGTGAAAAAAGCAAGTGGATATACAACAAGAATTCAATCAGTCCAATTAAGTGATGGAATGACCAAGATTGGAAATCATGCATTTATGGAGGCACCAATCAAAGAAGTGGATATTCCGGATAGTGTGAAAGTGATTGGAACGAGAGCATTTCTAAACTGTAATAAGCTGGAAGAAGTTTTCATCCCAAACGGTGTGACGGAGATTGGTGAAAGCTCTTTTTCAGGATGTCATAATATAAAAAATGTTACAGGCATGGAAAACATAGCTAAAATAGGAAGTGGCGCGTTTGAGTATTGCAGTGGGTTGACCAGTATTGAAATTCCTGACAGTGTAATGGAAATCGAAAGGGAAGCGTTTGCATCATGCACAATTCTGATGGATGCCACATTACCTCATAACGAAGCGTATACTACAATTGCATCTAAACTTTTCTCTGAGTGTGAAAACTTGAAAACAATTAACATTCCTGACAATGTGACAGAAATAGAAGGTAATGCTTTTGAAGGCTGTAGTGAGCTGGCATCCGTTAGCGGAATGAAAAATGTAAAAGTGATAGGCACACATTCTTTTTGGATGTGCAAAAAATTAGTAGAGATTCATCTCACTGATACGATAGAGAAAATTGGCGTAGGGGCATTTGCAGGGTGCGCTCAAATTTCTCAAGTGAAGCTTCCGCAAAATACAGAATATACAAAAGTAAATGATGAAACTTTTTGGGGCTGTGAAAATTTGACAGATGTGGATATTCCCAATAATGTGACTAGAATTGGTGAATCTGCATTTGCAAGATGTGAGAAAATAAAAACGCTTTTGCTTCCCCTGAATATGACGACGATTGGAGCGAGAGCGTTTAGCGGATGCACAATGCTGGAAACGATTGAAATTCCACGTGGTGTAACTGGAATTGGTGGTAGTGCATTTTCTGAATGCTCAAAATTAAAAGAGGTGGTACTACCGGAAAACATAAGCGGATTGGATACGGGGACGTTTAGAAATAGTGGACTGGTTAAAATTACATTGCCGAAAACAATTGGAAACATTGCACCGACAACATTTGAAAATTGTGCGGAATTAAGTGATGTTGTTTTTACAGGAACAAAGAATGAGTGGAGCAAAGTCGTCATATATCCATATGGAAATGATATGCTACAGTCCGCCACCATCCACTGCACAGACGGCGATATTGTTCCCACCACTGAAAACTCCATCACTGGTGATACCTCTGCAACAGAAAACGGTAGCTATCAGGCGACCTTCTCCGGTGTGGAGGCAGGCAAGGACTATGTTATCATCGTCAGCCGCTCTGGCAGTGACCCGCTGAGTGCAGATAACCTGCTGTACATCAACCAGATCACGGCAGATGCCGATGGCGAGCTGACTGTGCCGTTTATTACGGCAGCAGACGCAGAGGAGATGACCTATGTGGTCGCCTGCGCACAGGATGATGCGACGGTCGATCCTGACCAGCCGGACAAGCCCGGCGGGGACGAACCCTCTTCCGGCGATGACGGCGGCGGTGCGGCCATTATCCTGATCGGCGGCGTGGCAGCCGTGGCGGCGGTAGCCGGTGTGGTACTGATGATGCCGGTCAAGGTGGAAGGCACTGTAAAGATAGCAGACCAGCCGGTGGCAAATGCCACTGTACAGGTGCTAAAGAACGGCAATGTGGCAGCGCAGACTACCACGGACGCAAACGGCCACTTTACCGTCAAGGTAAAGCGCGGCGGCTACACCCTGCGTGTGCAGTGGACGGACGCCAGCGGCCAGCCTGTGATGCGCACGGTGGACTTCAAGGCACCCGACGCAAATCTGAACGTGGCGGCATAAGCTGCGCGTAACAGAAAAGCAGACCCAATAAAAAGACCGGAACGGCCTTGCCTTTTAGGGGCAGAGCAGTTCCGGTCTTTTGTGCGTTTTTTAGCGGATAAAGCTGGTCATGGGGCGGGGCGGGTTCTGCGGGTGGTCGATGCCTGCAGCCTTACCGGCTTCGATGCAGTGCAGCAGCCATGCCATGTTGCGGCCCAGTTCCTGCATCACGGCGCAGCCCTCGGCGTCCTGCAATACCTGCTCGGGGTTGGAGCCGTGTACCATGGCCCAGTAGGAGCCGTTGACCAGCGGCATGTGGAAGAACTGGGGGTACTTGACCAGCTGGTCAAGGGTGGAGGTGGTACCGGCGCGGCGGGCAGAGCAGCAGATGGCGGCGGGCTTGTAGGCCAGATACTTGCCGCCTGCGTAGGCCAGACGGTCCATAAAGCTGGCCATGTTGCCCGCAGCGGAGGCGTAGTGCACCGGACTGCCGAACACAAAGGCGTCGGCGGTCTTTGCCTTCTCGATGGCCTCGTTGACCACGCCGCCGAACACGCACCCGTTGCCGCTGCGGCAGCCGCCGCAGCCGATGCAGCCGCCCACGGGCTGACCGCCGACGTGCAAAATCTCGGTTTCGACGCCCTGTGCCTTCAGCTCCCCGGCAATGAGGGAAAGGGCGGTGTAGGTGCAGCCCTTCTCGTGGGGGCTGCCGTTGATGAGCAGAACTTTCATGCTGTATACTCTCCTTTGCTGAAATGCGCCGTAAAATGCGCAATATTGCTGCTATGATTGTAGCACAAAGCCGCCCGCAGCGCAATGCGGGCTCTTGACAATGCTATGCAGTTGGGAGATAATAAAGGATACGAAAGAGTTCAAACCGGCTGCCGCGGGGGCGGCAGCTACGGCAAGGAGGTAACATCATGCGCGTGATCGCAGGAGAAGCCCGGGGCCGCAGGCTGGAAGCACTGCCCGGCACCGATGTGACCCGCCCCACCCTCTCGCAGGTGAAGGAGGCGATGTTCAGCATCGTACAGTTCGACCTGCCCGGGGCCCGGGTGCTGGATCTGTATGCCGGCAGCGGCCAGCTGGGCATTGAGGCGCTGAGCCGGGGTGCGGCCCGGTGCGTCTTTCTGGACGAGAGCCGGGAGGCCGTAAGCATCGTGATGCGCAACTGCAAGGCCTGCGGCGTTTTCGACCGCAGCCGGGTGAATATTGGCGAAGCTGCGCGGTTCTTATCGGCCTGCCGGGAGCAGTTCGATCTGGTGCTGCTGGACCCGCCCTTCCGCGGCGGCACGCTGGAAAAGATCCTGCCTGCCGTGGAAAAGTGCGTTGCTCCCGGCGGCATCGTGCTGTGCGAGAGCGAAACAGGCATCGTGCTGCCCGCGCAGGCGGGCAGTCTGACCCTGCAAAAACAGTATAAATACGGCAAGGTGCTGCTGTGGAAGTACACAAAGCCCATGCAGCCCGCCGCTGAGCAGGAGGGAGAAGCCTTATGAACGTGAACGAGCTTTTGGATACCATTGAGGATGCACTGGAGGAGAGCGCAAATGTGCCCCTTTCCGGCGGCAAGCGCATCGTGGATGTGGAGCAGATCCGGGATTATCTGGACGAGGTGCGGGCGGCTCTGCCCGGTGAGCTGCGGCAGGCGCAGCAGATCGTGAACGACCGGGCACAGATCGTGGACAGCGCCAACGCACAGGCACAGGCCATTGTGAAAAAGGCCGAGGAGCGCGCCCGCATTCTGGTCAGCGACGCCGAGATCGTCAAGGCCGCCCAGCAGCGCGCTTCTGAGATCACCTCCGCAGCCCAGACCGAGGCGCGCACCCTGCGCCAGACCGTGACCGACTACTGCGAGAATATGCTGCGCACCACCGAGGACACCATGGTGGAAAACGCCGCACAGGTCAAAAACATCCGTAACAGCCTGCGCCAGAACGCCAAGAAAAACGGCTGATAACAGCCAACTTTCCACACAAATTCCACACATTGCGGAAAACACAGTCCCTGCGAGCAAAAATGACGGCTCACAGGGACTTTTTTTGTGGATTTTTGCGGCAAAAAGCCGCCCGAAAACCCTTGCATTCACGGGTCTGATTTGCTACAATAAAGATGTATCGGTGGGGCAAAGTGGGTAAAAGTAGGGCACACGCCCTGCAAACGCCCCTGAAAGGGGGAGCAGCGCGTGTTTTTTGGCCGTTATGATTACACCATCGACGCCAAGGGGCGGCTGAACTTCCCCGCAAAATTCCGGGATGCCATGGGCGAGAGTTTCGTGGTGCTGGAATGGGTGGACAGCTGCCTGTTCGCACTGCCCATGGAGGAAGTCCAGCGGCTGGCGGACAAGCTGGAAAGCGACGAGCTGATGGATAGCTGGGCCATTTCCGGCGACCTGTTCAGCACCGCCTGCGAGGTGGCACCGGACAAGCAGGGACGCATCCTGCTGCCCGCAGAGCTGCGCGCCTACGCCGGGCTGGAAAAGGACGTGACCATCATCGGCAACCGCAACCACGCCGAGATCTGGGCCACCGAGGTCTGGAACGCCCGCCGCGCTGCCGTGACCAACGACCAGCGCGCCGAGCGGCTGCGCAAGCTGCACCTCTGATGCAAAAAAATTAAACCGAGAAAGGAGGCCGTGCCAATGGCCTTTGAAGAACAACAGCCCTTTGACCCGGCCTCGTTTGAGCATATCCCCGTTTTGCTGAACGAGTGCCTGACGGGGCTTGCCATCGACCCGGCGGGCACCTATCTGGACGGCACCGCCGGCGGTGCGGGACATTCCCGCCAGATCGCCTTGCGGCTGGACGCCGCAAAGGGCGGCAGGCTCATCTCGCTGGATCAGGACCCGGACGCGGTGCAGACCGCGCGCTCCCGTCTGGCCGGGTTGCCTGCCACCGTGGTGCAGATCAACTTCCGCTATGCGGGACAGGCGCTGGAGCAGCTGGGCATTGAAAAGATCAACGGCGCACTGCTGGATCTTGGCGTTTCCAGCCACCAGCTGGACGATGCCGCCCGGGGCTTTTCCTACCGGGCAGACGCACCGCTGGATATGCGCATGAGCCAGCAGGGCGAGACCGCCGCAGACCTTGTGAACACCGAAAGCCGCGAGGAACTGGCCCGCATCCTGCGGGACTACGGCGAGGAGCCCTACGCGTGGCAGATCGCAGGAAAGATCGTGGAGGCGCGGGAAACTGCCCCCATCCTGACCACCCTGCAGCTGGCAGACATTGTAGCAAGCGCCATGCCCCCGGCAGAGCGCCGCAAAAACAAGAACCCCTCCCGCCGCACCTTTCAGGCGCTGCGCATTGCAGTGAACCACGAACTGGACGCGCTGGAAGAGGGCTTGGATACCATTTTTGATCACCTTGCACCGGGCGGCCGGATGTGCGTGATCACCTTCCACTCTCTGGAGGACCGGCTGGGCAAGAACAAGTTCCGCCGCTGGTCCACAGCCTGTACCTGCCCGCCGGAGTTTCCGGTGTGTGTATGCGGCGGCAAGGCAAAGGCAAAGCTTATCACCCGTAAACCCATTGAAGCTGACACGCAGGAACTGGAGGAGAACCGGCGCAGCCGTTCTGCCCACCTGCGTGTACTGGAAAAATGCTGAGATGCCGGAAGCACCGGCATCGTGAGGAGGAGAGGAACCATGGGTCAGCCAGCATACGATCGTAACGCGGCGCGCCGCCGCAGGGCACCGCAGCCCCAGCGCAAAGCAAACCTGCGGGTAGCAAAGGGCGGCAAGCGGCGGTTGAACCCGCTGCAGGCCGCCGTACATAACGCCATGAATCTGGTGGCGGCAGCACTGCTGGTGGGCTTTGCCATCAGCCTGCTGTGGAGCGAGGCACAGCTGGTGGAGCTGAACGACCAGATCCAGGCCACAAAAGCGCAGCTGGTCAGCGAGCAGAGCCAGTATACCTACTACAACAGCACCCTGAACAGCAAGACCAACATTGCCAGCGTGGAGGAGACCGCAGGGCGGCTGGGTCTGATGAAGGTAGACCCCAGCCAGATCACCTACATCCGTCTGGGCGAAAGTGGTGAACTGGTGCGCCGGGAATCCACCGTGCGGCAATGGACCGACTTTTTGTACACCGGCGCGGTGAACATTCTGGGCACCGTGAGATAAACGGAGAAAGCGTGCGGCAGCGCACGCTTTTTTCGGTTTATGGACCACCACAGTCTGAACAAATAACAGCGCAGGGCGTGCGGAATGCAGTGCGCGCCCCGCAGGAGAGAACCGATGCAAGAACCTTTCCGTAACAAAAAAAGCAAGGCCTACCGCCTGCGCCCGGCCTCCGGGCGGGACCGGCTGGACAGCCGGGTGCGGCGGCTTTGCAGCCGTCTGGGTATTCTGGCGGTGGTGGCGGCAGCAGCCATCGTCATCCGCAGCTTGTATAACATCCAGATCGTGCACGGGGCCGAGTACCGCCAGTACGCTGCCCAGCAGCAGCTGCTGGATACCACCATCAAGGCCACCCGCGGCGAGATCTACGATGCCTCCGGCATCACCCTTGCCTCCACCAGTGTGGTGTGGACCATCTGGGCAGACCCCAGCTACAGCAGCATCCTTTATACCAGCAAGACCAACGACGATAACACCGTGACCAAAACGCTGGACCCTGCCATGTGCGCCGAGGTGAGCCGGGAGCTGACGCTGCGTCTGCTCTCCGGGGACGGCGAGAGCATGGACAGCGTGGACACCTCCTCGGCAGAGTACCAGCAGCAGTACCAGACCGTGTACGATGCACTTTCCCGGCTGGATTCTGCCTACGTCACCCTTGCCACCAAGGTGAACAACGCGGTGAAGCTTTCCATTGAAAAATACGTCACCAGCTTCAACAAGGCGCACAAAAAGGCTACCGACACCTCCCGCAAGGGACGCATCTCGGTGTCCTCGGAAAAGAGCTTCCAGCGCAACTACCCCTACGGTGCCTTTGCCGCAGCGGTGCTGGGCTTTACGGATGCGGATGGCGTCGGTACCTACGGACTGGAAAAATCCTACCAGTCCACTTTAGCCGGTGTGGATGGCCGCACTATCACCCAGCGCAACGCGGTGGGCAACGCCATTGCAGACGCCAACGCCACCACCTTTGCCGCCAAGGACGGCTCCAATCTGGTGCTGTCGCTGGACGTGAACGTGCAGGAGATCGCAGAGCGCTACCTGAACGAGGCCATTGCGGCCAACACGGTGGAAAACCGCGGCTGCGCCATTGTGATGAACGTCAAGACCGGCGCTATCCTTGCTATGGCTTCCAAGCCGGACTTTGACCCCAACGACCCGCTGAACTACACCGCCAACGAGGCCTACCTCAACGAGCTGGTGCACGCAGAGCCGGAGCTTTACGGCATTTACAAAAAGGATGCCGACGGCAACTATATCACCGACGAGCAAGGCAACAAAATTCTGGACGAAGAAGCGGACTATTCCGGCTACTACCGGGATATCCTGTGGAAAAACAAGACCATTACCGAGCTGTACTACCCCGGCTCTGTGTTCAAGGTCATCGCCTCTGCCATGGGCATCGACTCCGGCGTGGCCACCATGAACACCACCTTTACCTGCTCCGGCGCTTACGGTGTGGCCAAGGAGACCTACCACTGCGCCGGCCGCAAGGCACACGGCACCATCAACATGGCCGAGGCCCTGCGCAAGAGCTGCAACATCTACTACATCCAGCTGGGGCAGCGCATCGGGGCGCAGCAGTTCTATAACTACTTCGATGCCTTCGGTTTTACCGCCCGCACCGGCGTGGATCTGCCCAGCGAGACCGGCTTTATGCAGTATTACCGTGCCGACCAGCTGGGCGAGGTGCAGCTGGCATCCTCCTCCTTTGGTCAGGCCATGGCCATTACCCCGCTGCAGATGTGCACCGCCATTGCGGCCACCGTCAACGGCGGGTATCTGGTCACCCCCCATGTGGTGGATAAGATCACCGATGCCAACGGCAACGTCATTCAGGAGATCGGCGCAAACGTGCGCCGTCAGGTCATCAGCCAGAGCGCCAGCGAGGTCATCCGGGAGATGATGGAGTACGAGGTGGGCAACGGCACCGGCGGCGGCAAAAACGCCTATGTGTCCGGCTACCGCATCGGCGGTAAGTCCGGTACTTCCGAGCAGCTGAATATGCACCGCCGCGCCGACGGCGACTATAAAAAGGTGGCCTCCTTTGTGGCAGTGCTGCCCGCCAACGACCCGGAAATTCTCGTCTACGTCATGCTGGACGACCCCAACAACGCCCGGACGGACTATTCCTCCATCCTTGCAGCCCCTGTGGCGGGCAATATCATCAGTGAGGTAGCCCCCTATCTGGGCATCGCCACCGACGGCGAGGACCGCAGCGGCACCATCGTCACCGTGCCGAACCTTGTGGGCACCGAGTGGAGCAACGCGCAGGTAAGCCTGAATATTCAGGGCTTGAAGCATCAATTGCAGGAGAGTCAGAGCAGCCAGTCTGCTGCCCCGGTCACCTACCAGTACCCCCACGCGGGTGCAAAGGTGCCCTACGGCACCACCATCTACCTGTATACCGATACCTACGAGGGCAGCCACACCGAGGTGCCGGATGTGACCGGCAAGAGCCCGGACTTTGCCCGCCAGATGCTGAGCGCCGCCGGGCTGAACTGTGTGGTGGAGGGCAGCGGCACGGTGCAGGCGCAAAGCGACGAGCCCGGCTCCAGCGTGCAGCGCGGCACCATCATCACCCTGACCTGTGGGTAAAAACGATTTTATAGCGCGTTTTCCGCTGCGGCTCCATTCGTGAAAATGCGATTCCGGGCAGACCGCAGTCTGCCTGGAATAGCCCAATTTATAAGATGATTTCCGCTGAGAATGGCCAGAGCAGCGCGGAGGCCATTTCCAATCGTCAAACGCCGAAAAGGCTGCCGTACAAAATATGATGCGGCGGTTTCCTATAATAGATAGAACGAGAGGGGATACAACAATGGAAAAGATCCATGCAAGCAAGCTTCTGGCAGGGCTGGTGCCTGCCGGAAAACTGACCAGTGACCCGGAGGTGGCACTGGTCACCACCGACAGCCGCGAGGTAAAGCCCGGCTGCATTTTTGTGGCCTTCCCCGGCGAGCGGTTCGACGGCCATGATTTCGCCGCCCGTGCGCTGGAGCAGGGCGCGGAGTATGTGGTGGTCAACCATCCCGTGCCCGGTGTGCCGGAGGAAAAGGCCATCCTTTGCCCGGACAGCTACCACGCCATGATGGTGATGGGCGCAAACTACCGCAGCCAGTACCACCCCAAGATGGTGGGCGTGACCGGCAGCGTGGGCAAGACCACCACCAAGCAGATGACCTACGC
>OGIV01001561.1_pt1 | contig 13163 bp, 13 predicted proteins | sample 1571861 | NCBI WGS metagenome assembly OGIV01 (sample SAMEA2582099, study PRJEB24529) | metagenome | biome: Human gut stool | place: China | collected 2011 | reverse complement strand
TAAAACTCACTCTCCGCAACTCGTGTCACAAAATCATATTCCAGCCGTGTTGCCTTTGAGGGCGAAATATTGTAGCGCTTAAACACCGAGTGAAAATATGCAAAGAACTCTCTGTCTTCCTCTGTCATCGGGGCAACCCAGCCGTTCTCGGCACCATGAGATTCAATTGCCTCTAACGTTGCCATACGCTCTTTATCCATGTCAGTTGCTCCTTCTGGATGAAATCATGTTTTTCCCTTAACAGCTATTACGTTCCCGTAATTCATATGGCATTTTAAGGGAAAGACTACCCTTTTCGTCACAACCTTACGTTTCCAGAAGATCCTCCATCGTACAACCGAGGACTTTTGCAAGGCTAAGAACAGTCTCCGCACTGGCTTTGTTGATGTCCTTGTTGCGCTGTTCGTACATTTGAATTGAGCGAAGACTGACATTGCTTCGCTTGGCAAGCTCTGTCTGCGTGCAGCCATAAAGCGTGCGGATACGTTTGAGGTTGGTATCAGCGAAGTATTCGCGCACTCTAGCATCGACAATATCAGCGAATTTAGTGACATCCGCTTCGTGAAGGGGGGAATACATCTGCTGCAAATCTTCAAACGAAAGAACCTTAAAAATATCACTGAACTTTCTTCCGGAGAACCATTGATAGTAGGCCACTGCCCAGCCGATCCAATACTCTCTGGAACGGCTGAAATTCGCTTGAGGCTTGGCGGTCGGCGCTTTGCCCGTAGTCTCAACGAGAACATCAACAGCAGTTTCAATCCCGCTTTTTCCAAAAAGATATGAAGGTTCACCATTCTCGATCCGATTACTGACGGAACTGACGGAAAACAATTTTATGAAGCTATCTCCGGCAACTCCACACGCGTTGATAGCATAATCAAAAGCATCGCCCAGTAATGCCTGCGCGTTACTCAGATAGATTTCTTGGTATGCGTGGGTCATCGTTTTGGATGCCTCCTCTTATGATATCAAGGATATACAGACCATCTGTTTCCTCTTCAAGTATATCCGAATAAAGTTGGTCGGCTTCATCATTTCGAGCCTTGCGGCGAACATAATATTTTTCCTTTTCCGCAATAGAAAATCCATCGTAATGCAGCAGCGAAAAGGCGTATTTAGACTTGATGACAATCTGTTCGCCTAACTTGCCAAGCCGCATAGCGTTTGCGAGTTGCTGTACGGAAATTCCGTTATTTAGGAAAGACGCAGCAAAGTCAAAATAGGAGTCATCGGCACGGTATCCGATAATCAGGTCGTAGGCATTGACGTTGACGCCGAAATTGTCAATCAGATATCGTTTTGCCCGCTGTGCGGCTGGGCTTTTGATAGAAAACAGACGATGCGCTACCAGAACAGCAATCCAGTTCAAAATCGTATAGTCTGGATTGTTCAGATTCAGAATTTTCAGGTATTCTGTATCAAGACTGTAACGATTGACGAAGCCGTTACGCAGAGAGGATACAGCCCATTCTTTGGCGAGTTCCTCGCTTTCCGTGCAGTAGAAGCCCAGCCCGAAGTCATTGTTCTGCTTACCCAACCCAAAGGTTGGAGATTCGATGATCTGTTCGGAGCCATGATATAGGGTAATTTTCTGATTCATCTCCGCATCCTCCTAAGTATCACTGTAAAAATAGTATCACCAAAGTGATATAAAATCAAGCAATATTTGTAGAGAAAAAAGAGAGCATTTCTCGCTTGAAAAATGCAGTTTCTTCAGACGAATATTTCCAAGAGAAACTTAGAGATAATCAGTTCACAGAATGATATAGAGCATCCATTTTGCCGGTGGTATAATTAAATGCAGCTAAGTAGGATATTGCAGAACTGCTGGAAAAATACAAATACTCCGCAGCAAAGCGAATGTTTCACGGGCGAGGGTGATGAGCCGTCCCAACCGCGCCTGCTGCAGCTCCAGCAGCTTGATCTGATCTGTGAGAGCGGTGGCCTGGTCGAATTTCGGGCCATCCAGAATGCGCTTGATGTCCTTGAGTGGAAATTCCAGCTCGCGAAATAGCAGAATGGATTGAAGCCGCGCCAAGGCTGTATCGTCATACAGCCGGTAGCCCGATTCTGTGAGGGCTGTGGGCGGCAGCAACCCGATGGCATCATAGTAGTGTAGCGTTCGGACACTGACACCGGCCAGTTTGCTGACTTCGTGAATGGTCATCATGGGTATCCCTCCTCCGTGTGAGCTTAGCGGGCGATGAAGGGGATGGTATTGCCCTCGTCCAGCAAGCGCACAACGTTTTCCACGTGCTGCGCGCTCTCGCCGAGCTCCCGGGCAAGCGTCTGAATGATATCCATAGAAATTCTTTTCGTTGCATGGTTTAACGTCAGCGGCGGCAGACGCCCAAGCGTCCGCCGCCGCCTATTTTACCACAGCCCCGGCCGGATTTCCAGCGCAAAGGCTTCTCACGAAATAGCAGATCCGCCTCTGTATCACACAGGGGCGGATTTGCTTATTGGTCATACGGTACTCGAAAATCGTCCGGATATTTCTTGAACTTGCTGCCCGGTGTTGTAGTTGTTCATGTGATGAACCTTTCTCTTCATTTCTGCTCCTACCTAAAAGGGGACGTTGCAAAATAGCGCGCTGAAAAAGAAGAGTAGGTTTCCCCGAAAGGGGTTGCCTGCTCATCTTTTTGCTTTATGATTGAGGTGTGAAACAAAATCCAAAGCAAAATCAGTGTACCGTAAATGAGAGAAATGGTCAACTGGTCTTTGCATTAAACAACGAAATTTTGTTACCGGTGAACACACCCGCCCGACTGACAAGCGCCCAGCTTGAGGAACTGGATTACAGGAAACTGTATCGCGCCTATTCTGCCAGAGGCAGAAAATCGAAGGTCGACCCGCGAGTGCTGTTCAAGGTAATGGCGTACGGATACCAGTGCGGAATCTATTCCAGCAGAAAGCTGGAGGAGGCCTGTCGGTACCGTGTGGACTTCATGTGGCTTTTGGAAGAAGAGCCTGTGCCGGATCATACAACGCTGGCACGGTTTCGGACAGGGCGGTGTACAGAGGCAGTGGAGGATCTGTTTTACCAGTATGTGGCTCTTTTGGAACGGCAGGGAGAAACGGATCATGAAACGGTTTTCGTGGATGGACCGTCATGGGGGCGAGGAAGAAGCTCGCCTTGGACAAGTGCTACCAAATTTAGAACCTACTGGGCCGATGTAAACGCTGTGGGAGAAAAGAACGCAGCGTCTTCAAACAACTTAACATTCTCGATTGCATCCTTGTCCAAAAGCATATCCCTGAACAGGCCGGAAAACTTCTCAGCTCTCTTATGAAGTTCGATATCCTGCTTCGGTGTGCTCTGCCGCCATTCAAAAAGTGCCTCTGTCTGTTCAACATAACACGAAGGGTAGTCTTCTAAGTATTTACCTTCTGATTTTAAGTATAAACCTTTTAATCTACGAACTGCCATATTACTTCTCCTTTTTCTCTCTAATGTTCAGCCCCAACGCGAACTGCACGCGCGCGGAGATCGTGACGTTGAAAAATCTCATTTTCTAACTTTTTGCAGCGAAAAAACTGATAAATATGTGAAAACACCGCGCTTTTGCGCGGTGTTTTCTGTGCTGCATCTTTCATCAACACATTCTGGCCCGAGATGGGAGACTCGAACTCCCGACATCCTGCTCCCAAACTTTTGAATAAAAATTTTTCTACTTTTTCCGACGCTTTATAGCCGTTTTTGCTTTATTATTGACGCTCTTCGCAACTCTTGGCTCCACTGTTTCCGCACGCTCCACGGCTGTCTGTAGTCAAACATGTGGTCAAAAACCGCTTTCTGAACACCCTCGTGACAGGGGACAGAAAGCGGTTTTTCATAGTCTGCCGGAGTGCCGCGGGCAGGTAATCCGGCCCCCCGGTTTGCCGCATTGTACCTCTGATGAGGTGGTTAAGCAAGCCCTTTATGCAGGGATAGGCGGCGCAGAATTTGCATCGCTATAGACAAAGAATACCTTCACGCATTTGCCTTCTGCAAATAAAACTCACTCTCCAGAAATACTATTTCGGGTTAAATTTAGTTTCCCCTCAAAAGCTGTTGCATTCCCGTAATTTGAGCGGCATTTTAAGGGAAAGTATGTTTGAAATACGGGAAAGCACCTGTTCATATGAGCAGGTGCTGTTTACACAGCCCTATCCGAAGAAATACTGCTTCATATCTGAGGTGCCACCATCCTTGTCGCAGAACCATTCGTAATCAGCAAGACAGTTTCTGCAGTGGGCAATTACATCAAATCCACCGGGTGAATGCCAGCTGTCGGCAATGCTCATGATTTCCAAAGGTTTCCCACAGGCCGGGCAAGGTCGGATTTTTCTTGCTTCACGAGTGGCACGCGCTCGCTGTTCTGTCTCAAGTACGCCTAAAAGACTCTGCCAAAGATTCGAATTTGGCTCATGCTCTGCGTAGTCTTCAAGGTATCGCCTGATATCATCGGCAGCCAGAACGAGAAACTTATCATCCAGAAGACGAATGTGACGCTTGATATAATCGGAAACCACCACGGGCATACATGTGTTTTTGCCCATCGCATACCGCATTGCTGACAGCAGGATCAAGCGAAAGTCAGAGTCGCAGATCGGAGCGAGCAGATCCTGAGGGAACAGCAGAAACTCCTTGCCATTATTCATACATACGCGCAGCGGTCGCTGTTCTTCCGTTACCAGATTCAGTAGACTGTTAGCTTGATCCTTCAGCTCATCAATGGTGATCGATTCGTAGTCCTGAAACGGGTTTACTTCATAATTCATCATTTGACCTCCAATCAGTTTGTCCTCGTTATGAGGTGTTGGCATTGTAGCTCTGACTGCCCGGAGGTTCAACCGTTTCTTTTGCAGCTCGAAAAGAAATCCAATAGAGCCTGAATTCGTGCGGATTTATCATTTTCTTGCTTTTCCTGCCCAAATGTGCTACCATTATAAACAACGCTGTCAAGTGTTGGAATAGGCCTTGGCAGTATGGCTGCAATAGACCGAATGCTCTGCCAAGCGGCAGAGCATTTTTTGTATATCGGTACGGAGGAGATATTTATGTCTGTGAGTTATAAAAAACTCTGGAAGCTGCTCATCGATAAGGACATGAAGAAAAAGGACCTGTGTGAAAAGGCAGGTATCAGCCCAGCATCTGTCACCAAGATGGGACGAAATGGGCATGTCACCACAGAGATACTCATGAAGATTTGTGCCGCGCTGGATTGCCGGATTGAGGATATTGTGGAAGTTGTTTCTGAGCAAAATCAATCAGAATGAGCTACGCATAATATTGAAATGGAAAATTTAAACTTATAGTAGAAGGTAGATAACAATGAGAGTTGCTGATTTTTTCTGCGGCGGCGGTGGCTTTTCCGAAGGCTTCCGACAAGCAGGATTTGAGATAGTATTTGCTGTAGATAAATGGGAACCCGCAGTAACAACATACAGAGGAAATAAACCAGGAGTTAATGTTATCCAAGATGATGTAATTCGTATTTCACTGCTGAGTGATGAAGAATTTGAAAAAGCAGTTCCGGATTCTGAAGTTATTATTGGATCTCCACCGTGTCAAGCCTTTTCGCATTCGAATAAATCTGGGAATGGGGATAAAACGCTTGGAATCCAGCTGATTGAAGCATATTTACGGATTATTGCGAGAAAGAAAGCTAAGCCAAACTCTGCTCTCCAATATTGGGTTCTTGAAAACGTGCCAGCCGTAAAAGACTATATAAAGGATGAGTATTCGGCAAAAGACCTTGGTTTACAGGGCAGTATTGTATTACATCCTCACGGAGGTGCTGCCGGTATATATAATGCTAAGTATTTTGGGGCCCCGACCAATCGTGAACGATACTTATGTGGAGAGTTTCCCAAGCCGCAGCAGACCCATACCGATAAAACAGTTGTGACGTTACGACAAGTCCTTGCAGCGCTTGGGGACCCCGCATCTGAGGAAAATGACCTAATATATGATGTCAATTATCCAGGTTTTTGCATGAATCGTAAGGATGTAACTGACCACAGATATATATATGAGCTGGCGAGTTTTGAATGGGAGACCGCCAAGCGATTAAAACAAGATAAAGGATATATGGGAAAAATGTCTTTTCCCGAAAACCTTGATAAACCAGCTCGTACAGTAATGGCAACAATGACTGCAAGTGCACGTGAAGCAATGATTCTCGGGTACGGGGAAGGAAAGTATCGTCTGCCTACTGTAAGGGAAGCCGCTTCGATGATGAGTTTTCCCATTGATTATCAGTTTTATGGGAAATCCAAGGCAACCAAACATACATTAGTCGGAAATGCAGTTCCTCCAAAGCTGTCGTATGCGGTTGCAAAAGCCATTCTGTTGAATTCGGGAGAAAAAATCCCAGAGAAATATATTCCAATTCATCACGATTCTAATATAGCGTTTCTAAATTTGAACGGAACCAAGTTCTCCCTCAAGCAAGAACAGCCTCGCAAAGATAATGCCAAATTCAAATACCATATCCCGTATTTGATACTCGCGGCATATCGCGTAGAGTTGACCAATTATCATTCGGACTTTGAAAAGAAAAAATACAAATGGGATGCTGAAATCCATCATAGTCAAGGGAAGAAAAAAGCAAAATTTTTTACACCCAATTTATCTAAGAGCATGGTTTCAGCTATGTATACTGAACGTGTAGAACAGTATATATCGAAAAAATGTGCAGATGCCTCTTCGTTCCAGAGGTTTCAAAATTTGTTTTGCATGACGACTCAGCAACGCATTATTGTAAAGAAAGATGGTCCATATGAGTTATTGGCCGATATTCGCCAATTTATTGACACTTTGCTCCCGGATGAAGAGAAAATGCAGCTAATCACCATAAATGCAGAACTACAACAAGTCCCTCAAGCTATTGCCATTGGATATTATATTTTAAAGAGTATTGTTACTGAAATGGGAGGCCTCACATAATGGATGCTTCAACGAGAAAAGCTAAACTGATTGAATTACAGGCAAATGAAAATAATGTTGCTATGACAGGTATTCCTTTACGTTACAAGGGTGAAACACGCACTGTTAAGGTATACAGAATTCCTCTCGATTATCTAATTTATAACAAATACAATGGGCGAATTGGCACGGATGTGTTATCGTATGAAAGACAGAACGGCATCTTAGATGCCGAAAAGGACGAAGATCGCACATTGATTGAGAGGTTTCTCTATGAATCGAAAAAAGAACGCAATGAGACAACCTTGAAAAGTTTGCAACAAAACCGTCAACAGCGTTATGGCATTGTCACAGCTGATGGAACAATTGTTGACGGTAATAGACGTGCAATGCTTTTGAATCGCCTTTTCCATAAGCATGCTGAATTGGGCTATACTTATGCTGATGTTGAACATTGCAGATATTTTCTTGCAATTATTTTACCGGATGACGCAGAAGAGAAAGATATTCAGCAACTTGAAACCATTTACCAAATGGGCGAAGATGATAAACTCGATTATAATCCAATCGAAAAGTACTTAAAGTGTAAAGAGCTTAAACGACTTGGCTTCACAGAAGAAAACATAGCTGAATTTATGGTTGAAAAGCCAAGCCAGATTAGAAAATGGCTGTCCATCCTAAAACTTATGGAAGAGTATTTGCAAGAATACGATTATGACGGTATCTATACTCGTCTGGAAAAAACAGAAGGACCATTTGTAGATTTAGATGGCTATATTGATTCTTATGAAAAGCGTGGTGCCAATGTCCGCAATGTCGATTGGAATTACACCGATTCTGACATTTCGGATTTAAAAAGGGTTTGCTTCGATTATATTCGAGCTCGGTATGAGGGAAAAGAGTTTCGCGATATAGCAAAGACAGGAAAAGAGGGAAGCATCTTTTTCTTTAAGAGCCTTTGGGACGCTTTTTTAGAAGAGCATCAGACCAATACTCCAGCGGATGAAGAAACTGTTGAAGAGCTAAGGCAAAAATATCCGACAGAAGATCTTAGTGTTCTTTTGAGGAAAAGGGATAATGACTGGGTTGAACAAGCTAAAGGGCATCTAAAGGGGAATCTCCAAAAAAACGCTCGAAAGCTTGAGGATCGGAGAGATGCAGGTAAACCAGCCGATTTGATTGAGCGTGCGCTGGGTGCGCTTCAAGCGGTTGACTGTGAGCAAGAAAGTTTTACCAATGACCCTCGTATAAGGGATATGGTTATGCAAATAAGTCGGCTGACTTGGGATATGAAAAAGCGCTTGGAACGGAGTTGATTTGAATGCCAAAAATCTCTATCGATGTTAATTCGACTGGCAGCGAAGTTTATCTCCGTGGCGATATAACTGCATTGAAGAAGCACCGTTATGCATGGGGATATATTAAGGATTATCTAAGACCAATAGAATGTGCAGACAAAATTGCGATTCCCGTGGGCGAGGAAGAACCAGTAGCTGTCCTTACGAAAGTTCGGGATATGCTAAATAAATACAAGTTTACTGAAGAACAAAGTGAGTCTTCCAGCAAGGTTTTGCTGGACTTTTATGAAGAAGAACGTAAATTTTCTGCCTTTTCTGAAATGGCGGAAAAGATTCGAAACAATGAATGTGATACACAAGATTTTCGCAATTTTACTGATGCGGTTGCGGTAAATCTATCAAATCGATCCCTTTATCCGTTGCAGCTTCTTTCTGCATATCATTTGGCCTTTTCTCAAAATGCTTGCAACTTTTCTGTCCCCGGCGCAGGTAAGACAAGTATCGTATATGGTGCATATGCGTATCTGCACAGCTTACCAAAAAGTCATCCAAAGTATGTTGATAGACTTTTGATTGTAGGTCCTCTAAGTTCCTTCGGACCGTGGGAATTAGAGTACGCAGAATGTTTTGGGAAGGCTCCATCTGTTAAGCGATTAATTAGTGGCATTAGTAAGTCGGAAAAGCAAGAGTATCTCATTTCTGGCCATACTTGTGAACTTACATTAGTTTCATATGCATCCCTTGTATCGCTCGAAAAGTACTTGGGCTTTTTCCTTCGCAATAACAGAGTGATGGTTGTTTTGGACGAGGCGCACAAAGCGAAAAACTCTTCTGGCGGAATAATAGCACAGACTGTGTTGAATTTTGCGAAATATTGTAGTGCACGAGTTGTGTTAACTGGTACTCCTGCGCCGAATGGCTACGAAGACATTTACAACATGTTTAAGTTCATTTGGCCAACAAAAAATGTGATCGGATTTGAGGTTAATCAACTAAGAGATATTACTGCTCGTGGCGATGAGCAAAGAATTTCTCGACTTATTTCCAATATTTCGCCCTATTTTATTCGTATTCGGAAAAGCGATCTTAACATTCCTCCGGCTACAGTCCATCCGCCTATTTTAGTTGATATGGGTCCAATTCAACGGCGTATATATGATTTTATTGAAAAGAAATATATCGATGCCATGCTTGAAGAAGGTCAAGTAGATACATCCTCCCGTTTCAAGGCTATGTTAGCACAAGCACGGACAATTCGGCTAATGCAAGCTGCCTCCGATCCGTCTATGCTGAAAATGCCATTGAGTGAATTCCTGGAAGATGATGAATGCCCTGTAGAAGCTTATCAGGCAATTGACGATTCGGATATTTTAGGTGCCATTTTAGCATATGAGGAAAAAGAAGTACCCGCGAAATATCAAGCTGTAAAAGAACTTGCACAAACGATTATCTCAGCAGGAGGAAAGGTGGTTATTTGGGCAACCTTTATCCATACAATTCACGGCATCAAGGAATATCTTTCTCGGTATGGTATTGCGGCTCAGGAACTCTATGGTGCAATTCCTGTTGAACAAGAAGGTATAAATGACGATAGCGATGATATGATTTTTACCCGTGAACGTATAGTGCAAGAATTTCAAAAGCCGGATTGCCCTTTTAAAGTTATCATTGCGAACCCTTTTGCCGTCGCTGAATCAATCTCTCTTCACAAGGCTTGCCACAATGCAATTTATATGGAAAGATCATTTAACGCAGCGCACTTTGTTCAGTCAAAAGATCGCATCCACCGATACGGCCTTGCACCAGGAACAGAAACAAATTATTATTATGTGCTTTCGCGGGACTCTGTTGATGAAACTATCGACACCCGACTTTCAGAAAAAGAACAACGCATGGTAGCGATAATGGAAAGTATGCCGATTCCCCTGTTTAATAATGTTTCTGCTGATTTTGGAGATGAAGATATAAAGGCGCTGATTAAAGATTATGTTAGACGAACTAAAAAAACTTAATTATCCCGGACGGAAAGAGGATTTAATTTATTTTCTGCAGTCAATTGTTGGAAGCAAAAACCTAAAAGCGAGTGATATTTATGTGCTCTGTGCACATGCTCCGGCAGGATATCAACTAAGAGCGGAAGCTCTCATTAACTATTGCACCTGTTTTGGATGGATTTTACAGCGCGAGAATATCGTGGTTTGCGCAGAGATTCAAAGTGTTGTGGACAATGCAGCACGTTTAAATTACTATTTGATAGAATCTTCCTTAGAGATATTATTTAAATATGATGTACTGACTGCAGACATGTTTATTTATGATATCCACAGACATAAAGTCTCATTTCGTAATGAGTTGCTGCCCTTGTCTTACGCATCTATCCGTAATGTACTTGTTAGCCAAGAGTTTTTAAGCGTAGACCGTGAACAGAAGAAAACAACATTTTGGGTGCACCCCAATTTTGAGAGCATGCTCGCTCAGTTTTGTAAGAAAAGCTCTACTACATTGTCTTTAAAGCAACTCCAGGCGCGGCTTGAGGCTGATGCTATTGCGGGCGCAAAGGCGGAATCATTTGTTCTAAAATATGAAAGGCGTCGAATATGCAACCCTGTTTTGCAAAGGCAAATTAAGCAGATTTCCGAAATAGATGTATGTGCAGGGTATGATATCATTTCTTACGAAAATGATAAGTCTACTTTCTATGATCGTTTTATTGAAGTAAAGGCAATCCCTCAGAAGCCAAGTTTTTTCTGGTCACGAAATGAGTTGGAAATTGCAAAGCTACAAGGTGAAAAGTATTTTCTATATCTCGTGGATCTTTCAAAAATTGAGAATGCAGAGTATTGTCCCCAGATTATTTCAAATCCAGTACAATCTATTATGAAATCGCCAGATTGGATTGTGGAACCGGAGTCCTATCATGTTCAAAAAATTTGATTTAGGACATGAGCAATGTGCCGCAGCAATTTTTATGGAAAGCTGCGGCACTTTCTCAAACGGATTTTGAATATAGTATATTTGTGATTGTAGAGGAAGATAAATATGAATGAGCAGAATGATGGCAGATGGCATAGACTGTTCGAAGCTTTCGAAGATGTAGAATTTCAAAAAAGAATTAATGAATATCGCTATGATATCGAGTTGCAACTGAGTAAATTTATAGCATGGCTCTTGGAAAAAAGGTTAAAAGCTAATCAGAAAATATTTCGCAGTCCAGAATCGCGAATCAAGTCCAGGATTAGTTTTGAAGAGAAAGCTTATCGTAAAGACTATATTAACAAGTGGGATATTAGTGGTAGCAAGCAGAAAATCCAGGATGAAATTTTAATGAATTTGCCGGATATAATAGGTTTCCGCATTACCTGTTACTTCATGAACGATGAAGAAGTGATTTATGAAAGTTTAAATGAATATTATAAACTAGATAAGCTTGAGAACATCATTTTAGACTTTTCGGAAGGGACGGTTCAGAAAAACGGAAAAAGGATTTACAAAGTATCAGGAAAATTCAAAGAAACTGTAAGATTCGAGATTCAGATAAAAGCAGCGACGCACAATGTGTGGGGCGAAGTGGAACATAGAACAATATATAAGGGTAGTCAATATTTAATAAATCATGCAGAAAGACAGACTATAACAGAAGAAATTTTTAATATCTTAAAAGCTGCGGATCACCAACTACTGGCTTTGTTTAAAAATAATTACACACAGGAAGATCTGATATGTGGTCTATTTGCTGAGCAGACCAGAGAAACGGTGAAAAATGTGGCAAAAACGGATTCCTTAGCGGGGCATTATATGAGTTTTTTTGGAATCTTCTTTCCTGAATCTAAGAGAGATATTCAGAAATACGTTGCAGCGACTCTGTCTGGAGATACTATGCAATACTCTAAGCGTATGCTCAATTTGGAGCGTTCAGATGACATTCCTAGAGAAATTGTTGATACCATTAAATCTACTTTTTTAGAATACTACTTAAATGTGCAATACAAAATAGCCCAAGAATTATATGCTTTTAAGGATTATGAGGAATTTCTTTTATATATGGCAAAAAATGTAAAGAAACGCATTACGGTAGACGTGGATAAAGATTGCATCACGGATGATATTTTCGCCGAAAGTGAAGTGGATGTTCAGGATTATAGTGAATTGGTCATAAACGTGCTGAAAAACAAGATGCCCGATGCATTAAGGGAAAGGAAATAAGGCTATGGATAGAATTAACCAAGGGAAATACAATATTGTACAAACAAAAAAGACTGTAGATTGGCTTGTTCACAATACACAGGTAAGCCTTTTTAATCCGATCACATTTGAAGGTTACCAGCGGTCTATTGACGAGAAACATTGTGAGAAGATTGTTTCTTATTTGTCTGATAAGTTCTTTTTACCAACATCCATTATCTGCGCAAGTAGAGAAGACTATCGCTCCAAAGAGAAACTCTACATTGTTGATGGACAGCATAGAATTCATGCATTTTGTCTGTTAGCAAAACAAAACCCAGCGCGATATGAGCAGATTAAAGATAACGAAGTATCTGTAATTGTTTTAGAACAAGTTGGTGAAGAGGTTGAAATTGACACATTTATTACCATAAATAAAACATCAAAAAAAGTTGATACCTCACTTGCTTATGTGCTAAAAAACAAAATCAATTACAGACGTGCCAGCAAGGATATCGGAATCTCAAAACGAGAATACTTGTCTGTTGAATTGGCGTGCCGACTTAACAGTTCGGACAATTCTATAGATGATTTTTGGAATGAGAAGATATCTTTTGAAGGTTCACCGGTAAAACAATCGTCACAACTTATTAGCTTGAATGCATTTGTAAAGTCTATGAGAAATCTCCTTGGTTGTTTAGAAAAGTACGAAATAATCAGAACGCCGTAGTGATGCACGACCTGCCGGGCCAGGACCCGGTGCATCAGATCACCATCGTTCCCCGGGG
>OGIV01001556.1_pt1 | contig 13203 bp, 11 predicted proteins | sample 1571861 | NCBI WGS metagenome assembly OGIV01 (sample SAMEA2582099, study PRJEB24529) | metagenome | biome: Human gut stool | place: China | collected 2011 | reverse complement strand
AGAAAATCCAGTATTTCGACCCTGAACTGAACCAGAGCTATACTCCGTATGTAATCGAGACCTCTATCGGTGTAGACCGCGTGTTCTTGAGTGTGATGGCCGGTTCTTATTGCGAAGAGACATTGGAAAATGGCGAAACACGTGTTGTATTGAAGTTGCCCGCAGCGTTGGCGCCTATCAAGCTCGCCGTATTGCCGTTGGTGAAGAAAGACGGTCTGCCTGAAAAGGCTGAGGAGATCATGAAGATGTTGCGTTTCGATTTCCGTTGCCAGTATGACGAAAAAGATTCTATCGGCAAGCGCTATCGTCGCCAGGATGCTATCGGAACCCCGTACTGTATTACAGTTGACCACGATACTTTGAAGGATAATTGTGTCACGATCCGTTTCCGCGATACGATGGAACAGGAACGTGTGAGCATCGACAAGTTGCATGACATTATCTCCGAAAAGGTAAGCATGAAGAATTTATTAAAAAAGATAATGGAATAAACGCATGAAGAAATACCTGCATATCGCGTTGATGTTGTTGTGTGTCTTCGTTGTCTCTTCTTGCAAGGATGATGACGATGATACTGAAGCTGTTGAAAGAGAGGCTTATAAGTTGGAACAGGACATTGCCTTCCAGGCAAAAGTAAATGAAACCGGTTTTGTAAGATGGTATTCGGAAGCCGGTGATGGTTATGTTTGTGCCAAACTGATTGAAAAGGGGAATGGCAAGCAAGCCTATTTCAATAGCCGTGTCTCGGTCTACTATAAAGGTTCTTTGACAGATGGAATTTACTTCAACAGGCACAACCTTGAGTTGTGGGTCTAAAGGTTCTTTGACAGATGGAACGGAGTTTGATGCCCGGTTGTTTGAAGACGGTACGCCCTTCAAGTGTGCGGTCAGTTCATACTATGCGAATTATTCGAACTCCAATCCGAATGGATATGGTTCCGTCATATCTGGTTGGACAGTTGCTTTGCAACATATGGTTGAAGGAGATAAATATGAGGTTTGGATTCCGCAGCAGCTAGCCTATGGCGCAAGCGACAACGGTGATATCCCGGCTTATTCGACTTTGATATTCGAAATCGAGCTGGTATCGGTGGATGAGCAGGCAGCTTCGGCAAGTTAAAAGTTGATTTATAAAAGAATAAAAAGGGGGTGGCTATACAATGTGTAGGCAACCCCTTTCTACTTTTTATTTCTTCTGTTTCAATATCCTCTGTGCACAGTCCGAGAACACTACGATCGCCCCGGCAATGATTGCCGTATCTTTTATTACTAGTCTGCCTGCCCCGGTCAGCAGTGGGAATCCATGTTCTCCGCTTCCCAAGTCCGGTACCCATACTTCAGGCGTCGTCACCAGGAAAGAGAGCGTTCCGATCGTCATGATAATGGCAAGTCCTGCACCTACCAGGCCAATTTTAGGGGAGAAAATACCTAAGAACGTCAGGATACCGATCGCCATGATCAGAATGCCTAACCCGTGCGAGAAGCCGTACGTGTTGTTTTCCACATGCCACTGATGTTTGGCCTCGTTGAATTCCCCCTCTTTTAGTTTATATTCTTTATATTCGGGAGCGCTTTTCGTATAGAAGAAGCTCATAAAAGGACTGTTTGCCACAAACGGCACGATACCTTCTGCTTCATAGTTATAGAATTTCAATCCTCCGATCCATACGAAGATGATCAGGATTGCCACGCGGATCAAGTTAATGCCCAACTTTTGAGTCGAAGCTGCAATGTTCAGGAAAGTGTAAAATAGATTACTTAATTTAGTCGTCATGTCTTTGCTGTTTTATATGTTTGTTTTATAATGCAAATATCGGCCCATTGTGGCTTGCGGTAAATGGCAATTCTGCCGGATAACTTATCAATTTTTCCCGATCTGGTTATTTATAGGCAAAAGAAACCCCTATAAACAATTAAAGGCTGTCTCACGACAACCCCTAACCAAACTTTGTTAACCTTAAATCTAATACTATTATGAAAAAACCACAATACAAAGATACGGGTTTGTCCGAACTTGTCAAGAGCCAAGATGCTAAATAGTGTTGTAAGAGGTATAAGAAAAATTAATTGCAGATGAATAAGCCTTTTATTGAAAATAAAATTATCTTTGTCTGGAAATATAAAGAAAAACGTAGAAGCGTTTCGTATTATTCTTTGTTAGGAATCTGGTAAATTCATTGTACAAAAAGAATAATAGGCAAAAACGCTCGCGCTCCCATAGGGCGTGGGCTATTGCTTATTTGTTGTACAAGCTTACCAGAGCTCCTAACCGGATGAGACAATAGCTCCACGCTTTTTTACCACAAATAGAAAGAATACGATATGATGGAAGCGAAAATTGACATTGAAAAAGTCAGGAAAGGAGATCATGCTGCTTTTAAAACTTTCTTTGAATGTTTCTATCCTAAATTGATGGCGCTCGCTTGTCGTTTTGTAGATGAGCAGGTTGCCAAAGATTTGGTGCAAGAAGTCTTCACTTCCTATTGGGAACAGAAAAAGGTTATACAACCCGACAATATCCAATCTTTCCTTTTTAAATGGTTGCAAAATAGTTGCTTGAACCACATTAAACACCAGATGATTGTTGACGAGTACGAATCATGTGTTCGTATCGCTGAGGCGCGTATCGCTTTTTGGGGCGAGTCCACCGACTCCAACGATGTCCTTAAGTCTGTTATAAATCAGGATTTGCGGGAAATCATAGAACTCTCCGTTAATAAACTGCCTCCCAAATGCGCACAGGCTTTCCGTCTGGCCTATTTCCATGATATGAGCCGTAAGGAGATAGCCGAGATTATGGGAATTTCTCCCCGTACAGTCGAAGGACATATCCGGCAAGCACTTGCCTTCTTACGGAAAGATTTGAAAGGCCTTTTCCTGCTTATATTCCTGCTCTGCAACATAAATTGAATTTTTCTTTGTTTTTGACCACGTAGTACCTCCCGCTTCGATTGTCTTCTTTCTATAAGTACAATCAAAGAAGATGGACGAACAATTACTCATACGATTCCTTACGCATACCTGTACCTCGGAAGACCTCCGTTTAGTCGACCAATGGATCGCATCCGGCAAACCCAATGCTGACTGGCTGTTCGAAATGGAACGCATATGGAGTTTGAAGGATGAACTGCGATTCTCGGATAGGAGAGAGATAGAGGAGGCGTACAACCGTTTTACTCTTTCCCAGGGAAAGAGTAAAAATGCGAAACCGCATTTTTACATATATCCGATATTGAAATATGTGGCAGCTGTTATCATCATCGGATTATTAGGATTGAATCTTTATAAAATGGTTCAACCGGCAACTGTAGGCGAGAATACGGTAGAAGTGCCGAAAGGACAAAGAGCATCTCTAATGCTTTCCGATGGAACAAAGATCTGGTTGAATTCCCAAAGTAAACTTATTTACCCGACTCAATTCTCTGATAAGGAAAGGAATGTCCGGCTTGAAGGGGAGGCTTTTTTCGATGTGGCCCATAAGGAACATCTTCCTTTTGTCGTGCATTCACCTTTGCTGGCAATAAAGGTATTGGGAACGAAATTTAATGTAAAAGCTTACTTCGACGAAAAATCCGTTGTCACATTGGCAGAGGGAAAGGTTGAAGTGGAAACAAACGACTGTAAAAACAGATTGACTCTTAAACCAAACGAACAGGTTTCATATTCGGGAAGTTCCGGTTTGGCATTGGAGAAAAATATCAATACGAATACGGTTAAATTATGGATGAAAGGAGAAGGCGCTTTTATCCAATGTCGGCTTGATCATATTGTCCGTGATTTGGAACGGAAATTTGATGTGAAAATAGTTATAACGGATCATTCTTTAAGTTCTGAAGTTTTTACTTGCCGCTTTAAGGATACAGCTACAATTGAACAGGTTTTACATTTACTGAAAGAAACCAGGAGATTGGATTATTTATTTGAAGGGGAACAAATACGGATTTTCAAACCATTAAAATAAAAAGCCTATGGGAAAGGATTGATAAAAACGAAGGCTGAAGATAGGCCAATATCTTCAGCCGGGATTAAGCGAGTAACGCTTTAGCGAACCTAAATTTATTACTAACTAATCATTTACAAATGTATGCATTATATTATGAAAAATACGCCATGCGGTGTATATAAATCGTCATGGCTGCGAAAAAGTCTAAATATTATGAGATGTGTTATATTATTCATACTATTGGGAACCTTACAGTCTTTTGCTAATTTAAGCTATTCACAGTCGGTGAAATTGTCATTGAATATGGAAAATACGACTGTACAGGAGGTCCTCGCTGCTATTGAACAAAAAAGTGGTTTCTATTTCACTTATAATTTAGAACAGGTAAAAGTAACTCGTAAGGTTACTGTCAACTTTAAGGATAAGACAGTTCCCGAAGTATTGGATGAACTATTTGCAAAAGAGAATATCCATTATGTGATAAACGACAAGCATATTGCCTTATATAAAGGAAACGAAAGGCAAGTTGCTTTACAAGCAAAGAAAGATATAAAAGGTGTGGTAACGGATAAAAACGGAGAACCGATCCCCGGCGCCAATATCATTGAGAAAGGAAATCCTACCAATGGAACTATTACCGACGTCGATGGAAATTACACTTTGTCCGTATTCGGAAATTCCGTGTTGGTAGCTTCTTACATAGGATATAATAGAATTGAAATTCAGGTTAAGAACCGTTCTGTGGTCGATATTACATTATCGGAGGATACGCAAGCATTGGAAGAGGTTGTTGTCGTTGGCTATAGTACCCAGAAGAAAGTAAACCTGACCGGCTCGGTCTCCACTCAGCCCCAGTTGCTTAATGACGTGGGGAGAGGTTTATTGGTATAAACGATAGCTTGATTTCCTATTCAATATCATCCGGATTCCTGCGTATTCAGGAATCCGGATAAGGTGCTATGTGGATTCCGTTTTTTAAATAGAAGTTGGCCTGTTTTCATTAGTCAGGAACAACTTGCGATATCACAAATTACAATAACCCCTTTTTGTCTCCTTTTTCTATTTTACTTGAAATTTCAGTTTGTTTTCATCTTACTTTTTGCTCTGATTCCGATACTCAGGGTTGACGACAAACGTTATGAAGTGGGCATATTGTTCGAATCTCGGCTCAGTATTGTTAGTCAAAACGGATAAAAATCAACAATGTGATACACCTCAACTCCCGGAGAATCGGATATTTGCAGGCAAGATCGAGGTAGGGACCATTTGAGGAAAGAGTTTTTCCCTCCTTCTCACTGTGAGGTGCGCAGAAATTTACCGCGATGACCGTCTTTGTTGCCGTGAGCTGCCTAGTTCATGGGTAACGACGACTGTCTTCGTGGCGATGAAGTCCCTTGTTATGGCGATGACGACCGTCTTTGTGGTGATAAACGGCAAATAGAGAGCGAAAACCTCGTCTTGTCCAAGAAAAAGCGATGTCTGAATTTATTCTATCCTTAAATTAGTAGAATGTTAAATAACCCTTTAATTACAATAAGGGGGTGGAAGAAAAGATGCCAATTGGGAGAGATTTGCTTTACTCAACATAAGGTAAACCTGCTTCTTTTAATTGTTAAAAAGCCCCCTTAAAATAAAAATAGAACCTTCCCGTAAGTAAATATCCCGGATAAATCGTCTATACTTGTAGAAACGTTTCTTTGTTAACATGCGTGATGGATAGACCAAAGGAAGAAGATCGAGAATTAATTGAGTTCAAGGAGTTATATAAATCAAATGCTCCGATGCTGATTTTCTATGCAGGAAAGTATGTAAATGCTATTGCTGCAGAAGATTTGGTACAGGATGTGTTTTTTAAAATCTGGCAAAAGAGGACTTTTTTGTTTTTGAAAGAAGGGATTAGAACTTATTTGTATCGCTCCGTTCAGCATGCCTGTCTGGATTACCTGAAGCATCAGGAGGTAAAAGGTGATTATATCAATACCGTCACCACCCAATTAAAAATAGAAGAGATATATTATAATGACGATCCGCAATCCCTGTTTGCGGAAGACGAACGTCTGGAACTTATCTATAAAGAGATGGATAAGTTGCCGGAGAAGTGTCGTGAAGTCTTTACCATGTCCTATCTGGAAGAACGAAAAACGTCCGAAATAGCTGTACTGCTCAATATATCCCCCCGTACAGTAGAGGCACAACTTTATAAGGCATTGAAGATTTTACGAGGTATTTTGCTTAGTTGTTTGATTTTTCTTTCAAATTTTTGAGAATTGCGTAAGTAGATCTGAAGAGATAATCGTGTATAATATAAATGAGTATCGGAATGTCTGAAAAATACAACATAGAAGAATTAATAATCCGTTTCCTGCAACAGGATATCAACGAAGAAGAACTTCGTTACTTAGAGTCCTGGCTGGAAGAAGATGCGGAACATAAATCTTATTTCTTTGGGCTGAAGGGTATCTCGGATTCCAGTCGACGTTCTTTTTTCTCGAAGGAAGAGGTGAATGAGGCAAGTTGGCAACGAATGCTTGCACGCATAGAAAAAGATAATATGGAGATTTCTTCCTATGATAAATCTCATACATATAATTTGTGGTTATCACTAATTAAGTATGTGGCTGTTGTGGCTATAGCTGTCGGAGTAGGTTGGGGAATTAAAAAAATTCAGGGAAATACCTATTTATCCAATAGTAAAGAAAAGGAAGTTGTGTATAATGAAATACATGTTCAAAAAGGAGGACGTGCTAATACGTTAGTTCTTTCCGATGGAACTAAAGTTATATTAAATGCAGCAACAACTTTTAGATATCCAACCAGTTTTGGTGAAAAGAACAGGATGGTTTATTTAGAAGGAGAGGCTTATTTCGAAGTGGCTAAGGATGAAGAAAAACCTTTTGTTGTTAAATTGAATAAACAGGATATAACAGTATTGGGTACGACTTTTAATGTACAAGCATATAAAGACGAATCTTATAGTATCGTTACTCTTTTAAGTGGGAGGGTTATGTTGAACGCATTCAATGAGTTAGGAGAATCTACCAGTCGTATGTTTCTGAAGTCTAATCAGTGTGCCCTATCTGATAATAAGAGTGGATCTGTTTCATTATGTGATGTGAATGCATCATTTGCAAATGCATGGGTAAATGGAGAGTATAAATTTAAAGATGAGCCATTGTTATTTATTTGTAAGCGTTTGGAAAATTATTATAATGTGCAAATACATTTGAATGATCCACGTCTGGAACAAATCCGATATACCGGAACATTTTCTTTGGAACAAGATATTATGGATGTATTTCGTATCATTGATTATGAGAAACAGTTTGCTTTTAAACGGGTGAAAAGAGATATTTTTATAACACATAAATGAATTGTTGGACCTTTAAAACAGAATTGCCTATGTACAAAGTTCTAGTCTTTTAAAAGTGAATCGGAAAATGGTAGTGACATTCCCCGATTCAGAAATTATTTTTATTAGTTAACCGTTCTCATCCGTCTTATCTGGAAAACTTTGCGAATGAGACAATTTAATAACAAAAATATCCAAATGTATGAAAAAAAAACGAGATGACAGTGCTTTTCTGTCACTAAAAACAACACGTATTATGAAAATCACGGCAATATTTATTTTGGCGGGTATTCTTCAAGTGTCTGCAGTAACTTATGCCCAGGAACATCGCATTTCTGTTGAAGTGAAAAATGGAACTTTTTATGAAGTGGTCTCTCAGATAGAAAAACAATCGAAATTTATGTTTTTCTATAAAAGTGAAGAGATTGATAATAATCAACGAATCAATTTAAATGTAAAGAATAAGTTGGTTTCGGAAATCTTGAATGAGATTACAAAAAATAATAACTTAACTTATAAGATTACAGGTAAGCATATTATCATAACAAAGTTGTCCTCTGAAAATCAAGATTTAAAAAAAATTACAGGTCGTATCAAAGATAACAGTGGGGAACCGATTGTAGGAGTAAATGTTGTGGAAAAGGGCACAACAAATGGAGCTATTACAGATATCAATGGGAATTTCTCTATAGAGGTTGTAACTGGGGCTGTTTTACAGATTTCTTATATAGGATATAACACGCAGGATATTAAAATCACTGATAAAACTTCGTATAATATTGTATTAAAAGAAGATGTAGAAGCATTAGATGAGATAGTTGTTGTCGGATATGGAACGATGCGAAAAAGAGATTTAACTGGGGCTGTATCACAATTGAAAGGAGATGAGATAGCAGACTTACCGTTGAGAAGTGCATCTGATGCTTTACAGGGAAAGGCTGCAGGTGTTACGATTACATCTACATCAGGTACTCCAGGTGCTATGGGGACTGTTCGTATTCGTGGGGTTGGTACTATTAATGATAATGATCCTCTTTATGTTGTTGATGGGTTACCTCAAACTGATATTGGCTGGCTAAATCCAAAGGATATAGAAAGTATGGAGGTCTTAAAAGATGCTTCTGCACAGGCTATTTATGGGGCTCGGGCTGCAAATGGAGTCATATTGATTACTACAAAAAAAGGAACAACAGGTACTTCCTATAAATCGACAATTGATTTTGATATGATGGTTGGTGTCCAGAATGCTGCTAAAACATATGATATGCTTGATGCAGAAGGCTTCATTAAGTATAAAAATATGGCTTATGAAGCATCCAGTAAGCCTTTATTGGATGATTTTGCGACTCCTAAAAAAATAGAAACTATACTCTCTTTTTTGGATAAGAATGGAGGTCGGGCTGGTACAAACTGGTGGAATGAAATAAAGAATTCTAATGCAATTTCTCAAAATTATAATTTGTCTTTATCCGGTGGACTTGATAAACTACGTTATCGTTCAAGTTTTAGTTATATGAAGCAGGATGGTATTATAAAATCTACAGACTATGAAAGGCTATCCGGAAGATTGAATTTGGATTCGGAAGTATATAAATGGTTAAGTGTTTCTTTAAATACGAATGTAATATACGAGACTCGACGTACAACAGATGAGAATAACGCTTATACTAGTACTGTTTTTTCTGCGTTAACGTCTGACCCTATTACTCCTGCATTTAGAAATAATTTGATAGATATTCCGGATTTTCTTTACAATAGAATTATGGATGGGTATGAACCGACTAATCCTTTTTCTCAATATACCGGTATTTTGTATTCTAATAAACCTAATCCATTGGCCCAAACAGATAGGAAAGGCCAAAACCGATGGAAGGGATTACAGTTGAAAAATAATCTGAGCGCAGATATAAAATTGTTTCCATTTTTGTCGTTTAAGTCCAGTTTAGGTTTGGATATTTCCCGTACATCGGATGAAAGTTTCTTACCGAAATATTATTTAAATGGAACGGATCAGGTTACAAATGCGAAGGTAGGACGTGGTGTAGGGCAAAGGGATTATTGGGTTTTTGAAAATTATCTTTCGTATAATGATAAGTTTGGAGATCATACAGTGTCTACGATGGTAGGAACTTCTGCCGAAAAAGAACGTTATGAAACGGTAAATGCATCGAAGGAAGGACTCGTAAATAATGATGCTAATCAGCAAATAATAAATGCTGCAACTAAAAATCCCGCAGCATCGGGCTCGGTCTCTTATCATACGATGAATTCTTATTTTGGACGTGTTTTTTATTCTTATGCTGATAAATATATGATTACAGCTAATATACGCTGGGATGGATCTTCTAATTTTGCTGATAAGCATCGATGGGGAGTTTTTCCTTCTGTTTCTGGAGGTTGGAATTTCCGGGAGGAATCTTTTATAAAAGATGTTGTAGGTGACTGGTTCTCTCAAGGTAAATTTAGAGCAGCCTGGGGAGAAATTGGAAATCAAAATATAAGTTCAGGTGCTTATTTAACAAGATATGGGAATAGTACATATTATTTGTTAGGGAATTCTATGACTCCGTGGTTGAGTGGTGGACGTACGAATGTAGGAAATCCTGATTTAAGATGGGAAACAACACGACAATTGGATTTTGGCTTAGATTTAGCTTTCTTTAATAGTGCATTGAAGTTTAACATTGATTATTTTGATAGAAAGACTTCTGATATGCTTGTCCAAGTACCTATGCCTGCTGCGATTGGATTACCTAATACACCGTGGAGTAATGCGGGTAGTGTAAAAAATAGAGGTTTTGAATTTATTCTTGATTATCATGGGAAAATTGGAAATGATTTTTCTTATAATATTGCTGGTAATATATCTACTTATAAAAATAAGGTTCTTAGTTTAGGAGGTGGAACAAATATACCAGGAAAGACACATTTGGGAAATCAAGTAAATACGATGATTGAACCAGGAAAGCCTATAGGTTATTTTTATGGATATAAGATGGATGGAGTATTTCAAACACAAGAGGAAATAAATAATTATAGAGGTGGACCAGATAATACTATAATCATGCCGACTGCAGAACCTGGAGATTTGAAGTTTGTTGATTTGAATGGAGATGGAAAACTTGGAGAAGAGGACCGTACAATGATCGGTAATCCTCATCCTGATTTTACATTTGGTTTGACATTAAGTGGAGAATACAAAGGGTTTGACTTGTCAATGTTTTTCCAGGGGTCGGTAGGTAATGACATTTTGAATATATTGAAGTATGATATATATTCCGGGACAGGTTGGTATAATGCACCAAAAGACATTTTTGATAAATTCTGGACTGGTCCGGGCAGTACGAATGAGAATTTTGCAATTAGTGCTAATAGTCGTGATAATTTGACGATGTCTGAATGGTATATCGAAAATGGGTCATATGTCCGTTTGAAGAATGTAACTTTAGGTTATACATTCCCGAAACAGTGGGTTCAGAAATTAACAGTTCAAAATTTGAGACTATTTGTCGCTGCTCAAAATTTGTTTACGATTACAAGTTATTCAGGGTTGGATCCGGAATTGGGTAATTCAAATCCTGCTTTTATGGGTATTGATATGGGGTGGTATCCTCAAGCAAGATCTTTTATGGTTGGACTAAGTTTAAAATTATAAAATGAATGTCATATGAAAGTCTTAAGATATTTTCAGGTATTTTCAGGTATAAGTTTAGTTATTTGTAGTCTTTTATTGGTGACCGGATGTTCTGACGATTTTTTAGATAGGCCTCCTCTTGGTTCTCTGGATAATACGACTTGGATTAATACAGAGGATGCTGGCTCCAAAATGTTGTCAATGTGTTATACTCCGATGTTATCTAATGCAGAATATCAGATGTTTAAATTTGAATTTTTTGATTGTATTACAGATGACATGCATAAGGGAGGCTCGGATGCGGCAGATAAAATAAGAATTACCGAAATTGCTAGGGGTAATCCTTTACCTTCAACACTATTGTTAGAGAGGGTTTGGAATCATAGACTTCAAATAGCAATATCAAGATGTAACGTTTTACTGCAAAATGTTACATTGGAAACTCCTTTAATTCAAGCTGGTGGAGCCTATGTCTCAACAGAGGAAAAGGCTCGTTGGATTGCAGAAGCTCATTTTTTGAGAGCCTTTTATTATTTTGATTTAATGATGATTTTTGCGAATGTACCTATAATAGAAGAATCTTTAAACGTAATTGATAAAACAACTATTACAAAGGCCCCTATGGAAGAGGTTTATGATTTTATCATGAAAGATTTAGAGGTTGCTTTGGCAGAAGAAAATCTACCAAGTGCTAAAGAGTTATCTGCAGATGAATTTGGTAGAGTAACTCGTGAGGCTGTGTATTCATTTAGAGCAAGAGTCGCATTATTTAATAAGGATTATGCGTTAGCAAAGTCTGATTGTAAGAAAGTTATAGATTCCGGTGCATATGAATTAATTCCAAATTACGAAGATTTGTTTAATAGCGTGGAAAGGGGGTATATGTCTAAAGAGTGTATTTTTATGACTTATAATAGTTATAATCCTCCCTATTGTAATGGAAATCCTGCTTTGATTTATTTTGTTGGGCGTGGTGTTACTGGCGGATGGGGAGGGGAGGGCCCTACCTATGATTTGGTGAATGAATATGAGGTAAAAGATCCACGTAAAGTCCATACGATTTTGTCACATGGAGACATTTTTCCAAAAAAAGATGGAAATGAGGAAGTTCATGATTATACAGGCTATGATAATTTCACAAAATTACAAAGCCGTAAGCATTATGTAGATCATTTTAGAAGACCTGATGCAGGACTGAAACAAACAGATTGGTCATATTATCATATAAGATATGCAGATGTATTATTGATGTATGCAGAGTCACTGATTGAATTAGGTGAAAATTTACAAGAAGCAGTTGATGTAATTAATAAAGTTAGAGAAAGAGCTTTTTTGACAACATCTCCTACGGATAGTTATGCTACTTATAGAGCTTTTAATATAATAGATCCTATCACAAAAGAAGAATTTGAGAAAAATTATAAAGTGAAAATTGATGACGATTTGAGGAAAGCTGTACGGCATGAACGTAGAGTAGAGCTTGCTGCAGAAGGGTTACGGTATTATGATCTTATGCGTTGGGGGATTTTTGTTGAAAAGATTAGGGCGTTTTACAAAACTCCTGAGGGAATTGCAACGGAAAAAGGTTCGAATATTTCAGAAAATACATGGCCGTATCCAATACCTCAAGCTGAAATAGATAAGGTTGGAGGGGCACTTGTTCAAAATGATAATTATAAATAATAGAATATTATGGTAACACGGCGTAATTTTATAAAAAGAGCTATAGTTGGATCTGCTGCATTATCCTTTGGTGGTGTTTTAGAAGGTTTTAGTGCAAAAAGCTATAATAATATTGTTGGAGCGAATGAACGTATTAAAGTTGGGGCGATAGGAGTTAACTCAAGAGGTCGGGCTTTAGCTTGTAATTTTGCTAAACAAAAAAATTGTGAGATAGTAGGTGTATGTGATGTTGATTCTCGTGCTTTACAAAAATGTAAGGAGGCTGTTCTTAAGATAAAAGAAAACTCAATCGGGGAGTATAAAGACTTGCGCATGATGTTGGAGAATAAGAATATTGATGCAGTCCTTATAGCGACACCGGATCATTGGCATGCTCCTGCAGCATTGTTGGCTGTTAAGGCTGGAAAGCATGTATATTTGGAAAAACCCTGTAGCCATTCTCCTGAAGAAGGAGAAATACTGATTAAGGGAGCCCAAAAGTATAATCGTATAATGCAAATGGGAAACCAACGTCGTTCTTGGCCGAATGTGGTAGAAGCTATAGAAGAATTAAAGAATGGGTTTCTAAAGAAAATATTGATTCAAATTTAACAC
>OGIV01001553.1_pt1 | contig 13215 bp, 11 predicted proteins | sample 1571861 | NCBI WGS metagenome assembly OGIV01 (sample SAMEA2582099, study PRJEB24529) | metagenome | biome: Human gut stool | place: China | collected 2011 | reverse complement strand
TATCCTACACGGGGAGGCTTTTTGTCTATTGTCTACTTTTTACGGACCTGTTCAAAGTTGGTCATGGCGGGGGCTCCTTTTTACAACTTAATTATTGAATTGCAAATTTTTTGTCCAATAGATTAGGAACTTTTTCCCAGTCCACTTTTTTATAAATCATGCTATTATAAAAATCTATTTCTGGCGTATGAACTCCAATTGCTGGAATCCCATTTGTTTCATATGCAAGTTTTTTCAATGTTTCATTTTTTAGAACGCTACTATTGACAGCTGGTGACATAAAAATATTTTCGGTATACTCAAAAGCCAAATAGCATAAATATCGTTCTTTTTCAGTTGCATTCAATTTTTCAAACTCTCTTTTGAACGTTGAGTATCGCTTTTGTGCAGTTTCAATACAGAAAAGTCCAACTACAGTATAGTCTCTTAATGGAAAAATATATAGGTGCAAATCTTTTACTAAATTGGATTTCTCTATATTGTAAACGTCATTTACAATTGCTCCACTTATTGACCTATAAGGCACAATAGATGATTGACATGCAAACGGTACTTTATGTGGAATCTTTTTCCAGAAAATGATTTTATATCCTTCTGAGCTTTTTCCTTCGATTATCCGCTTTGCTCTATTTAACATTGTTGAATAGTTGACGATATCATGTTTTTGTGCCGCTTGTGTATATGATACATTCGCTCCATTCCACATTTCATGAACTTTTTTGCAAAGGACAGTCTCATAGTTTCTCTTATAAAGCATCATCAAAAAAATCTTGACTTCGATCTCAGCCATCATTTTATTTGTAGGTCTTTCTGAAAGACGAATTGCATTTTCATAATCCGAAAAATATTTACTGTCACAGTCTCTACAAATAAATTGGAACGTTCCCGAATTTTTGATACCCCTTTCTCCACCCTCCAATTCTGATACAGGCATCCATATATTGGAAGAAAAAGTATACAGTTGAAGCAACATCCCATTACATGCGATATTTTGCAGAACAAATTGAGGAATTGAATGTGAATTACAAAAGCTCGTTTGTATTTTTCCGCAAATCGGACAAGATTCCATTTTGGCTGTTCGCTTACTCTCTTTTACTATATTTCTGATAAACTTTACTTCATTGATGTTTAATTCACCCATTGATTACGTCTCTCCCAGTGAAATTTTATGCTCACTCAACTTATTTGAACTCTAAGTTTTATTCAAAAATTGCCGAAGATTATCAGAAAGAAAATTCATATAGTTATATAGAGATTTAGTTGTTCCACCTAAGTTCAAAAGCCAATACTGCTAAACAAGCATAAAATGCTTGTTGCTGATGTTTTGAATCCAAATTACGAGCTGCTTCAATCAACTCGTGTGTTGCGTTCACAGCCTTTTGTACTTGTGCATCTTGATTCTGCTGGTACTGCCACATTGCTTGTGATTGAATCGACTGATAGTAATTCGGGTTCACATAAGTTGGGTTAAACATCTGATTGCAAAATTTATTCATCGTAAAGGCTCCTTTCATATTGTATAAATTCGATTTTTATCATTATATCATGAATTTTATCGTTATGCAACATTTTGAACAAAAGGCGACATGGTTCAATAAAATATACCGGCTTTTTGCCGATTTTGAAGAGATTTTCTGTCGTCAAGTGGAAATTAAGGCTTGCATTCTTGCTTTTACGGTTAGGTCGATGGCCGTACAGACACCTTGAAAATTTTTCTCAACTTCCAAATTGGAAAAACGAACGACTTTTACACCGTATTCTGCAAAAATTGCCGACCGTTCTTTATCGTATGCCAATCCCTGCTCATCATAATGCTGGGAGCCATCTAGCTCTATAACCAATCGTGCTTCATGGCAGTAAAAATCTACGATGAACGAATCAATCGTTTTCTGCCGCTGAAATCGAACGGGATAATTGTGTAGAAAGTCATACCATAGATGGTTTTCCTGTTTTGTTGCCTTTTTTCTCAACTCTTGTGCGCGGGGAATCAGCTTTTTCTGATAGGGCAAGGACATCTTGGAAATCACTCCTTCCGTCACAGCTTGCGCTGTGCCACCTTCCTCAAGGAGGGAGGCTTTTGCCTGACCTCCACGTTTTAAGGCTCCCTCTTTGAGGGGGCTGTCGCCGTAAGGCGACTGGGGGAGTTACCTAAAATACTGCTGCATCAGGCTGTCAAAGAGTAATTGCGTCTGGTCAAGGGCTTTCTGCACGTCAGCTTTTGATTTGTCTACTTCTTCTACAAACGCGGCGAACTGTTTTTGGAGGGAAAGTGGAGGCAGAATTAACCGATATTCACGTATCGCTTTTAATCCGACATTTTTTATTGTGCTTTTCGTCGAATTATCTTCAAGATATCTTGCAAAAGCATCCGTTTTCATAATGTTATAAACAAAGATTCTGTTTACTTCGACCTTTAGATTACAATAACAAGCACTTTTTTCAAGCATTACCTGTTCACCATTGAAAAAGGCGATTTTTCCCAGAGTTCCATTTATCGAAAGAAGTATTGCATTCTGTGAAATTTCGATATAGTGCTTCTCATAGGTTGCCTTATTCACTCTTTTGGTTAAAGCGTTGACCCGAATTGCTCCATCTATAAGATTGTTTCCGTTAATAAATGGGTATTCTCCACTCTCGTCATATTCAGGCGTTCCATGAAGTCCATCGCCTATTCCATCACACATTTCAGCTAATGTAGATGTATTCCAATTCTTTTCGTTATTTAGAGGATCTCCAAACATCTCCACAAATCGAGCTTTGATGAGTTCGTCCAGCTTGGTGAGCTGCTGATTGCGCTGCCGAATTATAGACGCCAATAAGTCTAAATTTGACACTATTTGGCGTTGGATATCTAAACTTGGCAGTTCAATCATGAAATCATAAAGCATCGAGAGTCTGAGGTTGTCTCTGACGCTGCCAGTAGCAACCTCTTTTATTCTGTACAATGTTGCGCTGCTTTTAAGATAGTAATATAAATATTGCTGGTCGATTTCAGGAGAGACCGAAAAGACATTATAAAGTGGGCTTACAATGACACGTTCCTCATCTCGTTGCCAATCAACTGATCCGACATTGATTCTCGACGGATTATATGCAAAACACCCTCTCGGCACGATTTTATAAGTAGTTTTATCCTTACTTGCAACTTCTTTACTAAAATAGTCTCTGCAAAATCCCTGCGAGTTCGTTATACTATAAACAGGAATATCCTCGCCTGATTTGTTTCTTACAGAGTATTCCTGAATATAATCTCCAAGCCTTTTCTTCATTGCTCTCTCCCACAAATTAGAATTGTTTCATTTCAAAAGTTCTTCCAAAGCGTCCATCTCTGCGTCGATCTTCTTTTGTAAATCACGCAGCTGTGCCATAATTTCCTGTGTGGAAGGATACTCCACCGGCACATACTCGGTCTTTTTATACTTGTTGATGGACAAATCATAGTCGTTGCCCGCGATTTCCTCTTTCGGAACAAAGAAGCTCTGTTCCGTGCGCTCACGGGTGGCTTCAGTCTCCCAGTTGTGGAAGCGAGCGATAATATCGGGAATGTCGTTTTCCGTGGTCGGGCTGCGCTTGTCGTCCAGCGAGAAGCCATCGGCCTTCATATCGTAGAACCAGACGTTATCGGTGCCACCGTGGCCGGTCTTGGTAAAAATCAGGATGGCAGTAGAAACGCCCGCATAGGGCTTGAACACGCCGGAGGGCATGGAAATTACGGCTTCCAGACGGTTGTTCTCGATGATCTCCCTGCGAATCGCCTTGTGTGCAGTGGAAGAGCCGAACAGAACGCCATCCGGGACGATGCAGGCACAGCGTCCACCGACCTTCAGCATCCGCAGGAACAGAGCGAGGAACAGCAGCTCGGTCTTTTTGGTTTTGCAGAGCTTGAGCAGGTCGGTGGAAACAATGTCGTAGTCCAGACTACCCTTGAACGGGGGATTTGCCAGAATCAGGCTGTATTTGTTCTTGTCGGGGTTCTGGTCGCTCAGGCTGTCGCGGTACTCGATGAACGGGTTGTCCACGCCGTGGAGCATCATGTTCATAGCACCGATGCGCAGCATGGTGCGGTCCATATCGAAGCCGTGGAACATGTGGTTCATGTAGTGGTCTTTGTTTTTGCGGTCAAAGAACACTTCCTGCTTGCAATTTTCTTTTAAATATGTTGTAGCCGCAATAAGAAAACCAGCTGAGCCAAACGCCGGGTCACAAATCACATCATCCGGGCGAGGTTTTACCAACGCAACCATCATTTTAATTATTTGACGAGGAGTACGGAATTGACCGTTTCGACCAGCATTTTCGAGCTTGGATAACAGATACTCATAAACATCGCCAGCAATATCTGATGCTGATTCCTTTGCCATCTGCTCATACATTCCGTCCATGGCGGTCACGATTTTATCCAGCATCAGCGGCGTGGGCACTTTGAAAATGGCATCACCCATGTACTTGGCGTAGGCACTGTCCTTGTCGCCGTGCAGATTCTTGATGAAGGGGAACACCATCTCCTGCATGGTGGAGTACATTTTACCTGCCGGGAAATCGTGGAAAACGCTCCATTTGAGCTATGCACCGTCCACAGTGCGCTCCCCGACCTGTACCTCTCCCGCAAAAATGCTCTTGTGGGGCAGGCCCAGCATGGCAGCTTCTTTGGCGTGGGTGTTGTCGCTTTCATCGAGGTCGTGAATGAACATCAGATAGGTCATCTGCTCGATCACATCCAAGGGATTCGTCAGGCCGCCCGTCTAGAAAATTTCCCACAGGCTGTCAATTTTGCTTTTCAGTTCTCCGGTTACCATGTATGTTCCTCCTGCGTGTCGAGAAAATGAGCTCGACAAACAATAATTTGTTATGCCATTATTATACCGTTTCTTCGGGATCGGTTCAATCTGCAAAAGGGGGAAGCCCGGAGTTTTCTACATCGTATGAATTTGATGTTGAAAATTCGATGTTTCGTCCTATTGACGGTTTTGTGCAGAGTAGCTATAATATAATTGATATTATCATAATTTAAATTATATTATATTAAGCAAGAGGTGAATGGTATGGACTTCATCGGCAGAACATCCGAACTGGCAACGCTAAATGCAGAATTAGAGCGTGGCAGCGGTTTTGTGGTGATTTACGGCAGGCGGCGCGTTGGAAAAACAACGCTGATCAAAGAGTTTATCAAAGATAAACGCGCGTTCTACTTTTTGGCAACCACAGAAAGTGAAGCCCAGAGTATGAAGCGGTTTGCCGGGGTGCTTTCCCGTACCACGAAGAATCCCATGCTCAGCAAGGTCACATTCACCGACTGGCTGGATTTATTCCAAGTGGTAGCAGACGACCACCCGGACGAGAAAAAGGTGCTTGTCATTGATGAATTTCCGTATCTGGTCAAGACAAACCCGGATTTTCCGTCCATCCTGCAAAACGCATGGGATGAAGTGCTGAAAGATCATAACGTGATGCTGGTTCTCTGCGGTTCCCTCATCAGCATGATGAAAAAACACGCACTTGCCTACGACAGTCCGCTCTATGGCCGTAGAACGGCACAGATTCGGCTGATGCCGCTGCAATTTACGGATGTGTATGCGGCGCAGAACCTGTCGTTTGAGCAGGCTGTGGAGCAGTATGCCATCACGGGCGGCGTACCGAAATATATGGAGTTTTTCCAGACGGACGAGCCGCTGATGGAGCAGATTCGGCGTGTGGTACTGTCGAAAAATGGCTTTTTGTATGAAGAACCGGATTTCCTGCTCAACGAGGAAGTGCAGACGCCCATCAACTATTTTTCTGTGCTGAAGGCGATTTCGGACGGCAACCACAAGCTGAGCAAGATCGGCATGACGATGGAACAGGACACTTCGGCTATTACGCCGTACCTTAAAACACTGATCGACCTTGGTTTTGTTATCAAGAACGTTCCCATCACCGAAAAGAATCCAGAGCGTTCCCGGAAAAGCCTGTATTATGTCTCGGACAACTTCATCCGCTTCTGGTTCCGCTATGTGTACCCATTCAAGGGGGAGCTGGAACTGGATAACCAGCAGATCGTGCTGGACGAGATGGGCAAAGACTTTAAGCAAAAGTTTGTGGCTTTCGCTTATGAGAGCATCTGCCGGAATATCTTTGCGGAGCTGTGCCGAAAGGGGCAGATCGACTTTGCACCCTCACGCATTGGCTCTTACTGGCGAAATGATAATGAGGGCGATACGGAAATTGATGTTGCGGCTGTGGACAACCAGCACAAACGGCTGTTCCTCGGTGAGTGCAAGTACCATGCGAAACCTGTGGATGTGGCGGTCTACTCTGCTTTGCAGGAGAAGGGGCAGTCAAAAGAGCTTGCAGCAGCATTTAAGGGATATGAAGTCATGTACGGGCTATTTTCCAAAAGTGGTTTTACAGATCGACTGGTGGAAATGGCAGCGGAGAAATCCGACCTGATTCTGATTCAGGAAGATGCAGTTTACAAGAAATAATATAATCTGAATTATCATAATTAGGATTATATTGTTTGGATATGTCCTGCGTACTATGTTTAGCGAGCAAGCATATCCCGTGGAGTGCGGGAACTCGCTATATTTTTGTAAAAAGTATCGACATTGACGAAGAAAGTATCGCTTTCGATATATTGCGTTCCCCAAAAGTATCGACTTTCGATTGAGCATATTATCGTGTATCGCGTTTTTTCCTTGCAATGCCACATCAACGGTGTATAATACTTTTAGAGGATAGCGGCGTTGACCAGCTATCGGTGGCATTGAAGCAATAGACTGGTTCGGCATCAGCCTGTTGTAGAGCCAAACCGTGGGTTCAGCGATAACCACAAGCCGAATAGATTCACTCGAATCGAACGAAAACGCAAAATGCCCGCTCACCGTGGAGATTCAGCTCCAGAGGTGGGCGGGTATTTTTGGTTATTCAGCGGAGAACTGGACAGCAACAAAATAAAAGGGACACCTACAACACCGTAGTGCTGTCCGATGTCCCTCGCGACTGATTTTATCGTTGTCCGCCAACCTCAGGCCCTTACGTCCTGCATCTCTTTCGGGTTTTATCATTGCCCGCCAACCTCAAGCCCTTACGTCTTGCATCAGATCGGATTTTAGGTGTCAGCCACACCAGCGGAGTGACGTCCGCTTTCCATTCAAGATTATATTCAATTTACACCTCAATAGCAATGCCCCATACAAAAGTTTAGCGAGATGAGTATATCCTATGAGGTACGGAAAGTGTGGAAAGCAATGCGGAAAGTGCGGAAACTTGCCATAGAAAAGTGGCAACCTCTACGCTAAAAGTGGCAAGTGACATATACAAAACGCCATTATACAGAACTGCCCACTCCCCTGAGAACTCCTCAGACGAGTGAGCATTCTTCTTTCCGTGTATCAAATTTACCTCTGTGGTCACTCAAATCGCCACCAAGTCATGGATCAAAAATCATCATTTTTTATTTGTCCAAGAGTAAGTGCACGGTTTCTGCACTGTTTTTTGCACGGTTTCAAGGGATGCAATGGGGTACTCTGACTTGCAAAATACGGCAAAGGGTGCAGAAATTGCCGGGCGGAAAATCACGATGCTTTGCACAAAAATGACGTAAACTCGAAACTTCTAAAATCAGAGTGTTCTGCCCGGTGGGCTCTTTTAATCAGAGGGCCAGGGATTCGAGTTCCCTCGAGCGCACCAAAAGGACGATAAATCGTTGAGATAAACGGTTTGTCGTCTTTTTGTTTTATATAGGCTTTTTGGGCTTGTACCTATGATTTTTTCAAAAATTTTAGAGGTCAGAGGTACAGAAAAAATGAAGAAGATTCAGAAGAATGCAGCCCGGTTTGATAATCTAAAACAAGATTTTTTGGACGATAAGAAGTATTCTGGCACAGCAGAAGCCACGTTGAACGGCTATCGGTATAATATTACACGGTTCTTGAAGTTCCTTTCAGATGAGCAGTTAGCCGTGAATGAGGCAGGATTCAAGCGGTATGTTATCCACTTGACGGATAGCGGAATGACCGCAAACAGCGTCAACCACTATATCCGTTCGGTGAAAGTGTTCCTTTACTGGTGTATGGAGCAGGACGAAATAGCACCGCTCAAAATCAAGATGGTAAAGGCACAAGAAACCATCAAGGACGTTTACACGCAGGAAGAACTTTGTGCACTGATTCAGCCGCCGAAACGTGAGGACAGCTTTGTAGTCTGGCGCAGTTGGGCTATCATCAACTTTATTTTGGGAACAGCAGCACGAGAAGCAACAGTCTGTGAAATGCAGATGCAGGATATATCTTTTGATGACCGAACGATTAAATTTCGACATCTACTGAAAGCGAAGAAGGACGGCTCCATGTCGTACCTTGTCCGAGTCTACAACGGCCGAACGCAGGACGATAAGATCATCACCCGGTGCAAGACCGTAACGCCGCCCGCCGGGATGGGCAAGAAGAAAGCCGAAAAGTGGGTGCAGGAGCAGGCGGTTCTGTTTGAGCAGCAGGTCACGAACGGCCTCGTGCTGGACTCAGACATGCTGCTGGATGACCTGATCGACCGCTGGTTTGAGGAATACGCCAACAAGCAGCTGAAGGCCAAGACGCTCTACGATTATAGAAGGATGCGAGGCCGGATCAGTGCCGGACTCGGGCATCTCAAGGTGTCCAAGATCAAACCGGCGCATGTGATGGCGCTTTATGACAATCTGGAGGAGAGGGGTGTCCGCCGGGACAGCACCTACACCGCCACGAAAGCCCTTCTGAAGCTGCTCCCACGTGGAACTCGGGGTGAACTGGCGAAACAGGCCGGGATCGGTCAGGACACCATGCGGATGGTCTATGCAGGTAAGAACGTCAGCCGAAAGATGGCGGAAAAGGTGTCCGCTGCAGTGGGACTGGCCTTCTCAAAGGCGTTTGTGGAACATACCAAAAAGGACAGGAAGCTGAACAACAACAGCGTCATTCGATACCAGGCCATGCTCTCCAGCATCTTTAAGAAAGGTGTCCAGTGGGGATTGATCAACGAGAACCCGTGCTCCCGTGCAGAACATCCCAAAGTCGAGGAAATCGACATTCGGGTACTGACGGAGGAAGAGATTCCAACGCTGCTGGATGTTCTCTCGGATGCACCGCCGCAGTACAGTGTGATCACTCAGCTGGCCTTGCTGCTTGGTGCTCGGCGGGGTGAGATCTGTGCCCTGCGCTGGTCTGACATTGACTTTGAGAAGGGAACGCTTTCCATCAAGCGGACGGTCCAGTCCATCCCCGGGATAGGCCTTGTGTTCAACACACCGAAAACCAGACGAGGCAAGAGATGCCTGCGCATTGGAGCGGATTGCGTGGAACTGCTGCAGGAGTACCGGCGATACCAAAAAGCAGAGAGGTTCCGGATCGGCTCAGCGTGGGTGCGCAAGGTCACACTGGAAAATGGCAAAGTGGTGGATAATGATATGCTATTCACAAAATGGAATGATGAGCCGATGGACCCGGATATCATCTCGCCCTGGTTCCCGAAGTTTCTGGAAACACACGATCTCCCGGACGTGAACTTTCACAGCCTTCGCCATTCGAATGCCAGCATCCTGATCGCGGCCCACGTTCCGATCACAACGGTCTCCGGGCGGCTTGGACATGCACAGACCTCAACCACGCTGAACTACTATGCATCGGCCATCCAACTCGGCACACATCTTCTCCACAAGGAAGGGGTCGTCCGTGCAATCGGCAGGCTTGTCCTTGGTGGTCAGGATATGAGCAGCCTTGTGGAGCGTTTCGGTTTCACTGCAAAAGGCCCCACACACCGGCACTGGTCGGCATGCAGGGCGTATTTATGATTTGAGGGGAAATTACAGGGCGATCATTGCGTTACAGGTGCCAGCTCATACACACGGTCGAACTGCGCACGGCGCGCTGCCGACAGGTGGTGGCTGATGAGGATCAGTGTCAGGTCGGGATTGGTAAGCAGGCTCTTTTCCACAAGGTCGGCGTTTTTCTGATCCAGCGCACTGGTGCCCTCGTCCACCAGCAGGATGGAGCGATTGTGAATCAGGGCACGGGCAATGGCGACACGCTGCTTCTGACCGCCGGAAAGATTACTGCCATCCTCACCTACAACGGTGTCAAGGCCATCGGGCATGGCGGCCAAATCTGCGGCAAGGGCACTGCCCTGAATGGCCGCATGCAGCTGCTCTTCCGAGAAATCTTCACCCAGTGTGATGTTCTCCCGAATCGTAGTATTGAACAGGAACACATTCTGCTCAATGTAACTCATCTGTTGCTGGAGCTGAGCGGGTGTAACGGTGTGAATGTCCACATCGTCAAACGAAATCGTACCGGTATAGTCCGGCAGCCAGCCCAAAAGCAGCTTGAGCAGAGTGGATTTTCCGCAGCCGGAGGGGCCTGTCAGGGCATACTTTTTGCCCTTTTCAAAGCGGAAGGAGGCATCTTTCAGGATGGGCTTTTTCTCATCATAGCCGAAAGAAACTCTATCTACCGTAATGGAGGCTTTCAGTGGTGACATAGGAGCAACCTCTTCCGATTTGGAATCAGTATCGACCGTTGGCAGCTTGCAAAAGTAGGGCTTGCTGGCTGAGAGGGAGAGACGCAAACCGGCCAAACTGTTAAAGCCGTTTGCCACGCCTCCGATCAGATTGACACCACCTGCAAGTGTGCCTGTGGTGACAAGCCCCATGCTGGTCAGCACAGCAATCAGCACAAGCGAACCGAGCTGAAGTGCGACGTTGATAAAGCCAATCAACGCCTCCATGCGAGATTTTTCATAGCTCAGCTGGCAACTGGGCTTTTCGATGTCATCGCTGATTCTATTTCCCTGCTGGAGAAAGAGATTTCCTCTGCCAAAAAACTGGAGTACGTCAAAGCCTGTCAGAAGGTCCTTCAAATGGTTGATGGCGGCAGTCTGCTGCACACCGCAGCTTTGCCCCAGTAGTTCCAACTTCTTCTGGAACAGTTTTGGGGAAAGCCAAAGAACAACTGCTGTGATCACGGAAAAAACAACCAGCGACCAATGCAAAAAGGCAAGTCCCAAAATGCTGAACACGATCTGCGCAATTCTGCCTACACAGCCGAAGAAAGGAATCCACGCAAGCTGTTCTAATTGCTTTATATCATTGGTCAGCCGGGCGAGATATTCTCCGGTGTCGGACTGATGAAAATCGGTATGGCTCTTGCGCAGGAAGGAGTGATACAGCCCATCTCGCACCGTATTGTTCAAAGCGCGAATTGTTTTGGTCTGACAATGCTCCTGTAAAGCAGTAAAAAGAAAATAGCCTCCCCAGCAGGTCAGATCAACTGCCGTCCAAAAGATAGTACTCCGCAGATCCAGCAATACCACGGCATCAAAAATCTTCATCAAGGCAAGCTGAATCAGAGCCTGAGCACCATAGGCGATGATGGCAAACAAGCAGGTGAGGGTACTGAGCCTCCATTGCTTTTTCAGATAGTGTATCATTGTTTCCTCCATGCGTATGTCAAAGAGCTTAGAATGCATTTCATCTGCTGTTTCTGTATTTTATCACAAAAGATTTCAATTGACCATATCGTCTGGTGTAATAAAAAATTACATGGGACGACAGGTTTGCACAAGAGACGCTTGCACACATGTACAAAATCTAGTATATTACAATTATGGCAATACTAAAGTTTGGAGGGAGCTGCTAAATGCAGAATTACAAATTGGGGGAGTATATCCGCCAGCGGCGTTTGGATCTCGGGTTGACACAGGAGCAGGTCTGTGCAGGCATTTGTGAATCCGTTACATTGTCCAGATTTGAAAACGGAAAACAGACCCCCAGCCGAAATCGAATCAATGCGATTCTGCAGCGCCTTGGTCTGCCGGATGACCGATATTATGCGTTGGTAACACCGGAAGAACTGGAAATAGAAGCACTCAAGAAGGAAATTGTTTCCTGTAATGCGCTAAAGTGCGTTGAGGAGGGCTTTGACAAAATAAGTCGGCTTGAGAAAATTGCAAAGCCGGATGATCAAATCACACAACAGTTTATTCTTCGATCGAAAGTCCTTTTGGGAGGATTGGATAAAAGATATTCAAATGACGAGCGGATTCAAATGTTGTTGCAAGCCATTCGGATGACCATACCGGATTTTCAACTGGACAAAATTGAAGACTTTCTCTTTACATTGGATGAAATGAAACTGGTCAATCAAATTGGAAATGCGTATTCTTTGAGCGGTGACAATGAAAAAGCAGCCGATATTTTCTATCGACTGCTTCAATATATAAGAAGGCATCTTCCGGAAACGGTTACTTCAAACAGGATGCTTCCCTTGGTTTTGTATAATTTTGCCAGATCGTTGGATTTGTCGCAAAAGTATGAGGAAGGCGCAAAGGCGGCAAGATACGGAAAAGAAGCATGTATAAAATATGGACATTATCAGGTGCTTCACTCGTGTTTGGAAATCGAAGCTGAATGCGACTTCTTTCTTGGAAAAAAGGAGGAGAGTGTCGAACGCTATCGGGAAGCTTTTTACATTTGCAAAGTCATGGGATATGAAGATGATTTGCAGATTATCCGCACAGAAGCAGAAAAGTATCTGAACATCTTATTTTGAATATCATGTAATGTCGTTCTGCGGTGTGGCGGCATCTGCGGATGGAGTAGGACATTCCGGTTTAGTCCTGTATGTAAACGGTGAATATCGTGATGACTCTGACATTGGCAAGCTGATGCACGACTTCAACCGCACCAGTGCCGATGATATGAATTTTGAGATCCTTGCCGAAAAGACCCGGTATCTGAGGGGAAATCCGAAGGGAGTGAGCGAAATGTGTAAAGTGATGGAAGACCTGAGAGATGAAAGCTATGCAGAAGGTCATGCAGAGGGTCGGGAAGAACAGGCTCAGATGACGGCGAAGAACCTCTATGAGCAGGGTCTGACGATAGAGCAGATTGCAAGAGCGATTGGCTTCAGCATGGACACAGTGGAAAAGTGGCTCACGCAGAAAGCCGGATAAGAGAATAACCGGAATGGCCAGTGTATTGTACGATTTGCGTATGATATGCTGGCTTTTTTGTTTGGCGGAAGTCAGAGGCAGTTAGAAGTGGGGTGGGGCGGGGGTGGTTAAAAATCTGGAGCCGGGGGTTATTCTGGCTGAAGGGAAGAGTTATTTGTTCTCCCCAGTCCGGGATAAAAGAGACCATCCCAATAATTGTGTTGAACAGGTCCGTAAAAAGTAGACAATAGACAAAAAGCCTCCCCGTGTAGGATA
>OGIV01001550.1_pt1 | contig 13227 bp, 10 predicted proteins | sample 1571861 | NCBI WGS metagenome assembly OGIV01 (sample SAMEA2582099, study PRJEB24529) | metagenome | biome: Human gut stool | place: China | collected 2011 | reverse complement strand
CTGACACTTTTTAACCAGCTTTTGGGTTTTTTTATTTCAAGTGCAACTTTGAAATCACATTCGGTTGCTTCAGCAATGAGCTGTTCTATCATAAAATCTCCCCTTTGAGGTATTGGTAGTTTCTTTATATTATACCCATAAGGAGAGTTTATTTCAACGATAGGCACAAAGAGTTCAGAGAAAATATTTTGGATAGTGGAGGATGTTCTGCAGTGCTATAGCTGCAACTTTTTTACCTCGTCCAGTGAAAGACCTGAAAATATGGAAATGTCTTCCGGGGATAGTTTATTTGATTTTAACATTCGTTTAGCAGATTCAATAGAAGATTGAAGAGCAGCGTGTTTTTGACCTTCAAGAAATCCTGCCTCGCGTCCAGCTTCAAATTCAGCCTTTCTAAGCTTCTTTTCTTCTTCCTCTTTATCATATTCAAATATACTCATACTGATAACCTCCGCGCGGTTTTTTCGAAGAAAATCCGCAAGAATATTATTTTTAATACAATCATCTACGGCATGATTGATGGCAGTATTTAAGTCCATTGTCGATTTGTTCTGACGTACCTGTGCGACAAATTGTGAATATTCCCTTAAAGTCTGGCAATGTTCCATCAGATTATAATTATGCCCTTCATTAACATTAAAAGTTTTTACCACGAGTTCTAAATTTGGTTCGCCGTGAAGATTTTCATATGCGTCCGAAAGTCTGCTAACTGAGAAATCTGGAAATGGTTCAATACCATTATAAAACACAATAAAGTTTGGCGCAGGAATTTTTTGCGGCGTAGATGCATATAGGGACGATTTGTCGATCAGTTTTTGGTATTCACTCGAAATATAAAATAAATCTCTGAGTGGAATGTTTGGGTTAATGGTAGACTGATGTTCATATAATGATACATTTGTGTCCATGATAAAAGACAGATCATTTTTAATTCCCATGTAAACTGCATTTTCTAAAGTTACAATTTCCAGATCATCCGGGTTTTGGTAATTTGTTTCATTCACTGCATTGTATAGTGAAAGCAGATGCTTTTTATCGGAAAAAAGCATACGAAATACCGTATCTTTGTGTTTCTGGTTTGCCACTGGACGGACAATCTGATTATTTTTGTGTCGAATTTGTTTCTTTCGTGCCATAAATAATTCCTTTCGTGTAGCTGGTGTGTTGTAGAAAAAGTTACAACAAATAAATGGTGCAGGAGAAACCACACTCTTTTTACATCTCCTGCTTTTAAATTAGTAACGGGATTTTAAAAGCATAGATACAAAAAGCGGTGTACTCCCCAAAATGGTACACGCATAAGAATATTAATGACAGAAATGTGTCACACAGACTTTACAATCGCAGACTGCAATGAAGGGGAAACGGTCTGGCGACTGTTGATATATGCTTTGCCACATTGTAACATTTATAAACATGCGGATGCAAGCAGATTTTTATACTATTTTTATTTGTTGGAATACGATATAATATAAAGTGATCATAGGTTTACACTTTCTGGCCATTAGAGCACAAAAAGGAGAAAAATAACATGGCAGAAAGAGACCGGAAAATGGTGAAACATATTTTTGAAATGAAGGAAAATTATAATAAATTCAGACAATTATTCCGCCAACAGGCAGAAGATTTGTTGAAGAAACTGGATAAACACGCAGAAGAAAAACAAAAGTCAGTGATGCACGATATGATGGATGAATGGAGCTGCTTTTGCAAAGGGCAGGATAAGGCTTTTGTTTGTCGGAGAGCTCCACAAAAAACAAGTAGGGAAATGTTTATGTGCTTGACGGAGAAAGAAGCTTCCGATTACGCAAAGTATTTAAAAATATCTGAGGATGAATTAGCTGGCAGGGAAGTCAGGAATGTAGTAGCTGAGACATTAAGACTACATCCGGAATATTATCTTTATGTGTTGGACAAGCATGATATTACACAATTACAAAAATTTCAAAAGTTTGAAGAAAATAAAAAGTATCAAATGGCATTTGATACAGTAGGGAGAGCAATTGCCCTTGGTCTGTTAAGTGTGAAAGCACCGGAAGGAACGCAGGCAGCATATCTGTTTCCAGCATCTGATTTTGATGAAATTTTTTCTTCGATATTGAATCTGGATTGGAAAAAGATCTGTAAGAGAATCCAGGATATATCAGCAAAATTTGAAAAAGTACTTCTTTCCTATGGAATGATCGAGATGGATGCATTTTATCAGATATTTACAAACGCATGGGGAGAACAGCTTTCAAAAGAAGAATTTGAACGATATGTGTATTGGCATGGAAATTTTGGAATGCATTTTAAGACAATGACACATGCATATATCGGAGAAAAATTTGCTGTAATGTGTGATATGGATGCAGTGAGTATTGTGGAAAAGCGTGATAAGTATGCGAAAAACCTTCCATACCGGAAATTTAGTGCAAAAGAGATGGAAGAAATAGCCACATACAGTTCTAAATCAGATGAATGCTGGCATATGCTGGGAGAAACGTTACATGATCAGTATGGTTATGACGTAGAAGAAACCGAGGAAATGATCGACCACCTGCGGAAAATTGTCATGGAAGGAAATGGAGTACAGGAGCTATGGGATATTTTTCAGGACGAAGAATCAACACTGATGGAACAGGTGGAAATGTGGCAGTGCCTTTTAAACGCAGAGCTGGAGACGCATCTTCCTATGTTAAATGGATATTCAAGAATGGAATATGAAAAGAAGACTGGTACAAATGCATTTTCGATTATGCTTTTTGACGAAAGCCGTCTGGATAAAGATATAAAACGCGATACCGGATTACAAAAGCTGCCATTGAAAACGCAGGAAATGATTTATCGTGCGTTCTTTGAAAATATCATAGGCAAGGATAGGATTAAAGCGTTAGAACAGGTAAAGAAGAAAATCCAAACGGAAAATGACGGTTTGAATTTCCTGATTGGAATGTGTTATATGGCGATTGAAAAATATAGCAAAGCAAATTCCATCATCGAAGAAATCGCAGACAGAACGCAGGATGAGAGCGCATTTACAATGCTTGATATGATGGATGACAGTCTTGAGACAGCTATGTATGGAAATGATTATTATTATGATGAATGGGATGCTTTCGCAGGAGTGGGAATGAATGAGCCTTATCAGCGCGAAAAGAAAAAGATAGGACGGAATGATCCATGTCCATGCGGAAGTGGTAAAAAGTATAAAAAGTGTTGTGGCAGATAGGATATTCGGCAGGATTTCGGTAAAACTTACGAAAATACGCAGAAGTGATATTTTCCACTTGATAAATCCTATAATTTCATGTAATGTAATAAAGACAATGAAATTTTTGCAACGAGTTCTGTCATATTTTAGTTTAAAACATCACGAAATTGCTGAAATAAAAAAGAAAATCTGCAAGTTTGAAACTTGAATAATTCAAAATGGTCAAATGTACGCCACACGCGGACAAAAGAAAAATATATCTGTGATACCAAAACAGATAAAAATCTGTTAAAATAGTTTTAATTGATTACTAAGGCAGGTTTTTCATATGGATTTATTTGATTATATGAGAGAACAGAACAGGGAAAAGGAGTCGCCGTTGGCTTCAAGGCTTCGTCCGACCACGTTAGACGAGATGGTGGGGCAGCAGCATATCATCGGAAAAGATAAGCTGCTTTACCGCGCAATCAAGGCTGACAAGTTAAGTTCCATTATTTTATATGGACCGCCGGGAACCGGGAAAACGACTTTGGCAAAGGTCATTGCCAATACCACAAGCGCTGAGTTCCTTCAGATCAATGCAACTGCCGCCGGGAAAAAAGACATGGAGGATGTCATTGCGCAGGCGAAGAACAATCAGGGCATGTACGACAAAAAGACGATCCTGTTTATCGATGAGATCCACCGCTTCAACAAGGGACAGCAGGACTATCTCCTTCCGTTTGTGGAGGACGGAACCGTGATCTTAATTGGTGCAACGACCGAGAATCCATATTTTGAGGTGAATGGAGCGCTTTTGTCCCGTTCCATTATTTTTGAGCTGAAGAATCTGTCCACGGAAGATATTAAGACGCTGATCCTCCGGGCAGTGAATGATAAGGAAAAAGGAATGGGTGCTTACGATGCAGTCATTGAGGAAGAGGCACTGGATTTTCTTGCGGACGTGGCAAACGGAGACGCAAGAGCAGCGCTCACAGCAATTGAACTTGGTATTTTGACAACAGAGCGGAGCGCAGATGGAAAAATCCATATCACACTTGAGGTCGCCAGTGAATGTATCCAGAAACGTGTGGTGCGCTATGATAAAACAGGAGATAACCATTACGATACAGTCTCTGCGTTTATCAAAAGCATGCGTGGCTCTGACCCGGATGCAGCCGTTTATTATCTTGCCAGAATGCTTTATGCGGGGGAAGATATTAAGTTCATCGCAAGAAGGATTATGATCTGCGCAGCGGAGGATGTGAGCAATGCCGATCCGATGGCACTCGTTGTCGCAACATCGGCAGCACAGGCAGTTGAGCGTATCGGTATGCCGGAGGCACAGATTATTTTGTCGCAGGCGGTCACGTATGTGGCAAGTGCGCCAAAGAGCAACTCGGCAGTCAATGCGATCTTCGATGCGATGGAAGCAGTAAAGAATACGAAAACAGCGCCGATCCCGGTGCATTTACAGGATGCACATTACAAGTCATCCGGAAAACTGGGGCATGGTGTTGGATATAAATATGCACATGATTATCCGGATCATTATGTGGAGCAGCAGTATCTGCCGGACGGACTGACAGACCGGAAGTTCTACGTTCCGGGTGAGAACGGCTACGAGAAGAAGATCCGTGAATATTTTAAAAAGATCAAGGGTGAGCCAGAAGAGGAGTAAGAGAACATTCCGGGCATGAGATGATCTCTGTTTCACAGGCTGGTGAGCAGAGCACATTTTTCCGGTATTGGATCTTTACATATATTAAAAAGCAGGAGGAATTAGAGATGAAGTCCTACGAGGAAATGACAAAAGAAGAGTTATTGAAAGAGAAGGAAGGTTTGGAAGCGGAATACAAAAAATTCCAGCAGAGAGGCTTAAAACTTGATATGTCCAGAGGTAAGCCATCGCAGGAACAGTTAGATCTTTCCATGGGAATGATGGATGTACTGACTTCCGGTGTTGATCTGACCTGTGATGATGGTACAGACTGCAGAAACTATGGTGTGCTGGACGGTATCAGTGAAGCAAAACAGCTTATCGGTGATATGATCGAGTGTAATCCAGACAATATCATCATTTATGGTAACTCAAGCCTTAACATTATGTATGACACCATCTCACGTTCCATGACACACGGTGTTATGGGAAACACTCCATGGTGCAAATTAGATAAAGTAAAATTTTTATGCCCGGTACCTGGATATGACAGACATTTTGCGATCACAGAATATTTCGGCATTGAGATGATCAACGTACCGATGCTTCCGACCGGACCGGATATGGATATGGTGGAAGAACTCGTAAGCAAAGATGAGGCAATCAAAGGTATCTGGTGTGTGCCAAAATATTCAAACCCACAGGGAATCACTTATTCCGATGAGACAGTCCGCCGTTTTGCAAGATTAAAACCGGCAGCAAAAGATTTCCGTATTTACTGGGATAACGCATACTGCGTGCATCATTTATATGATATTAACCAGGATCATCTGATCGAGATCTTAAAAGAATGCAAGAGAGCAGGAAACCCGGATATGGTTTACAAATTCTGTTCTACAAGCAAGATCACATTCCCTGGTTCCGGTGTGGCAGCGATCGCAACTTCTGCCAACAACTTAGAGGATATCAAGAAACAGTTGAAGATCCAGACCATCGGTCATGATAAGGTAAACCAGCTGCGCCATGTCCGTTTCTTCAAAGATATCCACGGAATCACAGAGCATATGCGCAAACACGCAGATTCTCTCCGTCCAAAATTTGAAATGATCCTGGATACATTTGAAAGAGAGTTAAAAGGACTCGGAGCCGGAAGCTGGTACAGCCCGAAGGGTGGATACTTCATCACATATGAGACACTGGATGGATGTGCAAAAAATGTTGTGGCAAAAGCAAAAAAAGCAGGGGTTGTGATGACTCCGGCGGGTGCGCCTTTCCCATATGGAAAAGATCCGCATGATTCTGTCATCCGTATCTCACCATCCTATCCAAGCCTGGAAGATCTTACGACTGCGATCGACATCTTTGTTGTCTGCGTCAAGCTTGCAAGCATTGAGAAGCTTTTAGGAGAATAATAGTAAGTTTTTAACCGCTGAAAAGCAAAAGAAAAAGACCTGTGTGTACAATGTCATGATGTTCGCATGACATAGGTACACGCAGGTCTTTTTTATGAATTATGCCTCAGTGGAAGCATCCTCTGTTCCGTTTTTCCATTTGTTGAATTTCTCGACAACTGCGTCGTAGGTTCTCTGGGAAATATCCGGAAGTTTATCTCCCCATGCTTTGGTTGCCTGTTCGAAACCTTTCTTGAAAGCTTCTAACATAGCGTCTGCTTTCTCGGAATCACCACCGGATAAAGCTTTTGCAAAATCAAGAATACGGTCGGAAGTCTGCTCTACACCCCAGTAACCGTCGTCCGCGATATCTGCCTGTGCCTGTGCTTTCACATCAGCTGATACGGTAAAATCACCCTTTGCAAGGAATTTCCACATATCATCTGCGGTGCCGATCGCAACACCCTGCTTGGTCATCATCTGCTCAACGATGCTGCGGAGCTGTGCAGTGCGCTGCTCTGCGTCAGCTTTTAACTTTGCAACGATCGCTGCGTTGTCGGCCTTGCTTGTTGTTTTATTGGAAGCCTTGTCTGTCCTGGAGTCAGAACTCTTCTCATAAATGACACCGGAAGCTGTCTTGGAAGAATCTGCCTTTTTCGTTATCTCGGATGTCTTTTCTGCTGTTTTTGTTGTTGTCTGTGTAGATGCTGCTGCGGCAGCAGTCACAGTGTTAATGGAATTGATTGCCATATGATCCTCCTTGTCTGGCGAAGCTGGATGCATTTGTTTTTACAGAAAACAAAATGTTCAGCCACCTGAATGAATAGTTATTAACCTTCCATGGTTCTGTTAATTATATCGGACTGGCAAAGAAAAAAGTTTAGTGCCGATTGACCTTTTGGACATAAAATGATAAGATACTAATTGTATACAAAAAACATAAAAAAAACAAGTTTTATTTTAAGTACAATCAATGTGTGTTAGCGACGATTTTGGTAAGGAGAAACTAACCGATGAAGGATATTTCAGTAAAGGCGCTGGCTAAGATCAATCTTGGGCTGGATGTGGTACGAAAAAGAGAGGATGGTTATCATGAGGTCCGCATGGTGATGCAGACCATTCATTTGTTTGACCGGCTGGAGATCTCGAAGAATACTTCCGGTGAGATCACGATGGAAACGAATCTTTCTTTTCTGCCGACGAATGAGAACAATCTTGTCTATAAAGCGGCAAAGCTTTTGCAGGATGAGTTTGCAATAAAAGATGGCGTTCATGTATGGCTGCACAAGTACATTCCGGTAGCTGCCGGGATGGCAGGGGGAAGCACGGACGCAGCGGCAGTGTTATATGGTATGAACCAGATTTTTGATCTGGGACTGACAAGGGAAGAACTGATGGAGCGCGGTGTGAAGATCGGCGCAGATGTTCCGTACTGCATTATGCGTGGAACGGCTTTGGCAGAGGGCATAGGAGAGAAGCTTTCGAAGCTTCCGCCGATGGTGAAATGTCCTGTTTTGATCGCAAAACCGCAGATCAGTGTTTCTACTAAGTTCGTCTATGAGAATCTGAAGTTAGACTCTGATATGGTACACCCGGATATTGACCGGCTTGTGGCAGATATCAGAGAGAAAGATTTATATAAAATTGCAGCAGATATGGGAAATGTTTTAGAGACAGTGACAATCCCGGCTTATCCTGTGATCGCAGACATCAAAGATCACATGATGGAGCATGGCGCTGTGAATGCCATGATGAGTGGCAGTGGTCCGACGGTTTTCGGTCTTTTTGACAAGGAAGCAGTGGCAGTAGAGGCATACGAGGCGATGAAAGCCTCCGGTCTTGCAAAACAGGTATATTTAACGAGTATTTATAATAACGCGCGTAAGTAGAAAGGCATGGTATCAAAGATGACAGAAGATTTAACATTGAATATGGATGCGTATCTTCCGCTGAGAGATGTTGTGTTTAACACGTTAAGAGAGGCTATTTTGAAAGGGGAACTGAAACCGGGCGAGCGGCTGATGGAGCTGCAGCTTGCGGCAAAACTTGGCGTCAGCCGTACACCAATCCGTGAGGCGATCCGTATGCTTGAGCAGGAGGGGCTTGCTGTTACGATTCCAAGAAAAGGCGCAGAGGTTGCCAAGATGACGGAGAAGGATATGGAAGATGTCCTTCAGATCCGTGAAGCGTTGGACGAGCTTGCAGCTAAAATCGCATGCGAACAGATTTCTGAGGAGCAGTTAGAGGAACTGGTTGCGACCATGCATGAGTTTGAGGAATCCACTAAGACGGATAATGTGAAAAAAATCGCAGAGGCGGATGTGAAGTTTCACGATATTATTTATCAGTCAACCGGAAACCCGAAGCTTGTGAACATGCTCAATAATCTCCGTGAGCAGATGTACCGTTATCGTGTAGAATATCTGAAGGATGAGAATAATTATCCGACGCTCATGAAGGAGCACAAAGACATCGTGGAGGGATTAGTCCGCAAAAATAAAATGCAGGTGACAGAGACAATGCATCAGCATGTGAAGAATCAGGCAGTCGCAGTTAAAGCTATGATCCAGGAGCAGGAATAAGAAGTGACCGCCCAAAGGACTGGAAAACTGCATAAAAAATGGAAAAACGTACAGACTAGAAAGAGGATAAGCATTTTGCTTATCCTCTTTCGTATTTTTTTAAAACAATTAAGCGGCAAAACTCCAATCTTCACTGTGAATATTATGAAAAATGAACAAAATTTTCGAAGACACGCTTTCGCTACGTGTCGCTCGCAGCGGTACTAAGAAGCCAGTCACAACATAGCGTTGTTCCTGCCTTCTAAGGACCGGTGGCTCCCCAGTGTCTTCTCAAGCTTTTGTTCATCTTTCATAATTATTTACTGTATTTGGGAGTTTTGCTGGCAGTTTTTTTAATAGAAGAAACAAATAGAAAGGAAACAAACTGCAAATGTCGGAGAATAGTAAGCGTCCGGTGTCGACGGATTTAACGCAAAATATAGAGGAAATGGAATTTTATTTTCATGACTGTGCGGACATTAAAAAGAAGCAGATGAAGCTTGGCAGGAATCAGGATACCGCCTGTTATCTGACCTTTATTGAAGTGTCCGTGGACATGGGAACGTCCGCACTCGGAGAGACTTTAAAATACTTAAATGGACTGACAAGAGATGAGATCCTTTGTACACTGCAGGAAAATGCGCTTGGAATTTCGGATGCAACATATTTTCCGACTATTGAGGAGGCTGTGAGCGGTCTGCTCACCGGGGAGGCAATCCTTTTTGTGGATGGTTTTGACCGGGCAGTAAAAATACCGGATGACGGTTATCCGAATATGGGGATCACAGAGGTTGATTCGGAAAAAGTAATCCGCGGTTCCAACGAAGGTTTTTGCGATTCTGTGAAGCAGAATGCGGCGCTGATCCGGAAAAGGATCCGTTCGCCCCGTGTGAAAGTGAGAGGACTGAAAGCCGGGATTAGATCGAACACGAACGTCTATCTTGTGTATGTGGAGGATCTTGCGAATCCGGGACTTGTAAAAGAAATTGAAAAGAGGCTGCAGGATTTCACGATTGATGGGATATTAGACAGCGGAATGTTAGAACAGCTGGCAGAGAAAAAATGGTATTCGCCATTTCCACAGTTTCAGACAACACAGCGTCCTGACCGGGCGGCCATGGCGGTATTAGAGGGCAGAGTGATCGTGATGTGCGATAATTCTCCGATCGGACTGATACTGCCGACGGACTACAATTCATTTATCCGTACCAGTGACGATTATTACAGCCGTTTTGAGATTGCGACGTTCGGGCGGATCCTGCGGTATCTCGCATCCTTTTTTGCAATGACGCTACCGGGATTTTATCTTGCAGTGACTAATTTTCATACACAGATACTTCCAACCACACTACTTTTGTCGTTTGCTGAGGCGAGGCAGGGTGTCCCATTTCCGGCAGTCGTGGAAGTGCTTATCATGGAATTGTCGTTTGAACTTTTGCGGGAGGCGGGCGTGCGGCTTCCCGGTGCGATGGGAAATACCATCGGGATCGTGGGTGGTCTGATCATCGGACAGGCGGCAGTCGAGGCAAATCTGGTCAGTCCGATCGTGGTGATCGTCATCTCTTTTACTGCGCTATGTTCTTTTGCAATACCGAACGAAGAATTTGCCACAGCCTTCCGTATCCTGAAATTCTTTTTTATTGCGGTCTGTGCGTGGCTTGGCTACTTTGGCATGCTCCTCGGACTGCTTGCGGTACTCACACATCTGTCGCATCTGACAAGCTTTGGTATTCCGTATCTCATGCCGTTTGTGGGAGCAGATTTGAACAATTACGAGGATGAGCGGGATTTTATCTGGCGGCAGCCTTTCCGGAAACTGCGCAAACGTCCGATTTATGCAAATCCGAAAGAGCGGACAAAGCTGACGTTTTCAAAGAAGAGATAGGTTGAGAAAAGTTTTTATTTTAAGATAAATGGAAATCTGATGAAAAAATGCGCAGATGTTAGAAGAGATAGGGGGAAGTATGTTCTCAGAAAACAATCAAATTTCAGGCAGACAGGTGTTCCGCCTTCTGACATATGACTTTCTTGGAATGGGGACGCTACTACTGCCGACAATGCTTGCAGATACGGCAGGGCGCGACGGGATTTTTTGCATTCTGGCGGGGATTTTGTCCACGTTTTTGTACTTGAAATTATTGAGATATCTGTTGAAAGGCATGAAAACAAGTTATCCCGACTTTTTGAAGCAGAAGTGTGGAAAAGTATGCGGTTATGTGCTCTGGGGCGGATATTTTCTGTATTTTATCCTTATGGCTTCGTACACGGCGTATCTGTTTTCCACGCTGATGTTGAATGGGCTTGTGGAAAACATCAGCTTTTATCTGGTGCTGTTGTTGATATTGCTGCTCGCATTTTATGGAATGGCAGGTGGGATCGAGGGCAGGGCAAGAGTGTACGAGATACTGTTCTGGTTTCTGATGATACCGCTTTTTCTGATGTTATTTGCGGCATGCAGGGAGGTAAAGCCTGCCTACTGGAGCCCGGTTTTTGTGGCGGATGGAAAAGAAGTGTTAAGCGGCAGCTATTATGTGCTTTTCTGCTATTCCATGGTGTCGATCGTACTTTTTTTGAAAGAATACGTGTCGGATGACAAAAAACATATCAGCGCGGCGGAAAAAGCGGTCGGATTTTCCGGCGGCGTATTTGCAGCACTGTACCTGATCCTGATCGGGCTGTTTGGCGTCGAGGCACTGGCTCAGATGAAATTTCCGGCGGTCACGATGATGAGCCGCGTGCAGGTGACGGGCGGGTTTTTGAAGAGGACGGATGCTTTTATGTTCAGCATCTGGTTTTTTACGCTGTATGCGATGCTAAACAGCATGGTTTTTTACAGTGGAAATCTGGCTGCAAAAGTAATCCGTGACTGCGGCGGTTATCTGGAAGGGAAAAAAAGAATGCTGCCGTATCTCATTCTGCTTCTTCTGGTGTATGGCGTGACAGTGCTGTTTTACAGAAATCAGCAGTTTTTGGACTGCGTGACATTCCTGCTGTGGAAGATTGGAACACCTTTTGTCGTTGGCGTGCCGGTACTGCTGTTTCTGACTGGAGAGAGAAAAAAACATAATAAAAAAGTACGTGTGCTGGTGCTGGTATGTTTTTTGTTTGGGTGTCTTTTTTTACAGGGGTGTAATGTCGCAGAACTTGAGGATAAGGCATTCCCGGTTCTTTTGAATATCAGAGATCAGGACGATTTCCAAAATGTGTGGCTGAATCATGAGTATGCAGGAAATAAAAAGGTGGATTACAACCATTTGAAAGTGGTGCTCATCGAGCGGTCTTTTCTGAAAAAAGAGGCGGAAGTGGAAGATATGCTATCCATGCTGGAGCAGGAAAAAGAGGTTCCGTGGAACGCTTATGTGATGACGACGGAAAGCTGTGACCGTCTGGCGCAGACAGAGGGAGAACTTGATGTGCTGCTTGGAAATTATCTGGAAGAACTGCTGGAAAACACATCGGGCATTGACCAGAAAGCTTACCCGACGCTTGGCATGCTCTATGAGGAGCGCGCTAATCACTTAGAGACACTTTATATTCCTTTTGTGGATATAGAGGGGGAGCAGTCTGGGGCAGTGCAGGATGATACCGAGAAGGAGGAGCAGTCTGCGACAGTGTGGGATGATACGGAAAAAGAGGAGGAAGAACAGCAGCCGGTCATGACCGGAAAACCGCAGATTACAGCCTACGAAGTCTGGAAACGTGGAAGGGCGGTGGGGCTTGTCGATACGGATACCGCACGTGCAGCATTCTTCACACAGAACTTTGCGGATGATTACACCTTACAACTTGCACCGGAACTTTATGTGAAAGTGGATGCAGCTTCCTGCCGAGTCAAAGAAACGGAAAAAATCGGTGCCGGAGGTCTGACAGAGCAGATTGTCACAGTGACTGTGACCGGAGAAGGCGAAATCTTAAGCGGCACAGTTTCCGCAAGTGAAAAAGAGCAGCTTCTCAACACCCGGATGGAGAACTATCTGAATGCGATCGCTGCACATGCACTTGAGAAAGAAATCGATATTACTAACAGTTACCGGAATCTCGGCGCCGATAACCGCACATGGTATTTTAAGTATCAAAACACTCCTGCCGCTTATGAGAAAGACATCAAAATCCAATATCTGGTAAAAATAAACTGGAAATCGGAATAAATGCAAAGTTTTCGGGAATCATTGAGGATAGAAGGTCGATGAGCGAAACTCGAATTTTGGTTATGTAGATTGCGAAACTCATGAAAATCTAAATTGAATTGTGAAAAATTAACAAAAGCTTGAGAAAACACTGGGTGAGCAGAAATCGAACAAGTTCGATTGATCCTTAGAAGGCAGGTGCAACTTTTTTCAATCAGGTCTGTGCATTTACTGCACAGACCATGTGAAAGTGATTCAAGTGTGAGCAAATTCCTATCTGCGAAGCAGATTTTAAATGAATTTGCGAAGTACTGCG
>OGIV01001540.1_pt1 | contig 13331 bp, 10 predicted proteins | sample 1571861 | NCBI WGS metagenome assembly OGIV01 (sample SAMEA2582099, study PRJEB24529) | metagenome | biome: Human gut stool | place: China | collected 2011 | reverse complement strand
GTGCCCAAGATAGTTCGCTGGAAACGGCGCGTGAAAATAGGTAGTCGCCGACTTAAACGAAAGCTCTGAGATGAAAGTCTCAGGGCTTTTTTGTTGTGCGTGTGCCTTTCCGTTAAAATATCCCGAAAAAATCACATGGATTTGTGAGTGTTCACAAACCTCGCCCAGACCTCTTGATTTTTTATAGGGGGGGGGGTATGATAAGGTGCGAGAAGCACCTTGTCAGCAAAACAGAAAGATCGGCAAACCAGTCGGAAGGCTGTGACGCAAGGCGGAAGGCCCGGTAGGGGCCGCCAGCTGCACTTTGCTCTGCAACCCTCTTCGACTATGCGGAAATGTGCCGGCACCCCCCAAAGGGCAGCCGGTGCGGGGTTATGGAGAAGTTTATGGGAGTAGCTTTTCCGGGTACCACGATCACCCTGCCCTTGAGAGAAGCGGCGGGTTAAAGCATAGATAGAGAGGGCGAGCACCCCTAAAGTACAAAACGCAAAGCGTTGTACCATCCATTTGGCTGGTGCGGCGCTTTTTTCTTTTTGTCCGGATGCTTTTTGTGGAGAAACTGGGAGTATGTATGACTGACAAAGGAGGATTTTTATGAAAAAACGGCTCATCAGCCTCTTACTGGCATTCAGTATGATGCTGACATTCCTGCCTGCGGGGGCAGTGTCGGCATTTGCGGAAGAAACAGCAGATGATACCACCAAGGGAACGCTCCTGACCGACGGCAAGACCATTACGGAGAGCGGAACGTATCAACTGAACGGACCATACACTAAAGGAATCAAGATCAATACGACAGGTTCTGTGGTGATCAATGTTACCGGAAATGTGACAGTAACCGTTCCGGAGAATGTTAACAATTTTTGTTTTATCACGATCGAAAAAGCCGACAGTGTAACTATTGATGACGCTGCTCAATATCCTGTTACTGTTAACGGCGGTAGTGTGATTTCAAATCTTGGTGAAGAACTCATTGTAAACGGTGGAAAATATATTTGCAATGTTCGAAATTATTATTCCTCCGCTTTCAATCTCTCGAATGGCAGTAATCGGGTAGAAAATGTTACGATTGAATCGAAATACAACGCCATTTTGGTTTCTTCTGAATGTGATAGTGCTGTTATCAAAAAATCCGAGATTACAAAGCAATATAATAGCGGTGGTTATGAAGGAGGCATCGTATGCCGTACTACAAATGGTACGCTGAATTTGGATCATGTTACTGTACATGCGCTGGAAGGAAGCGCACTTCGAGCTGAGAGTGGTACCATCACCATCAACGGAGGAGAATATAAATCAAATCAAGGTGCGGCTATTGCTACCTGGTATAATTCCGATGATAATCTGGATCTTACGATTAACGGCGGAACTTATCAAAGTGATAATTATAACGGGCCTGTTGCAAATTTTGGGTGCAATGTGGGTCGTACTGGCAGAGATTGTAATATTAAAATTCATGGAGGCACGTTTGTTGGCGGCCAATTGTTGTGGTTTCGTGGTGAGGGTGCCGAAACGTTGACGATTGACAGGAACACCACCCTCCAAAGCACAGGAGGTGAGTATGATGCAGTTGTTGTTGGTGGCCACGGTCAACTGATTTTTGACTCGGGTTCCATTGAAATTTCCGGTGGTTCGGAGCGCAGCGCACTTCGCACCGTTGAACGGGGCGAAGCCATTGTAAATGACGGCATCTTCAAGGGGGCAAAGTATGACATTTATGAGCGAAACAATGACAGCAGTGTGTCTCCTTGCCGCGTTCAGCTGAAGAACGCAACTTTTGATGATAATGTCTGCAATGTTTATCTTGAAGAAGATCGACAAATTGATGTGGCCCAGAACTACACCGGTCAAGTGACGATTGAGTGTGCCGACCCGAAGGATGGCCGTCAGCTGACCAAAGCTACAGAAACAAATTATCAGAAGGATCTGAACCTGACGAGTGCGAATGCGGGCTATCTGGTGGGCTACAGAAAGACCGCGGATGGCAAGGAATATCGCTGCCTTTCCAAGGAAGTCGACGTGACCATTGAGGGCCTGGAGAATGCCGCCATCAAGGAAGGCGAAAGCAAGGGCTTTACCGTAAAGGTTGACCCCAAGGGTGATGCCAATCTGGGTGAGGCAATCATCGACTTTGGCGACAAGAACGGCGAGATCGAATATAAGGACGAAAACGACGAGTACAAGCTCATGCCGGATGACGGCCTGAACATTGACCTGGCCGGTAACAAGAATGTTTATGAATTCCGCATTACCCCCAAAAATGCCGGTGACCAGACGCTGACCGCTGCTGTGGTGCGGGATGATGTAGAGCTGGGCACGGCGGACAAGGACTTTACTGTTGCAGGCCGTGTTCACACCACTGTGGCCATCGAGGGCCTGGAGGATGCCGTCATCAAAGAGGGCGAAAGCAAGGACTTTACTGTAAAGGTTACCCCCAATGATGATGCCAATCTGGGTGAGGCATTCATCGACTTTGGCGACAAGAACGGCGAGATCGAGTATAAGGACGAAGAAAGCGGCGAGTACAAGCGCATGCCGGATGGCGGCCTGCCCATTGATCTGGGCGATGTAAAGGAACAATATGCGTTCCGCATTACTCCCAAGGAGACCGGCAAGCAGACCCTGACCGCTGCTGTCAAGAAGGATAAGAATGAGCTGGCAAGGGACGAAAAGGACTTTGTTGTGTCTGAAATGCCCATCCTGACCTTGAAGGACGGCGTTATCACCAGCGTAACAGTGCCCGGCAAGGATGGTGCTGACCCCGAGGATATCACCGAGATCGTTAAAAAGAACGCCAACGAGGACGGTTCCTTTCATGTCCCCGAGGGTGCAACGGTGAGTGTTGCATTTGATAAGGATGCTTTTGTAGATAGCGGTCTGAAATTTGGCCACTGGGATATCACCGGCCTGGATGATCCGAACGCTTATCAGGATAAGGAAAGCTTTGACTTTGTGATGCCTGCAAAGGGTGTGACCCTGAAAGCCATGACACAGGATGCATCCATTGAAGATGACGAGCCCGATATCGTTGGCCCCATCGTGATCGGCACTACTGTTGTTGTGGGCGGTGCAGTGCTGGGCTATCAGGCCTATTCTCTGGGCGCTGAATTTGCAGGCAAGCTGATGGCTCTGCCCTACTTCCCCAGCAACCGCAGCGCTCTTGCCATGATGCTGTGGGAGGATGCAGGCAAGCCCATGCCCGAATCTGAACTGCTCTACCCCGATGTCGGTCAGGAAGAGCGGGATATGGACCTGCAGCACGCCGCCCGCTGGGCCATGGAAAACGAGCTTATCCCTGACCTGAATGATGAGGGCACGGCACCGGAAGAGATGAAATTCTATCCCGACAACACCGTAAGCAAGATCGATGTGCTGAATGCATGGCAGAAAGCACAGGAGCTCAAGCAGAACGCCTGAGCAGCCCTAAACCAACCCCCACTTGGCCCGTAAACCGCAATGCGGGCTGAGTGTTCCAAAATTCCCAAAGTACAGAAGCGCTTCATCCTCTCCCGGATGAGGCGCTTCTGTGCTTTCCGGAATTTTTTTCCCGGCACCCCTTGCATCCCGCCCGCCGGTGCGGTATGCTTAACCAATAGAGCATTGCAGAGGGAGGGAGACCCCGGATGGACATGGAAGAGATCCGCTACCTGTTGGGCGGCACGATATTCGCGCGGGCCAAGGCCTACACGGACCGGATACAGGATCTGAATTGCGAAGTGGCTGGGAACGGCGTGCGCCACCTGAGCGCCGATGTGCGCGGCGGCGGGCGGAGCCTGTACCAGACCCAGGTCTGGCTGCGGGAAAATGGCAGCTTTGTCAGCGCCAGCTGCTCCTGCCCCTACAACGAAAACGGCGAGGGGCCCTGCTGCAAGCACATCGGCGCGCTGCTGATGCGGGACAGCGAGAGTCAGGGCCTTTCCGGCAGAGCGCCGCAGAAGCCCTCTGAGAGCCCGGAGAGCATCCCGGGCGTGGTGCGGGGCACGGCCAACCTGCAAACGCCCCAGCCTGAGGAGCCGCCCCGCAGGGACAGCTATGCCTCCAGCCTGGAGATGCTGTTTGGCAAGAAATGGCGGGGCGAGGAACCGGAATCCGACTACGAGGCACGGCGGCTGCTCCAGGCCTATCAGGAGGGAGCGCTGGCCGAGGTGGACGGCGTGACCGGCCACGCGGAGCTGCGCCCCCACGCCGCAGAGCTGGAGCCGGAGCTGACCCTGCTGCCCGGGGAGCTGCCCTGGCTGCGGCTGCGCATCTCGGCAGACGGCGGGCGGCAGTATGTGGTAAAGAGCATCCCGGACCTGCTGCGGGCCGTGGAGAAGCACGGCTTCATCAGCTATGGCAAGGCGCTGGAATTCCGGCACAGCTGGGAGGCCTTTGCTCCGGAGGCACAGCAGCTCCTCCGCCTGCTGCGGCGGCAGCTCAGCGCAAAGGAAGGGGTCGAGGCGGCCCTGCGCAGCTATGGCAATGCACCCCGCAGCGGGCCTGCCGGGGGCATCCCGCTGAACGGCGAGATCTTTGATGGATTGGTAGCCCTCTATGCCCCCACCGGCAATCTGGGCGGCTACACCCTCAAGACCGGCATCCCGGCCCTGACCATGCGGGTGGAAAAGCGCCGGGGCGGCGTGGAGGTGTCCGTGACCCCTGCGTTGGGGTGGAAAACGGGTTTAGACAACGACTATTTATACAGTGAGGATACGATCTGGCAGCTGGACCGGGCCGAAAGCGCCCGGATGCGGCCCGCCCTTGAGGCGCTGTGCGGCAAGAGCCTGTTCTTTACCACCGGGGATGCCACCGCCTTTTGCAGCTATGTCCTGCCAGAGCTGGGCAGCAGGGTGACCATTGAGGACCCTGAACGCCTGCTGCTGAATCAGATCCCGTTGGAGCCGGTGGTGCAGTTTTATCTCGACGCGCCCACGCGGGAAACGGTGCGGGCACACCTTGAATTTTTGTACGGCGAGGACCGCGTCACGCCGGAGGAACCGGGGCCTGCCGGTCTGCTGCGGGATGCCCGCGCCGAACAGCGGGCCGGGCGGCTGCTGGGGCGGTATCTGGAGCCGGGGCCGGACACCATGGGCAACGGCCTTGCCGCCCACTACGATGCCTATGAGGAGGATGAAGTCTACCGCTTCCTCGATGAGGGCATCCCGGCCCTGCTGACTGAGGGCGAGGTCTACCTGACCGATGCCTTCCGCAGTATGCAGGCCGCACCGCCGAAGATCTCGGTGGGGGTGTCGGTGCACGGCAGCGTGCTCGACCTTGAGGTGGACACGGGGGAGTTCCCGGTGGGAGAGCTGAAAGCCCTGCTGAGATCGCTCCACCAGAAAAAGCGCTACCACCGCCTGCGCGATGGCCGTCTGCTCCGGCTGGACGATTCCATGGAGGTGCTGGACGAGCTGAACGAGACATTGGAGCTTTCCGGGGCCAAACTGGGCCAGGCCCACGCCCGGCTGCCCCTGTACCGGGCCCCCAGTCTGGATTGGGCGCTCTCGGGGCAGAACGGCATCCGCTTCAACCGGGACGATGCCTTCCGCCAGCTCAGCCGGAGCTTCCACGCGGTAAAGGACAGCGAGTATACACCGCCTGTATCTCTACAAAAAGTTTTGCGAAAATACCAGCGGGACGGCTACCGCTGGCTCCGCACGCTGGATGGCTACGGTATGGGCGGCATCCTTGCGGATGATATGGGTCTGGGCAAGACGGTGCAGGTGCTCAGCTATCTGCTGGCACTCCGGGAGCAGGGCGGGAACCCCCTGCCCAGCCTCATCGTCTGCCCGGCCTCGCTGGTGCTGAACTGGGCCGAGGAATGCCGGAAGTTCACGCCGGAGCTGAACTGCGTTGTGGTGGACGGGGATGCCGCCCACCGGGCCCAGCTGGCCGAGCAGTGGGACGGGGCCGACGTGGTGGTGACCAGCTACGACCTGCTCCGCCGCGACGAGACCCTCTACGAGAGCCAGAAATTCTACGCCTGTATCCTGGACGAGGCCCAGGCCATCAAGAACCACACCACCCAGAAATACAAGGCGGTGTGCGGGGTGAACAGCCGTGTCCGCTTTGCGCTGACCGGCACCCCCGTGGAGAACCGCCTGGGTGAGCTGTGGAGCATCTTCTCCTTCCTGATGCCGGGCTACCTGCCGCCCTACAAGAGCTTCTGCAGCCGGTTTGAAAAGCCCATCACGCAGGAAAACGACCCGGCGGCGGTGCGGCGGCTGAACCAGCTCACCGGGCCGTTCATCCTGCGCCGGATGAAGTCCGAGGTGCTGAAGGAGCTGCCCCCCAAGACAGAGAACGTCTACCGCATCGAGCTGGAAGAGGAACAGCGCAAGCTCTACCTTGCCGCCGTGGTGGATGCCCGGGAGAAGCTGCGGGCTGCCAGGCCCGAGGACAAGATGGCGGTGTTTGCCGTCCTCATGCGCCTGCGGGAGATCTGCTGCGACCCCCGGCTCATTGCCGACAACTGGACAGGCGGCAGCGCCAAGCTGGATGCCTGCATCGAGCTGGTCACCAGTGCCGTGGAGGGCGGGCACCGCATCCTGCTGTTCAGCCAGTTCACCTCCATGCTGGAACTGCTGGCCAAGCGGCTGGACGCAGAGGGTGTGAGCCACTTCACCCTGCAGGGCTCCACCCCCAAACCGGTGCGTGCCGAGCTGGTGCGCCGCTTCAACGGCGGCGAGGCCAGCGTGTTCCTGATCTCCCTGCGGGCAGGCGGCACCGGCCTGAACCTGACCGCCGCCGATATCGTCATCCACTACGACCCGTGGTGGAACGTGGCGGCCCAGAATCAGGCCACCGACCGTGCCTACCGCATCGGCCAGCAGAACCCGGTGCAGGTGTACAAACTCATCGCCCAGGACACCATTGAGGAAAAGATCGTGGAGCTGCAGCAGGCCAAGCAGGATCTGGCCGAGACCGTCACCGGCAGCGCGGATGGTGCCATCCTGCGCATGAAGCCGGAGGAGCTGCTGAATTTGTTGGAGGGAACCGAATGATGCAATACGCCATCTTTGCCCGGCCGGTCGTGACCATTTACGATCTGCCCCAGACCACCAAACAGAGCGAGGCGGGCCTTGTTTCCACCATCGGGGACGAGGGCCTGTACGGTCAGGCCTGTCAGGTGCGCACCGCCCCCGGCGGCGTGACCTCCGAGGGAGTGCCCCTCTCCCCGGAGGTGGCCGAGGTGGTCACCTTTTACGGCTACCACGGCTTTGTCCGGCGGGATGCGCTGAAATTTGTCAGCGAGGATGCGCTGCGGGACTACCTGTCCCAGCCGCTGGTGCTGGTGGGCCGTGCCACCGATGTGCTCAGCCTGCCCAAGGTGCAGGGGGTGCGGATGCTGGAACTGGAGCGGGGCTGCCTGCTTTGCCGCCTGTCCGAGCCGCCCGAGGAAGCCTTGGCCCACACCGGCTGGGCCAGGGTGGCCCTGCTGGATGGCCGCACCGGCTATGTCCGGGACGTGGCGCTGGAGCCGGTGCGGTTTGAGATGACCGCTGTGTTCTCCCAGCGGGAGGGGCTGGCCTTTGATGATGCGCTGGCTGAGGCCCGGAATATTACCGCCGGGGAGCTGGTGCCGCAGGCACTGCAGGCGTGGTACGACGGCAGCGAGGAAGCGTTCCGGGATGCCGTCTGCGCGCAGGCGAAAAAATATCTGGGCACCGAGTACCGCTGGGGCGGCAAATCGGGCCGTGGCATTGATTGTTCCGGCCTTGTCAGCAGCGCCTATATGCAGTGCGGCGTGCTCATCTACCGGGATGCCAGGATCGTGGAGGGCTGGCCCATGCACCAGATCCCCTTTGCGGACAAAAAGCGGGGCGATGCCCTCTACTTCCCCGGCCATATCGCCCTTTACCTCGGCGAGGGCCGCTACATCCACTCCACCGGCGCGTCCGCCAGCGGCGGCGTGGTCATCAACAGCCTTGACCCCGCCGACCCGCTGTACCGGGAAGATCTGGTCAAGAGCCTGTATGCGGTGGGGAGTGTGTTCTGAAGGTGAAACCCCACCGTCATTGCTTCGCAATGCCACCGCCCCTAGTAGGGGCGGCCTTGGCAAAAAGGAAAGGCTTTCCGCCATGCCAAGGGCCCCACTATTAGGGGGGCTGGCACGCGAAGCGTGACTGGGGGGTTAACCCCGCCAGCTGCTGCGAAGGGGCAGCATCCCGGAGAGGTTTGACATAGAAGCTGTTAAGAAAGGACATGAACGATGAAAGTCTTTGATCTACACTGTGACACCCTGAGCGAGCTGCGGCGCGCGGAGATGCGGGGCGACGGGCAGACCTTTGCCCGCAACAACGGCCACATCGATCTGGAAAAGCTGGAGAAGGGCGACTACATGCTCCAGTGCTTTGCCGCCTTTGTGAATCTGGCCGACCCCACCCCGGGCGCGGACCCGCTGGTGACGGCGCTGGAAGAGATCGACGTGTTCAAGCGGATGATGGAGCGGTATTCCGACAGGATCGCCCCTGTCTACCGCCCCGAGGATATCCGCAAAAACGCCGAGGCGGGCAAGATCAGCGGAATGCTGACCATTGAGGAAGCCGGCTGCTGCAAGGGCAGTCTGGGTGTGCTGCGCCGGATGTACGAGCTGGGCGTGCGGATGATGACCCTGACCTGGAACCACGAGAACGAGCTGGCCAGCCCCAACGTGGTGCCCGGCAACGGCCCCATCTGGCCCTGTATGCCCAACACCGAGACCGGCCTGAAGGAGAAGGGCTTTGAGTTCCTGGCCGAGATGGAGCGCCTGCACATCATTGCCGATGTGAGCCACCTGTCCGATAAGGGCTTCTGGGACATTGCGGAGCACAGCACCCGCCCCTTTGCGGCCAGCCACTCCAACTGCCGCGCCCTGGCCCCCCACTGCCGCAACCTGACCGATGAGATGATCCGGGTCATGGCGGAAAAAGGCGGTCTGGTGGGCCTGAACTACTGCGCGGGCTTTCTGGATGACCAGCCCAGCCCCGACCTGTGCCGCAGCACCACGGCCCTGATGGCGAAACACGCGGCTCATTTCAAGCAGGTGGGCGGCATTGAGATCATCGGTCTGGGCAGTGACTTTGACGGCATCGGCGGCAAACTGGAACTAAGCGACTGCTCCAAAATGCCTCTGCTGGCCGATGCCCTGCGGAAAGAGGGCTTCACCGAGGATGAGGTGGAAGCCATCTTCTTCCGCAACGCACAGCGTTTCTTTGAAAACAACCTGTAATCACCGTTAGTATCAAAAGATTCATTGAATTCATTGAAATCATTGCTCATCATTGCACTAGAATCAATGAGAACCAATGAAATCAATGTTTTCAATGATAATTATGTCTTAACGGTAAGAATGAAGTATAACGGAAAGTATAGAAAAGTTGAGGGATTCCAGATGGATCAGAATATGACATTGGAAAAGCGCATTGCCGCAGAGCTCTATTCCTATCAGGGCAGGATGAGCGTTTTTGTGGACGACCTGCGCGGCAGCACGGTGGAGATCGGTGCCGACGAGGAGTTTGAGACGGCCTCCACCATCAAGGCGTTCATTCTGGCGGTGCTGTATCTGCAGGCCAGCCGGGGCAGGGCTGACCTGGAGGAGGAGATCACCTACGAGGCCAGCCAGTTCGTGGACGGCTCCGGGATGCTCCGGGCCCTGGGCGTGGGGGCAAAGCTCAAGGTGAAGGACACCGCCACCATGATGATCATCTGCTCGGACAACATCGCCACCAATATGATCATCGATTACCTGGGGCTGGACACCATCAATGCCTGCATCCGGGAATTGGGCTTTGGGCACACCGTCCTGCACAATCCCCTCCACTTTGACCGCTACGACAAGCTGGGCACCACCACGCCCCGGAACTACGCCGCCCTGTTTGCGCAGGTGGCAAAGGGCACGCTGGTCAGCAAAGAAGCCAGCGCCGCCATGCTGGGCATCTTCCGCCAGCAGCACTACAACACCATGCTGACCCACGATTTCCCCCAGTTCTATCTGGACTGCGAGGAGACCGGCGAGCCGGAGCTTATCTGGGTGGCCAGCAAGAGCGGCAGCATGAACGCCTGCCGCAACGACGGCGGCATCATCCACACCCCCTACGGCGAGTATGTGATCGTTCTGATGAACAAGGAGTTCCATGACATCATCGAGTACAACGACCACCCCGCCATGGTCTATGGTGCCCGGGTGTCCCGGATGATCCTGGATCAGATCCTGGCCTGTGAGGGAAAGCTGTATCTGAAGTAAACGAAAGAGTGGGAAAGTAGAACGAATGGAAATTACATTATCATTGCCAATGCTGCTGTTTTTGATGCTGATGACCGGGTTTGCGGGCTTTGTGGACTCGGCGGCGGGCGGCGGCGGCCTGATCAGCCTGCCCGCCTACCTGTTTGCGGGCCTGCCGGTGCATTACACCTACGGCACCAATAAATTCAGCGCGGCCTGCGGCACCACCTTTGCCACGGCGCAGTTCTTCCAGAAGGGGGCCATGAACATCCGGGTCGGCCTGCTGGCGGCTGTAGGCAGCTTTGTGGGCAGCGCGCTGGGCTCCCACATCGTGCTCCTGCTCAGCGATCAGGTGCTGCGCACCATGATGCTCATCATCCTGCCGGTGGCGGCGGTGCTCATCCTCTGGCGGCGGGACCTGCCCGACGAGAACCGGGACGACGGCACCCTGAACGCCAAAAAGGCGGTGCTGGCCCTTGCCATCGGGCTGGGCATCGGCCTGTACGACGGAATCTTTGGCCCGGGCACCGGCACCTTTGCCATCATCGCCTTTACCACCCTGATGGGTTTTGATCTGCGCACGGCGGGCGGAAACGCCAAGGTGCTCAACCTTGCCAGCAACTACGCCAGCCTGGTAACGTATCTTTCCAGCGGGCTGGTGGTCTTCTCCATCGGCATCCCCTGTGCCATCAGCGGCATTGTGGGCAACCTGCTGGGTTCCCACTTCGCCCTCAAGAACGGCGCAAAGTTCATCCGCCCCATGATGCTTGTGGTTCTGGTGCTCCTGCTGGGCAAGATCGTCTCGGACGCGGTGCTGTAATGAACGGATCTTCGGCAAAAAGAAATTGACGTTTGCGGGAAAATGGACTATAATAGGGCCAGAGACTCACAAGAAAACGAGCACTGAGGACGATGTTATGAAGATCCGCTACTCGAAGAACGCCATGAAGTTCCTGAACAAGCTGGACAAAAAGTCCGTGCTTCGCATCGTTGCAGGCATTGAGGGGCTGACCCTGAAACCACCGGCGGGTGATATCAAGGTGATGCAGGGACTGAAGGATGGAACGATGCGGCTTCGGGTCGGAAGCTGGCGCGTGCTTTACCGGTACGGTGAGGAAAACGCGCTGGAAATTCTGTTGGTGCTGGATATCGGGAATCGTGGCGATATCTATAAATAAGGAGGTGGCAGGATGTCTGAAATTGCAATGAATGCAGCACACATGATCGATATGCTGCCGGACCCGGACAAGAACCTTGCCTACGAGCTGATCAAAAAGCTGGTACTGGCATGGGACCCGGATTTCACCAAGCTGACCACAGAGGAAGCAAAGCAGCTGGAGGAAGCGAAGGACAGCGGCTTTGTAGATGCCGAAGAGATCGACTGGTCGAAGATCGGACACGAATGAACCAACAAAAAAGAGGAACTGCTGGGAAAGCAGTTCCTCTTTTTGATTGGGTAAGATCAGAAGGTGAAGCCCTCATCGAGGAAGGCCAGGCCGAACGCGCCGGGGCCGGCGTGGGTGCCGATGACGCAGCCGATCTGGCGCACAAGGGCCTCGTTCCGGCCCAGATTCTCCTGCAGGTAGGTCTGGATGGGCTGCACCTCGCGGGGGGCGAGGGTGTAACCGGCCAGCGGGTCGGCGCAGGTGCTGATGCCGCCCAGCTCCTCGATCTTCTTGAACAGGGCAACGTAAGCGCCGGGCAGGCCCCGGGCCTTGCCCGCCATAACGACCTTGCCCTCCTTGATGGTGATGAGGGGCTTGATGCCCAGCATCCCACCGGCCACGGCCACGGCGGCGGGCAGGCGGCCGCCCTTGCGCAGATACTTCAGGTCGTCGATGACAGCCACCAGATGCAGATGCTCCTTGGCGTGCTCAAGGGTGGCGGCGATCTGCCCGGCAGTCTTTCCGGCATCCCGCAGCTGAACAGCCAGCCGCACCAGCAGGCTCTCGCCCAGGCAGACGTTCTCGGAATCCACAAAGAGGACATTGTCCACATTGGCCATGTCTGCGGCCAGCCGGGCGCACTGGCAGGTGCCGGACAGCTCGTGGGAGAGGAAGATGCCCACCACTTCGTCCCCGGCGGCAGCTGCCTCAAGGAAGAAGCGCTGGAACAGCTCAGGGCTGGGCTGGCTGGTGGTGGGCAGCTTGTGGCAGCGGGCCATCACGCCGTAATACACAGTGGGGGTCATGTCCACGCCGTCCCGGAGCACGGTGCCGTCCTCCAGGGTGACGTTCAGGGGGATGACGGTCACGCCCAGCTGCTCGGCTTCAGCAGGCAGGATGTCGGATGCGGAATCGGTAAGAATGCGGATCATAGTAATACCTCCAACGGGGCCAAGAACGGATAACCCGACCAAATCAATCAAAAAGTCGTATAGGAATATACCAGAGACGACGGGAAATGTCAATTGTTTGAATCAATATTTCTTCGTATTTTCGCAATTCCGCTCCGTTTTCTTGCACAAACGGGCCGAAACATGATACAATGGGCATCAGGCATTGCGGGGCGGTGCGCTGTGCGCCCGAAGCAGCGGAACAGCGCGGCCCCAAACGGAGAGGGGACGGAGAAGATGTCAGAGCGGAACCGCCGCCTGCGGGCGGCAGGCATCGCGGCACTGGCCTGGGCCGGGCTGGCGGCGGTCTGGTGTGTGCTGGTTCCCGGCGGGGCGGCAGAGCTGCCGCAGGGCGTGCCCGGTACGCTGCGCAGCCTGCTGGTGCTGCCGCTGGCCGAGGAGCTGGTGTTCCGGGGGGCGCTGCTGCGCCTGCTGCGGCCGCTGGGGGAGCACCCGGCAAACCTCTGCCAGGCTGTGCTCTTTGCGGCCCTGCACGGAACGCTGACCGAAAAGTGCTACGCGCTGGGCATGGGGCTCATTTTCGGGTGGGCCGCAGAGCAGACCGACAGTCCTGCACCCGGGGTGGTGCTGCATATCCTGAACAATGGGCTGGTGCTGGCCCGGGCGCTGGCAGAAAGGGGAATGGGATGACCGACTATGAGCTGATGGGCGCGGCGCTGGAGGAGGCCGCACGGGCCGCCGCGCTGGGCGAGGTGCCCGTGGGCGCGGTGGTGGCCCGGAACGGCGAGATCATCGCCGCCGCCCACAACACCCGCGAGACCGAGAAAAACGCCCTCCACCACGCCGAGCTGC
>OGIV01001499.1_pt1 | contig 13609 bp, 9 predicted proteins | sample 1571861 | NCBI WGS metagenome assembly OGIV01 (sample SAMEA2582099, study PRJEB24529) | metagenome | biome: Human gut stool | place: China | collected 2011 | reverse complement strand
GGCCCGACTATACTGGTAGGTCTGAAGGTCGTAGAGCCACTCATCATGAAGGTATTCTGTCATTAGTCTGCAATCAAGGTCTCAAGACCAACTTTCATCATGTCTGTGAATGTATTTTGGCGTTCTTCAGCGGTTGTATCCTCATCTGGATTAACCAAACTGTCTGAAATCGTCATGATAGCCAGTGCATCGACATGGTGTTGGGCAGCAAGATAGTAAAGAGCCGCTGCTTCCATTTCTACAGCTTTCACACCCCATTTACCAAGCTCGATGTTCTTTTCACCATAGTTCGAATAGAAGACGTCAGAAGACAAGACATTACCAACATGTGTAGTCATACCAAGCTCTTTAGCAATGTGGTAAGCCTTATCTAAGAGATTGAAACTTGCAATTTGTGGGAAATCGTATTGTGGCCAATCGTTACGAATAATGTTAGAGTTTGTCGCTGCCGCTTGCGCTAGAACTAACTCACGAACGTGAACATCCTCATTCAATGAACCAGCAGTTCCCACACGAATCAATTTTTTAACCCCGTAGTCAACAATAAGCTCACGAGCATAGATAGAGATAGATGGCATCCCCATTCCAGTTCCCATTACTGAGACACGTTCACCTTTGTATGTTCCTGTGTAACCAAACATATTACGAACTTCATTGAAACATACAGCATCTTCGAGGAAATTCTCGGCAATGAATTTCGCACGTAAAGGATCTCCAGGTAGGAGAATTTTATCAGCAATTTCACCTTGCTTAGTAGCAATATGAATAGACATAATATAAGATACCAAGGGCGTTAAAGAGGCAAAGTAAAAATAGGAAATCCGACAAAGATGCTTCGCATCTAGGAGGATTTATCTTTTTTTACACAGCCTCTAGCCCAGGTTCAGTTTCAAACCCGAACTACCCTTCCTTTCATTTTTTGATGGTAAAGGAGCAGACAGAAAACAAATGAAGACTATCTATTTTCCGAGCTTTCCGCTCGTGTTCAAATCAGAACACACGCTTTACCTTTCTTAATTTTTATTTTTTAGATATTTTTCTACTATTATATAGTGTATATAGTGTATATAGTGTATATAGTGGATAAATAACTACTTTAAAAGTGGATTAAGCTTGAGTCAATGAATCAAGAAAATCATATAACTTCTTGTTCATTTCTGAATAATCGTTGGTACGCAATTGTTCAGGTGTTTGAACAAAAGGTAACTCCTTATTTTGCTTACGCAAGTGTTCTTCGCCATCCGCAGCTATGAGCAAATCAATGGCTTGGGAATCAAACTCTAGGTGTGCTTGGAAGGCATAGTGTTTAGGACTGAAGCGAATAATCTGACGTGGACAACCTTGACTAGTAGCAAGAACAACTGCATTATCAGTCAATCCAGGCATATCACCATGCCAGTGGCCAGTATTGAGAGTTGTGCCAAAACCTTTGACATGCTCATCAGCTAATCCATCATCCGTAAGTGTTATTGGAAACACACCAATTTCGCGTTCTGGACTATGCTCATACTTACCACCATAGGCTACAGACAGAAGCTGAGCTCCCAAACATACACCAACAATATAGATATCAGCAGCAATTGCTTTTTGCATAAATACAATCTCAGCGTTTGGGTCATAATAAGGAAAGGTCTGACGATCCTCATCAGGTGACTGAGGACCACCCATCACAATTAGAAAATCAATACCTTCAACGGTTTCAGGAAGAACCTCTTCCTCATATACCTTGGTTGATGTGATATTATGCCCACGGTCTTGAGCCCATTTTAAATAGGCTCCTGGAACTTCAAACGTTTCGTGTAAGATAAAATGAATATTCATTGTTTTTTCTTCCATCTATTATTAATTATCCTTGATAGTAGACCCGCTAAGATTAGAGGAACTGCTACCAGCCCTCCTTGACCGGTAAAACCTAGAACTAAGGCTATTCCCGTCAGAGGAGCATCCAAAGTTGTTACTAAAAATATGGTTGCACCAAGTAACATTCCTAGATTAAGATTTAGGGGTAGACCAAAAGTCTCAAGACACCTTGTTAATAAGAACCCCGATCCAACACCTAAAGTAAACGAAGGCGTCAGTGTCCCTCCATAAGTACCTGACCATAGCAACAAGCACACAATAAGCCCTTTGATTACTAGCAAAATCGGAAGGTATTCCGAAGTTCCTCCAGAAAACATCCATTGTGCTAGAACCTGACCATTTCCCATGATTATAGGATAGAAAGCTACAATACCACCTAATATTATAAAAGAGACGGGCATGGTCCAGAGAATATGTATATCTGTTATACGACTTTTACTCGCCTTTTTAGCTAAAACTTTAAATATAAGAGCAAGCGGAGTTACAAACAGCGTCAAAACAAGAAGCTGTATCAAACTAGTAGGATGTAAGCTTACTTTATCAACTAAATATATAGCTTTCCCACCAACAATTGGACGAGCACAATAAGCTGACAAATAGGTTGTCACAAGAATGATAACAATGTTTTTCAGTTTCCAAGCAACTCCCAAAGTTTCCAAAACAAACAGTGTACTGGCAAAGGGAACTTGGTAAACCGCAGCTAAACCTGCTCCTGCACCACATGCAATCATGAGTTGTCTTTCAGGAATTTCTAAACCCATTTTTTTTGATAAACTGCCAGCACATAAGGCACCTAATTCTCGTGGAGCTGCTTCCTTGCCTATCGAAGCACCTGCTCCAACGATTGCTACCTACACCAAAGCATGTAGACTTTGGCCAAGAAAATTTGGACTCTTCTTGCCAACGAGTTGCTTAGCCTTTCTAATGGAAAGAAGGGACACTCGACGCTGAAGGAAATACCAAAAGATACTAGCTAAGACACCAGCTACCACTATAACTACAAAGCGTCGATAAGCACTTACAGAATTAAATTGTAACAAGAGATCTGTCGTATCATTGCCAAAAGTAAGAAGATTTATAAAATCTAAAAGATAGTGGCAAAGAATACCAATCAGACCAGAAGCTATTCCGGTTGTCAAAACAGCTAAACTTAACCTAATCGACTTGGGGAGCCAAGTCAAACTCTTTCTCTCTTGATTACCCATATATTAGAGTATGGCTAAAATTGCTTTAACCAACTTTTCCTCCTGTCTTTAGAGTAGGGTCAATCCCTTCTTTGTTTTTATCTCATAGTAAGGCAATCTCGTGTTGAATTAGAAAAACTAAAACTAGCTTTCATTCTTTGACCTTTTTAACTATATTCTAGTCTTAATGATTTTGTTCTATGTTATAAGTAGTTTATCTCTGAATGTCCTAAAGTTGTTCTTAATAAAGCAAGTGGTAAACTGTAAATTGTTTTATTATATTGCGACACCATTTCATTGTAGTATAATTTTTGATTAGCAACAAGTACTTCTGACTCTTTAATCTCAGCAATCAAATCCTTTATACTTTGATCAGCGGTAATATTTGTATCTCTTTCGATTTCCTCTATAATTTTATTCTTCGTTTCCTCTAGTTTAGTAGAGTATTCATGTTTAGAAAAATTGCCAGACTCACCGTAAGACTTCCGCTTAGATTCTGAATGATTAGCTTTGTTTTCATCGTTAGTCAAATTGTTGACAGACTTTTTTTCCTCTAACAATTCTGAAACATTTTTTCTAACAGACATTTTTAACTCATGGTCTACAATCTTATCAGTCAGTTCTCGCAGTTGTACAATCAATTTTTCCACATACTGCTCTTTAATTTCAATTGCACTGTATGATGATTTAATTGACTCTTTTAAGTTAACAACTTTATGGTATTGAAATAGAAACACTATTATGATATAGCTTAAAACTGCAAATACGATAGATGCTCCTTGAAATGGTTCATAATCTATCTCACTACCACTTGTATCTATAGCAGAAAATATAACCAACCAAACCATAGTTAGGAAAGCAATTATAAAAACTCCACGAATGATACGAAATAATGGATTATTCATTAAGTTTGACATCAATTATTCCTTTTTAAAGTTCAGCCAAAATAGCTTTCAGCAAGCCTTTGAAATCCCCTTTAACACGTTCTGTCACTTCCACCACTTCTTCGTGATTGAGTTCTTCTTGGAAACCAGCCGCAAAGTTGGTAATACATGAAATACCAAGAACTTTCAAACCAGAATGTGCTGCAACAATGACTTCAGGGACAGTTGACATCCCAACAGCATCTGCACCAAGAGTCTTATAAGCACGAATTTCAGCTGGAGTTTCGTAAGTTGGACCAGTCACACCGATATAAACACCATCATCTAATTTAATGCCCAATTTGTCAGCAACTCGATGTGCAGTCTCACGGTATTCTGGAGTATACGCTTTAGACATATCTGGGAAACGAGGACCAAAATCATCCAAGTTTTCACCAATCAATGGGTTTTGACCAGTCATGTTGATGTGGTCAGTGATGGCCATCAAAGTACCTGGACCAAAGCCGATACCACCTGCTGCATTGGTTACAACAACTCCTTCGCATCCAAGAGCTTTCATAACACGTACAGGGAAAGTAACTACTTCAAGCGGATTTCCTTCATAAAAATGGAAACGTCCTTGAAGAGCTAAAACCTTACGTCCAGACAAAGTTCCATAAACAAGTTTTCCAGCATGACCGACAACCGTTGATTGTCCCCAGTTTGGAATATCCGCATAGTCAATGACAACTGCGTCTTCAACTTCTTCAGCCAACTCACCAAGTCCAGAACCCAAAATTAAACCAAACTCAGGTTTTTCAATTCCTTTGCTTTCCAAAAACGCTTGAGTAACTCTAATTTTTTCAAGTAACGACATGTTATTTCTCCCTAAATTTTATTTCATTCTTAAAAAATGACCAATTTTTGAAAAAGTTCTCGCATTTCGAATGGTTATATCAGGATAAAAAGGTGTTTTCAATAACTTTTTATGATAAGCTGTTTGGCTATAAGTTGATTTATCATACTTTACCCAGTAGACACCAAGTTGACCAAAATGAAGTATTTCATCTTTCAACTCTAAAGAGTTAATAATCTTCTTCATTTCGTTCTTATCAAGTCTTTCAGTGAATAAGAGGACGTCCTTTCTATAGAAATCATCTTCCCACCACTTAGGTAATGAGGCCACTTCATTTTGATAATCTTCAAGAGTAAAAAGAGAAAATACCTTAATAAATGGATAAGCCTTATTTAGAAATTTCTCTAAAACTAAGAGGAGTTCCTCTTTCATCAAGGTAGAATCAAAGAAAAGATTTCCACTATTTATATAGGAAGAAACATGTGACATACCGAGTTCTTCTAATTCACGACAAAATTCTTTCATGACTACCTTGTGACGACCACCAACGTTTATCCCACGAACCAAAAATGCATAGCGCTTCATTTTAGACAAGTTTATCCAAGAAGCTTTCACCAATCATGGCTTTATCTACACCAAAGTTTTCAGCGACAGTTGCTGAGATGTCAGAGAAATGACCTACTGGAATAAGTCCATTTCCTTTGAATGATGGGCTATAAGCCAAGAAAGGAATATATTCACGAGTATGGTCTGTACCTGCATAAGTTGGATCATTTCCGTGGTCTGCTGTAATCATCAAGAGATCATCTTCACGCATAGCAGCAATGATTTCAGGCAAACGTTGGTCAAATTCGTGCAAACAATCACGATATCCATGTGGATCACGACGGTGTCCATAAAGGGCATCGAAGTCTACCAAGTTTGTGAATGAGAAGCCATGTTTGAAATCTTCAGAAGTCATAGCTTTAATCAAATTATCAATACCATGGCTATTTGATTTGTTGTGGCCCATATCGTGGTTAATACCAGCTCCGTTGAAAATATCATTGATTTTACCAACGGCATAAGTATCGATACCAGCTTCATTCAATTTATCCAAAACAGTTGGTGCAAATGGTGAAACAGCCAAATCTCGACGATTAGATGTACGAGTGAAGTTTCCAGGCTCACCAACGTAAGGACGAGCAATGATACGCCCTAGAAGAGCTGGACGCTCAAGGGTAATTGAACGCGCATATTCACAAATACGATACAACTCATCCAATGGAATAATGTCTTCGTGTGCAGCAATTTGAAGAACTGGGTCAGCTGAAGTGTAAATAATCAATTCACCAGTTTCCATTTGACGAGGTCCAAAGTCTTCAATAACAGCTGTACCTGAGTATGGTTTATTAGCTTCACGAATGACTTTACGACCTGAGAATTCCTCAATTTTAGTGAGAATTTCTTCTGGGAATCCGTTCCAGAAGGTATCAAAAGGTTCAGTAATATTGAGACCCATGATTTCCCAGTGACCAGTCATCGTATCCTTACCAAGAGAAACTTCCTGCAATTTTGTTGCATAACCAGTTGGGTTACTTTCTGCCGGTACTGTTTTCAAAGGTGTTTCACGAGGAATATTTCCTAGACCAAGCTTAGCCATATTTGGCACATTCAATCCTACTGATTTAGAGATATGACCAAGGGTATCTGAAGCACCATCTGGCACACCTGCATTGACAAAGTCATTGGCATCTGGAGCAGCACCAATTCCTACTGAATCAAGAACGACTAAATGCATTCGGTTAAATTTGGACATAATAACACCACAAAGAGATAAAATCTTTTCGAAATTACCTCTTGCCTTTCTATATTATTTAATAGTTTGACAAAAATTAATTAGTTTTCCTCATTAAAAGTGAGGGGAAATCAAAATTGGACTAGGCCTTGACTTCAACGACCTTAACACCGTCTTTTCCTGCAACGATGACTTTGTTAACCATACCATTGAACAATCCATGATCGACAACACCTGTCATAGCTTTTAGTTCTTCACCAAGAGCTACTGGATTTTCAATCTTACCTAAATCAAGATCGATGATATAGTTCTTCATATCTGTAACAAAGCGATTACCTTCCTCCGTAAGTCGGAATGATGGCTTATAGCCCTTCGACTCAAAGACACGATAGAGACGATCAGCACCATATTGAACCACTTCAACTGGTAATTTGAAAGCACCTAATTGATTAACCATTTTTGACTCATCAACTACCCAGATATATTCTTTCGTAGGTGTAGCGACGATTTTTTCCATCAGAAGGGCACCACCGCCACCTTTAATCCCATTGAGTTGAGGGTCTACTTCGTCGGCGCCATCAACAGTAACATCAATACTGTCAATATCATCCACTGCCTTCAAAGGAATACCTAAGCCTTCAGCTTGTTTAGTGGTTTGACTTGATGTTGTTACTCCAACAACACTAAGGCCTTCTTCCTTAATACGACGGCCAATTTCCTCCACGAAGAAATAAGCTGTTGACCCTGTACCGAGTCCAACAACCATTCCATCTTCAACGTATTTGGCAGCGGTTACGCCAGCGATTTTCTTAAGTTCTTCCATGCTCGTCTCCTTGCATCTTTCTATAATAGTCGTTCAAAACAATTATAACATGTTTCAACAGTAAATAGAAATGATACGAGGAAGTAAAACCTAGCAAAAATAAAAACTAGATTCTAAATAGAATCTAGTTTTGATGGGGAACTAATTTAATAGCACCACTTAATCTTCTTTACGACGTTTGAAGAATCCTACAAAGGCTGCAAAAATCATTGAAAGAAGTCCAATAAATCCAGCATTGCTAGTGTGCTCACCAGTTTGTGGCAACTCAGCTTGAGGCACTACAGGAACTTCAGTATCTGGAGTTGGTGTAGTTGGCGGTGTCACTGGAGTTGGAGGAGTAACAGGTGTTGGTGGTGTTTGTGGAGTCGGTGGTGTTGGTGGTACCACGTGAGACTCTCTCTCAACGACATAGTTCTTGTGCCATACAACACTTGGTTTTTCAGGAGTTTTAGGTTCTACTGGTTTAGCAGGAACTTCAACTACTTTTGGTGTTGGTGGCGTTGGTGCCGTTGGACCTGTTGGTGGTGTTGGTTCTTGTGGTTTACCAGGTACTTCAACTACCTCTGGAGTTGGTGGCGTTGGTGCCACTGGCTCTTTTGGTGGTGTTGGTGGTGTTGGTTCTTGTGGATTGATACCAACTGTTTTAACGACTGGTTTAACCGGTGCTGTTGGTGGTGTTGGTGCCTTAGGTTCTTCAGGTTTTTCACCTGGATTCTTAGGCAAACCAAGATTAGAGTTGATTGCGAACCAGTATACTGTTGGTGCACCATCAGCATTTGCACCTTCAGCAGTAAATACCAAGTGACCATTTGTCATCTTGATACCTGCACCTCCATAATAGAGGTAAGGTGAATCAGCGTTATCCCAACCTGTCAATTCAGACGTTGTCTCACCATTAAAGACTGCACCATGGTCAATGTATTGGTTATCATTGACTGACGTTACTTCTTTAGTAGCAGCATCATAAGTAACTGATGATTTTGGAATAGCGATGAATTGGTTATCACCAATATTTACATATTCTTGGTGGCGTGTTGATTGGTATTTTTTCTTAGGTGTGAATGTAATCAAACCAGTTTCAGCAGAAACGCTGTACAAACCAATAACATCATCTTTATCACCAAATGTATAATCTTGGTTACCAAGAGCGTGTCCATTACCACTACCTGAAGCATTAAGAGTTGTTACATCAGATGGAATTTCACGTGAGACAACCCATTCTGAACCATTCCAGTCAGTGATAGGAACAACTACCTTAAGTGGGTTCTCATCAGAAATGTTAACAGTAGCGCCACCGAAATCAGCGTATCCAGATTTAGTAACAACTTCACCGTTTTGGATTGCCAAAGTAGAGCCATCTGCGTAAGGATTATATGTACCGCGGACAGTATTACCATTAACGTCTTTCGCTTCTACTGTAAGTGGACGTGGGCGCTCAGATGTTTCAACATAAGCTGCACCATTCCAGTGGTTTAGTGAGTTAAGTGCTACGATAGCATTACGCTCACTAAGGTTGAACATTTTACCATCTTTATCGTAAAACTCAACATCTACTGCTACTTTAACTGGTTTATCTTGATCAGTTGATGCACCAACTGTCATAGTTACTGTTGGATCCTTACTGATTTTCGCGATACCTTTTCCGTCATTTGATGGAAGGCTAACAATTTCGTAGCGGTAAACAACACGTTTGATTGCTGATGCTTCATTCTCAACAATCATGCTTGATTGGTTCAAACCATCATATGTAACAACAAATTTGTCACCTTCTTTAACTTGAACCCACTCGTCTTCAGTATTTGTCCAAGGGCTATTTGAAACAATGTCAGATGCTTGTAACTTGTTAGAGTCATATTGGAAAACATTACTTGTGTTAAGACGCTCTTGTGCTTCTTTTGTCAAGTAGTTGCTTACACCTTCAACTTTGTGTGTTGCATCGTTTTCACGTTGGAAGGTCAATTCTTGAACAACTTCAGCATCTTTAAGGTTACGATATACAGGATCATTCATGTATTTATCGTAAGCTGTTTTAGCTTCTTGGTATTGTTTAAGTGCTGTTTGGTAGACAGCTAATTTGTTTTGATACTCAAGGTACTCTTGGTCATATTTAGCTTTTTGCTCATTGTAGACAACCAAGGCTGCTTCGTATTTAGCTTTAGCATCTGCATTGTATTTTTCAATAGCTTGTTTTGTTTCAAGATCTGCTTCATAAGCTGTTTTCTTAGCGTTATAAAGTTCAAGATTCTTGTCATATGCTGCTTTTTCTACATCATATTTAGCTTTTGCTTCATTATATGCTGCTAGCTCAGTTTGATATTTAGCTTCAGCTTCAGCGTTACGTTTTTCAGTAACAACTTTTTCAGCTACTTTATTATCATAATTAGCTTTTTCAGCATTGTATTTGGCTTTATCGCTATTGTACTGTGCAAGAGCTGCTTCATAATCAGCTTTTGCTTGGTTATAAGTTGCCAATTCTGCTTGGTATTTAGCTGCAGACAAGGCATTTTCTTTATCAGCTGCTTCTTTTTCTGCTACCTTAGCATCATAAGTAACTTTCTTAGTCTTGTACTCTGAAAGAGCTGAGTCATAAGCTTGCTTAGCAATTTGGTATTGCTCTGAAGCTTTATCATAAGCTGTTTTTTCAGTATCATATTTAGCCTGAGCTTCAGCATTTGTTTTATCAGCAAGTGCTTTCTCAGCTAATTTGGCATCGTAGTTTGCTTTTGCTTTATCATAGTCAGCTTTATCTGACTTGTATTGTTCTTTAGCCGCTTTATAATCTGAAACGACTGTATTGATTTTCTCTGCTTGTGCTTTATTATCTGCAGCAGCTGCTTCAACAGTTTCTTTGGTTTGAGCAGGTTCTTCCTTAACCTCAACCCCTTCGTTAGTTGCAGCTGTTTTTGCAGCTTCTAAGCTTGTATTTGTTACTTCACTCGTTGTAACAGTTGTGTTGCCTTCTTCAGTAACGTTAACAACTTTCTTTTCAGTTGAATCTGCTACGGCAGAAGTGCTTTCTTCAACAGCATCTGTTGCTTCAACTGCTGGTGTTGCTGAATCTGTAGTTGTTGCTACTTCATCAGCGCTTGCATTTGAAGCTCCTACTGCAAGAACTGCAGTCCCCAAAAGAACAGAAGCCGCACCAAGGCTAGACTTTCTGAGTGAATAACGTTGTAATTCCTTTTTCCCCATTTAAATTACGTCCTTCTATATTTAGTTATGTTCATATTCTAACAAAAGAAAGGACCATGTCAATTTGAGATATCTCATAAAAACATCCATTCCTTTAAATTCGATTAGATTCTTAAATTCAAATACTTTTTAATATCAAATTATTTGATAGACAAAACCCTATAATTAATAGCATTTTCGATACAAATAGGAGGTTTAATTTTATAATATCTAGTCCAATTTGCTTTAATGTTTTTTTATTGAAAAAATCATGAAAAACAAGCGATAATAAGCTTTCATTTTGATTTTCATTGTGATATTTAGCTTTCGGATAGCTATCTACCTAGATTCTCTCCTTTATCTTTCTATATTAGTTTTAACATTCAAGCTTATTTTAAAAGACAAACATCTATCAATAAGTAACTAAAAAAGACTAGATGTCTTGTATAACAAAACAACCTAATCTTTTATTTTATCTTATTAATGTTTACGTTTGCGAGCTGACCATAGACCTGTAAGTGCCATTGTAAGCAAGCCTACACCAGTTACAGATGCTAATTTTTGGTTAGAGTCACCTGTTTCTGGCAATACGGCGCTATTAGTTCTTTCTGTTTCTTGCTTAGCAACTACAGAAGAAGTTGGTGTAACGCTTGGTCCTGTAGGTGTTCCAGGAGTTTTTGGTTTTTGAGGAGTTGTTGGTGGCGTTGGCACTGGACGAGTTACTCGCTCAACAAGATAATTTTTATGCCATTTCACCTTAGGAGCTACAAGTTCTTTAGGTGAAACAGGTTTATTAGGAACATTAACTGTGACCATAGTTGGTGGTGTTGGAGCTGTTGGAGCTGTTGGTGGCGTTGGTTTTGTTGGCTCACCAGGTACCTCTACAACTACTGGTGTAGGTGGAGTCGGAGCCTTAGGTTCTACTGGAGCCGTAATCTTACGTGGCTCCACTGGCACTTCAACTAAAGCTGGAGTTGGTGGCGTTGGAGCTTTTGGTTCTGTTGGAGCCTTTGGTTCCTCTGCATCAACTGTAACAACTGTATAGTTAGGTTCTGTTGGTGCCGTAGGAGCTGTTGGCGGAGTTGGTTCTGTTGGTACCGCTGGAAGAACTTCCAATGTAATCGTTGGTGGTGTTGGAGCCTTTGGTTCTTCAGGAGCTGTTGGCTCTTTTGGCGCTTCACCTGGATTTTTTGGAATACCAACATTTGAGTTAATCGCAAACCAGTAAACCGTTGGTTGACCAGCAGCATTAGCTCCATTGGCCGTAAATACCAAGTGACCATCAGCCATCTTCAATCCTGCTCCACCATAATAGAGGTATGGAGAAGATGGATTGTCCCAACCTTCAAGAGTCGTTGAAGATTCACCATTAAAGATTGATCCATGTTCAATGTATTGGTTATCTTTAAATGATGTTACCTCTTTTGTAGCAGAGTCATAAGAAACACTCGAATTTGGAATTGGAATATATTTATTGTTTCCAACATTTGCAGACTCTTGGTGCTCCACATTTTCAAACTTTTTCTTAGGAGTAAAGATGATACGTCCAGAAGTTGGATCAATCGTATAAGAACCGATCACATCATCTTTACCATCTAAAGTGAACTCATCTGTTCCGATTGAGTGACCATTCCCAGCACCTGAAGCATTGACTGAAGTTGCGTCGACAACAGTTTCTTCACTAACTGTAAATTCACTACCATTCCACGTTGCTTTTTGTGCCACAATCTTGATTGGATTTTCAGCAGAGATAGTGACATCCGCAGTACCAAAGTCAGCTGTTCCATTTTTAACAAGAACCGCATTGTTTTCAATGCTCATTGATGAACCATCTGCATACGGATCCCAAGTTCCACGAACAGTGTTACCATCTTTATCTTTGGCTTCTACTGTAAGAGCACGAGGTTTATCCCCACCATCTACATAGGAAGCACCTGTCCAGTGGTTGAGAGAGTTCAAAGCTACAATAGCATTGTGTTGTGTCAAATCAAACTTATTGCCATTACCATCATAGAATTCAACATCTACAGCAACTTTAACGGGTTTATTTTGGTCTGTTGAAGCACCGACTGTAAGTGTTACAGTTGGATCCGAGCTAACGGCTGCAATTCCTTTACCGTCATTTGATGGAAGAGTAAGAATTTCATAACGGTAAATCACGCGCTTGATAGGATGCATATCTGTATTTTCACGCATGCTTGACTGATTCAAATTGTCATAGGTTACAACAAATTTGTCACCTTCCTTAATTTGAATAAATTCAGTTTCATTATTGGCCCAAGGACTAGTTGCTACAATATCTGAAGCTTCCAATTTATTGGAATCATACTGATGTACATTGCTTGTATTCAAACGGGCTTGAGCATCACGAGTGAGATAAGCTCTGATGCCATTGATGGTATGAATGGCTCCACCTTCACGTTGGAAGGTCAAATCTTGAACAGTTTCTACATCTTTTAGATCTTGGAAACCATTATCATTCATGTACTTATCATAGGCTGCTTTAGCATCTTTGTACTGTGCCAAAGCTGTTTGATATTCAGCAAGTTTTGTTTGGTAGGTAGCAAAATCTTTGCCGTATTGCTCTAAATCTACATTGTATTTTGCAAGCTCAACTTCATACTTAGCTTTTGCAGCATCTTCTTCTGCTTTAATAGCAACAAGTTGATCATAGGCTGCTTTATCTTTATCGTATTGCGCTTTCTTAGCTTGGTATTCTTGTAAATCTTTATCGTATTGTGCTTTAGCTGTATTATAAACAGCCATTTCTGCATCATACTTGGCTTTAGCTTCCGCATTTGCCTTATCAGCAGTTGCTTTTTCGGCTACTTTGGCATCGTAGGCTGCTTTAGCAGTCTTGTAGGCAGCTAAATCAGTTTGATATTTTTCGTAAGCCGTATTGTAAGCAGCAAGATCTTTCTCATATTGCTCTTGAGCTGCCTTATCAGTAATTTCTGCTTGTGTTTTCTCAGCTACTTTAGCATCATAGGCAGCTTTTTTCGTATTGTATTCAGCTATAGCGGCATCATACGAAGCCTTATTTGTCTTATATTCAGACAAAGCTGCTTCGTAAGT
>OGIV01001498.1_pt1 | contig 13611 bp, 12 predicted proteins | sample 1571861 | NCBI WGS metagenome assembly OGIV01 (sample SAMEA2582099, study PRJEB24529) | metagenome | biome: Human gut stool | place: China | collected 2011 | reverse complement strand
AACAGTACAGCATCTGAGGTTAATGATTATTCAAAATTAAAAGGTTTTGATGAGATACAGGGAGCTAAAAGAGCAATAATAAGACCTGAATTTGTGAAGCTTTCTAAGTATGGAAAGCTCCAGCAGTACAATAGTGCTGCTGAGGAAGGTTGTGTTGAGGATATTCTTTTCAGAGGCAATCATCTTGATGTAACTGTTAATATTGGAGGAACAATGATAACAGGAGAGTGGTCACTTGAGAAAGAGCCGCTACAGGTTGGGGAAAAGGTTCATGTTCTTATATATAGAATATACGCAGTTGATGATGAAAAGACATATCTTTGCGAGAATAAGGGTATGAGGGATGATGACGTATTCTATATTTAACCAGATTAAAGTTATGTTTCTGCCAGGTTAAATGCTTTGTTGGTATATGCACAGCTTCATATCAGTATATATCTGATAAAGACCTGCGGACAAGTTTTACAATAAGGAAGGAAAGTTTATGCAGATTAATGGTTTAAACAGATTAGCAACAGATGTGCTTATTATAGGTGGTGGAACAGCAGGCTGTTATGCGGCACTTACAATAAGGGAAAAGTCAGATGCTTCAATTATAATTGCAGAAAAGGCGAATATAAAGAGAAGCGGCTGTCTTGCGGCTGGTGTTAATGCGATAAATGCTTACATAGTTGAAGGCAGAAAGCCAGAGGATTATGTTGAATATGCAAAGAAAGATGCTGACGATATTGTGAGGGAAGATTTACTTCTTACAATGTCAGAAAGACTTAACGAAGTAACAGCCAAGATGGAAAAGCTTGGACTTGTAATTCTTAAAGATGAGAATGGCAGATATGTTGCAAGGGGCAATCGTAATATTAAGATTAATGGTGAGAATATTAAGCCAATACTTGCAGATGCAGTAAATAGTCTTAAAAATGTAACTGTAATTAACAGACTTAATATAACTGATTACATAGTAAAGGATAATACAATTCTTGGTGCTGTTGGTTTTAATATTGATACTGGTGAAGCTTATGAGATAAGAGCTAAGAAGGTATTATGTGCGACTGGTGGAGCGGCTGGACTGTATAAGCCTAACAATCCAGGATTTTCAAGACATAAAATGTGGTATCCTCCATTTAATACAGGTGCTGGTTTTGCTATGGGTATTAATGCTGGTGCAGAGATGACAACATTTGAAATGCGTTTTATAGCTTTAAGATGTAAAGATACAATAGCTCCTACAGGAACAATAGCACAGGGAGTTGGCGCAAAGCAGGTGAATTCTTTAGGTGAGATATACGAGAACCGGTATGGACTTACAACTTCACAGAGAGTATATGGAACTGTAAGAGAGAATATCGAAGGAAGAGGCCCATGTTACTTAAGAACAGAAGGAATAAGCAGCGAACATGATGAATCTTTAAAGAAGGCTTATCTTAATATGGCACCAAGCCAGACACTTAAGTGGATAGAGTCAGGAAAGAATCCAAGTGAGCAGAATGTTGAGATAGAAGGAACAGAACCTTATATCGTAGGTGGACATACAGCCAGTGGTTACTGGGTAGATACTAACAGAAGAACTACCATAGATGGACTGTATGCGGCAGGTGATGTTGCAGGTGGATGTCCTCAGAAGTATGTAACAGGAGCTATGGCAGAGGGTGAGATAGCTGCAATAGATATTGTTAAGGCACTTAAAGAAGAGGCAGAGCTGACAGATACATTTAGTTCACAGGATGCCGCTTATTGTTGTCATGATATTAAAGATGATTATAAAGCCTTAGAAAGCTTTGCTGAAGAATTCGTAAGTAAAAAGCTTGAGGAATATAATACATATCTTGAAAGACAGGACGAAGTATTTTCTACAGAACAGCTTGAAGAAGCTATGCAGAAGGTTATGGATACTTATGCTGGTGGTATTGGAAGCCACTATCAGTTTAATGAAAAGCAGCTTGAGCTTGCAAAGCAGAAGATAGAACAGATTATCACACTTTCAGGAAATGTGTCAGCAGCAGATTACCATGGACTTATGTTTGTATATGAGCTTAAGGAAAGACTTACAGTCTGTCAGGTGCTTATAGAGCATTTAAAGGCAAGGAAGGAAACAAGATGGCACAGCTTCGCTGAAAATCTTGATTATCCTGATAAGTCAGATGAGTGGCTTAAGTATGTCAACACCAGAAAGAATGGTGATAACATAGAAGTTATATTCAGAAATCTTGTAGGAAGAGGTGAGACATATGAGCATAGTGATAGATAAAAGCAAATGTGCAGGATGTGGACAATGCAGCATCGTCTGTCCAGGAAGTCTTATAAAGATGGGTGAGGACAAAAAGGCATATATAAAGTATCCTAAGGATTGCTGGGGATGTTCATCATGTCTTAAGGAATGTAAGTTCGAGGCTATTGCACTGTATCTTGGGGCAGATATGGGTGGTATGGGAAGTAAGATGAGTGTTACTACCAAAGGTGACTACCTTAACTGGAACATAGATAAAACAGATGGCAGTAGGGAAACGATAGTTATTAATAAGAAAGAATCTAATAAGTACTGATGTAAGATTAATGCTGTAAAATATATCAGAAGAAATATAGTATATTTAATAACTTATGTCTGTAATAAAAAATTAGTTTATTTAACTTAAATGATTATTAACATATAAACATATATACATACTATGGAAGTTGATAATTATTCTAAAGTAATATATATAATGAAAGGACGGATAAAACAATGGCAGAATTATCGCATCTTGATCAGCTTGAAGCTGAGGCAATATATATAATAAGAGAGGTGGCGGCTGAGTGTGAAAAGCCAGTTATGCTTTACTCAATAGGAAAGGATAGTTCAGTAATGCTTCATCTTGCTATGAAAGCATTTTATCCAGAGAAGCCACCATTTCCATTTCTTCACGTTAATACAACCTGGAAGTTCAAGGAAATGATTAAGTTCAGGGATGAAACAGCTAAGAAGCTTGGCATCGAAATGTTAGAATATATCAATGAAGATGGTGTTAAGAAGGGAATTAATCCTTTTGACTATGGTTCAGTGTATACAGATATTATGAAGACACAGGCTTTAAAGCAGGCTCTTAACAAGTATGGTTTTACAGCAGCATTTGGCGGCGGCAGAAGAGATGAGGAAAAGTCTAGAGCCAAGGAAAGAATATTCTCATTCAGAAATGAAAATCAGGCATGGGATCCTAAGAACCAGCGGCCAGAAATGTGGAAGCTTTACAACTCACGTATCAATAAGGGTGAGAGCATAAGAGTATTTCCTATATCAAACTGGACTGAAACAGATATATGGCAGTATATCAAGAGAGAAAATATTGATATAGTACCTCTTTACTATGCAGATAAGCGTCCTGTAGTTGAAAGAGATGGTATGCTTATAATGGTTGATGATGACCGTATGAAATTAAGAGAAGGAGAAAAGATTGAATATAAGAATGTAAGATTCAGAACACTTGGCTGCTATCCTTTAACTGGTGGAATAGAGTCAAATGCTACAACTCTTGATGAGATAATCGATGAAACACTCAGTGCTGTATCTTCTGAGAGAACAACAAGAGTTATTGATAACGAAGCAGCAGGAAGTATGGAAAGAAGAAAGAGAGAGGGGTATTTCTAAGATGACAGGATTATTAAAGTTTATAACATGCGGAAGCGTGGATGATGGAAAGTCTACATTAATAGGACATATATTATATGATTCAAAGCTTTTATATGCTGATCAGGAAAAGGCTTTAGAGCTTGACAGTAAAGTAGGAAGCCGTGGGGGTGCTATTGATTACTCACTTCTCCTTGACGGACTTATGGCAGAAAGAGAACAGGGTATCACAATTGATGTTGCATACAGATATTTTACAACAGATAAGAGAAGCTTTATCGTGGCAGATACACCGGGACATGAAGAATATACAAGAAATATGGCGGTTGGTGCATCATTTGCAGACCTTGCAATCATTCTTGTAGATGCAAAGCAGGGTGTACTTGTGCAGACAAAAAGACATGCAAGAATATGCTCGCTTATGGGCATCAAGTATTTCGTATTTGCAGTTAATAAGATGGATCTAGTTGGTTATTCTAAGGAAAGATTTGATGAGATTACAGCACAGATAGATGAATTATCTAAGGAATTAGGACTTGCCAGTGTAAAGATTATTCCTGTTTCAGCTACAGAGGGTGATAATATTACTAAGAGGTCAGATAACACACCTTGGTATGATGGTGAAGCACTTCTTACTTATCTTGAAAATGTTGATGTAAGTCAGAAGAAGCAGGAAGAAGGCTTCTATATGCCAGTTCAGAGAGTATGCCGTCCAGACCATACATTCAGAGGCTTCCAGGGTCAGATAGAGTCTGGTGTAGTATCTGTAGGTGATGAGATAACAACTCTTCCAAGTGGTGAAACTGCCAATGTAAAGAGTATTCTTATAGGAGATAAGGACAGCCAGAGTGCACAGGCAGGACAGCCTGTTACTATCCAGCTGGATAAGGAAGTTGATGTATCAAGAGGATGCGTTCTTGCAGCAAAGACAACACTTCCAGTTATCAAGTCTTTCACAGCTACAATGCTATGGATGGATGATGAAGAACTTACAGTTGGTAAGGATTATATCGTAAAGATAGGAACTAAGCAGGTACTTGGTGTATTAAGGAATATCCAGTACAAGATAGATGTTAATACAGGTAAGTTTATTGAGGCTAACGGACTTAGCAAGAATGAAATCGCAGTATGCGATATCGGACTACAGGAGCCTGTTGTCATAGATGAATTCGCTAAACATAAGACACTTGGTGAGCTTATACTTATAGACAGAATAAGCAACATGACATCTGCCTGCGGTGTTGTTACTGACACAAGTGTATATGACAAGAAGGAAGTCAAGTGTGCATTTGTAAATGGTAATATCAAGGGTAATGCAGATTTATTTGAAGAATATTACTACAACCTTGAAAGTGCCACAGTTACAAAGGTAAGTCCTGCCGGAAAGAACTATACAGTAGGACAGGAAATCAGTGTAAGTGGTGACTCTTACAACTATCCTGACAGCTTTGATGTAATAGTATTCAGGGATAGAGTAGCGGTTACTGTAAGAAATAAGAAGATAGAGTCTATAGAAAAGATAGAAGATTATACATACACAGGACTTCCAGTTGTAAACAGCAGAGGTTTTGCAGTCAAAGCAGCCAACGAGAGCGAATACGCCCAGTTACTCGCAGAACTTGATGCCGTTAAGGAAGGCAAAGAAGCTCTCAATAATACATTCTTCAACAAGTGGACAGACTTTGGAACATACCGAAAGATAGTATTCAAAGATGAAGTCTGGGACTATGTGATCTAAATGAGCCGTGCCAGACGAAAGGATAACAAAAAGCTGTGCTAGCACAAAGCTTTTTGTTAGGCTTTAGTCTGATAGGGCGAATGCCCTACAGTCCAAGAAAGCTTTGCTTTCTTGGACTTGTGCATGGCGGAGTAGTGGGAAGCAAAAGCCATATCAAAGTGCTGTGCTTGCACAAAGCGCTTTGATGCGACTTTAGCTGATAGGGCGAATGCCCTACAGTCTAAGAAAGCGTTCGCTTTCTTAGACTTGCGCACGGCGTAGTAGTGGGAAGCAAAAGCCGTATCAAAGAGCTTTGCATGCACAAAGCACTTTGATGCGGTTCCCAATATTAATATCTGTTATTTACCAGCAGTCTGCTTATCAGAAGCTGCTTCATTTTTCCTGTCGGCTATCTTAGTATCAGCCCTGTCGACCCAGCAGCCGAATATAATTCCACCGATAATAAGTATTATAACAATAGCAACAGTTATATTTCCTGCCATATAAACTCCATTCCGCAGGCTGTAAATCTATACTATAGACCTATAACATTATCTTATTATTATGCTTTGTATGCCAGTTGTATGATAATCACAGCCTGCAATATAATAATAATTAGTTAAATCTGTTAATTAGTCAAATAAAGATATACGATATCTGATGGAACGTATGATTTTATATATGATAGTTCCGAAAATTCCAAGTGTAATACTTAGTGTAGAACCTATAGCTACAAATCCACCAATAGCGATAGCTATATATGTTAATATGTTCATAATAATTCTCCATTCTTGCGCTGCTTCTTTGCGCAATTTTTAGTTTAGTTTTTTAGTTGTCTGCACTAAACATAAAATATTGACATCATCATAAAAAGAGAATCAGCCTATTTTTCACCGTCCATATTGTGGATATAATCGACGACAACCGTCAGGATGGAAAAAAGATTTTCCGTAGATTTGTTATATGTAAAATAATGCTCATGGTTATTGTCAGCATTGCAATAAGCTGATATAAGCATAGCATTAATTCTTGCAGAATAGCGTATGCCAGTTCTTATATTTATGGTTTCTGATATATTAGAGTTAGGATTACCTAACATCTGTGTGGTGCAAGGTCTTGAATCATCTATAGAAGGCTCTGGTGTCGCAAAAACCCTGCATTCATGATTGTATCTGATATTAGAATTAAAACTGGCATCTGGAGTACTTTCACAACTATATGAGTATGATGTGTCAGAAAAAATATTCTCATTAAAAAGGTCACAGGAATAAGCCTGTACTTTATCGAGGTACATAGTTCCCAAAAGAATAGCGATTATAAATATGTAATTAATAAGTCGCAATGTTCTTTTTTTCATCACTTTGAGTACTCCTTTCTTGATTTTTATGTATCATAGCATACATTTTATGCTTTGTCGAACATTTAATGGCATAATTTTAACATATATTTTAAGTATATTTTATAAAGCTATATAAATATTAAAATGTATCACTTATTCCTTTTTCGACAAAATATGACTATTAACTAGTGGTATAAATATTGTAAATATTTCCTTTGGTGTAATGAGATTTACTAAGGAGCTTATTATTAAAAGAGTGGGATAAAGGCTAAGAAGGGTGAGAAAGATGAACAATATAAAAAGAAAGATATCAATCAGCTTTATTATATATATGTTTATAACTGTACTGTGTGGATGTAGGGATAATCAGTATGATGTTAATGCAAATGAAGGTGTGCAGCTTAAGGAAATTATAATCGGAAGTGATATTCAGCCGCCTTTTAATTATGTGGATTCTGATGGTAATCCGACAGGTATAGATGTGGAGCTTGCTACAGAGGCATTCAGAAGGATGGGATATAAAGCAGTATTTGTAAATATAAACTGGGATGATAAGCAGGAGCTTTTATCAAGCCATACTATAGATTGTATATGGGGAAGCTTTAGCATGAATGGAAGAGAAGATAAGTACAGATGGGCAGGTCCATATATGAAAAGCCGTATAGTGATCGCGGTTAATAAAGACAGTGATATATATACGACAGAAGATCTTTTGGATAAAACTGTAGCTGTACAGGCTGCAAGTAAGCCTGAGGAGATGTTTCTTAACATGGCAGACAGCAGAATACCAAGGATACGTTCACTGTTGTCCATGAAAAACAGGGAGCTTACATATCCTATGTTGAGTAAAGGATACGCTGATGCTCTTGCTGTAAATGAGGTTATCATAAATCAGTATATGAAGGATTATAATATGCAGTTCAGAATACTTGATGAAGCATTAGATACAGTTGGTCTTGGCGTTGCATTTGATAAAAATGATAAACGTGATATAGACAGAAGACTCACAGATATACTTATTAATATGCGTGATGATGGTACGGAAAAGGAAATACTGGAAAAATACGTAGGAGATACTGATAAGTATCTGGAGGTAGGAGCTTATGAATAAGAAGCATTATATTGGTAAAAAAAACATAAATATATTTCTTATAGAAACGGTGATGGGAGTGATTCTTATTGCTATTGTAGCTGTTTTTGCAATAAGAACAGATATCATATCAGCACAGAAGAATCTGTCATATACAGCAGGACATATTAATGACCAGTGTAATAGTGTGACAAGAATTAATCTTGCAGCCGAGACGAAGAGTCTTATGAGGGTTATAGGAAGCGCACAGCAGATAAAACAGAATATAGTATACGAAAAAAGAATAAAAGAAAATGCAGATTATATATTTTCACAGGAATTTCTTAAAAAGAATACAGAAGAATGTTATCTTAGTGCAGTTATATTATTAGACAATAATGGAAAGCCTGTAGCACAGTATTATAAAGATGATATGGAAACTGTGGAGCTTGATGAGTATATGGAAAGCAGTTCATTATTAGATGTTGCAGACAATGCTTTGAAATCATTTGCAACCAGAATAGACTTAGAGGATGGCTCTTATGTAGATATGGCTGCTAAGGGTATGGCAGATGGAACAGGAATAGTTATAACCTGCTATCATACATCGACAGAATATGCTGATGATTACAATCTGTCTTTTGATCATATATTGTCTGGATATTATGACAGCGAGGGTGGAACAGTTGTTGTAACAAGTGGAGATAAAATAATATCATCCAGCAATGAAGATATGATAGGTAATAGTGTTGATGATTATATTATATTAAAGAAAATAAAGGATTCTGATGAGAGCGGAAAGCTTATGCACGCGCAGAGCAGCAAATCACCTTATAGTCATGATTTTGGTCTTATGAAGCGGGGAAGGGATTATTATGTATATATATATCTTCCTGAGAGAGCTATATTTGATAACACAATATCACACATAATATATACATTTGCCATATATATGTACATAATAGTAATATACAATATGTTAAGATGGAAAACAGGGCAGATTTATGAAAAAGAACAAAGCGAACTTTCACAACAGTATGCTTCTGAGCTTGCAAAAAAGAATGAGCAGTTAAAGGAAGCTATAAGAAGGGAAGAACAGGCAAATGCGGCTAAATCGGATTTCCTTTCGAGGATGACACATGATATAAGAACTCCTCTTAATGGAATTATCGGACTTTTAAAGATAGATGAGAAACATATGACAGATACAGCACTGGTTAATGAAAACAGGAAAAAGATGGAGGTTGCTGCCAATCATCTTCTTTCGCTTATCAATGATGTTTTACAGATGAGCAAGCTTGAGGATGGAGATATAGAGCTTGCAAATGAGGTTGTTGATCTTAACCAGTTAGTAGGGGATGTAATCACGATTGTAGAACAGCGGGCGGCAGATGCAGGTGTTACATTAGAATATGACAGACCATCAGAAAATATGTTTTATCCCTATGTATATGGCAGTCCGCTGCATTTAAGACAGATATTTCTTAATATATATGGAAACTGTATTAAATATAATAAAGTAGGGGGATATGTTAGAACTGATTTTTCGTGTGTATATAAAACAAGTGATAAGGTTTTATATGAGTGGACTATATCCGATAACGGAGTGGGAATGAATGAAGAGTTCTTAAAACACATATTTGAACCCTTTGCACAGGAAAAATCAGATGCGAGAAGTATATATCAGGGTACCGGACTTGGGATGGCTATAGTAAAAAGACTTATAGATAAGATGGATGGAACTGTGAAAACCATAAGTGAAAAGGATAAAGGCACAACATTTGTTATAAGAATCCCATTTAAAACAGCAGATGTACAAGATGTGAAGAATAATAACAGTGAAGAACTTATCACACAAAAAAAGACAGAAAAAGAATATATGAAAGGATATGCACAAAAGAATACAGGTGAAGCACTAGATATTACAGGTGTACGTCTTTTACTTGCTGAGGATAACAAACTTAACCAGGAGATAATAGAAACATTTCTTAGGGATGAAGGGGCTTTAGTTAAGACCGTTTCTGATGGACAGCAGGCTGTAGAAGAGTTTGGTATGTGTAAGGAAGGTACATATGATGCCATACTCATGGATGTTATGATGCCTAAGCTTGATGGAATGACAGCGACAAGATTAATAAGGGCTATGGACAGAGAGGATGCCAGGTTAATACCAATAATAGCCATGACTGCAAATGCATTTGAAGAGGATGCAAGAAAATGTATAGCAGCAGGAATGAATGTACATATGGCTAAACCACTTGACCTTGACGAGGTTATAGAAGTTATTGCCAGACTATGCAGTTAAGATAAAGAAACTAGTTGAGATAAAGAAACGTAAAAATATAAGCAATGTATGTATACAGGAAAAGTGAAGAGTCAAAGAAAAAGGTTGCAGATTATTACTGTGTGGGATAATATGATATAAGTAGCAGGATATTTATTCCTGACATATTTATATAGGTTATAAGAGAGGCTGATAATGAGCGAAACAATACATCCACATGGACACTATCATTCACCTGAAGCTAAAAAGAAACAGCTTAACAGAATATCAAAGGCTATAGGACATCTTCAGCATGTAAAGACAATGATTGAAAACGATGATGATTGTGCTGATGTACTTATCCAGTTAACAGCAGTTAATTCAGCATTACATAATCTTGGTAAAGAGATTATTAATGAACATATGACACATTGTATAGTACATGCCATTGAAAATGGTGATATGAAAGCAGTAGAAGACTTCCAGAAGTCTGTTAAAAAGTTCTTATGATTATCCCCCCACCCGGCTTGTGAAAGTGTAAAAATTATATATAATATATTGATAAGGTTTAATGTCCCAGATAAAACATTCAGGTATGCTGTATAGTTAAGGTATCTGAAAAAGATTTGTTTGGGACATTTGTATTGTAAAAGAAATAAGGATTTGGATATATGGCTGAATATATTAAAAGTAAAAACAGGAAGAAAAGTATAGCAGCAGCTGTGCTTGTATTAATAGTACTGCTAATGACAATAGAATGTCTTTTTGCAGGCTCTGCCAATATGACCTTCATGGATTGCATACATGCACTTTTAAGAAAAGGAACACCTGCACAGATAAGGATAATATGGAATATAAGGGTTCCGCGTGTGCTCGCAGCACTTATAGCAGGGGCAGGACTGTCTGTATCAGGGCTTATTATGCAGACAACACTTAACAATCCTATGGCTTCACCATCTACATTAGGTGTATCTAATGCAGCTGTGTTTGGTGCTAATCTGTCCATCATAGCATTTGCAGGTGGCTTTTTATCAACAGGAAACAATATAAGTAACTATACATCAGGTATTAATCCATATGCAGCATCACTTATGGCTTTCATATTCTCAGTGCTTTCAGTGCTTGTTATACTTGGATTATGCAGGATACGTTCGTTTGATCCGGGTGTTGTAGTACTTGCCGGGATTGCTATTGGTTCTGTCTGGACTGCTGCTACAACGATACTTCAGTTTTATGCAACAGATGTAGGTCTGTCGGCAGCTGTTATATGGAATTTTGGTGATCTTGGGAGAGCTACTTATAAGACAGATCTGATTATGTTTGTTGTCGTGGCAGCAGGATTTTTGGTGTTTATGATACTATCATGGAGATATAATGCACTACTTAGTGGTGATGTTGCAGCTAAAAGTGTAGGAGTAAATGTTGAATTATTAAGATTCATATCGCTGCTTCTTAGTTCTGTTATAGTTGCGGTGTGCGTATCATTTCTTGGGATAATAGGCTTTGTTGGTATTATCTGTCCACATATAACGAAAAAAATATGGGGACAGAATCACCACTATTCCATACCTGTGTCAGCGCTTACGGGAAGTCTTTTACTTTTGTTTGCTGATACAATATCAAGAAGCATAGGAAATGGTTCGGCTCTGCCAGTAGGAGCCATAACCTCACTGCTTGGTGCACCTTTTTTTGTTGCAATTATATTTTCACGGAGGTGCAATAATGTTTAAGATAGACAATCTGTGTTACAGATATAAAAAAACATCCCCATATGTTCTTGATGGTGTATCTTTAGAGCTTGAAAAAGGTGAAATAGGAATAATGCTGGGCAGAAATGGAGCAGGAAAGACTACACTTTTTAACAGTATATTAGGAATAAGCAGACCTGTGTCAGGAACTATAAGCTATGATGGTATTGATATGACTAAGGCTTCAAGGAGCCAGAGAGCGAGGAAAATAGCATATGTACCACAGAATATACAGTTTGGTACATTATCAGTGTATGATTCTATAATGCTTGGGCGGCTTTCATATTTTGGAGTAAGGGCGGCAGATAGTGACAGAAGGGTTGTCGAGAATATAATAAAAGAGATGAAGCTTGAGGAACTTGCAATGCGCAGTGTTTCAGAGTTATCAGGAGGCGAGAGACAAAAGATTGCTATTGCAAGAGCCATGGCACAGCAGCCTGGACTTATAGTGTTTGATGAACCGACGGGGAATCTTGATCCTGCCAACGAAGAACTGATCATTCTTGAAGCAAGGAAGCTTGCTAAACAAAAGAATATATCCATACTGTCATCTCTGCACGATATAAACCAGGCTTTATATTTCGGCGATAAGTTTTTCTTCCTTAAAGATGGAAAAATAAAATATGCCGGTTCACATAATATAGTTACAAAAGAGGTCATAAAGGATATATACGATGTTGATGTAAAGATTATTACTGTGGATGACAGAAAAGTTGTAGTCAAGAATCCCATGATGACAAGAATCTCATGATGATAAAAAGGAAAGGGCAAAATAATATGAAAAATATGAAGAAAAGTAAATTAATCAAAAAGGTGGCTGCATGTCTTATGGTTGTTGTATCCATATTTGCCATGTGTGCATGTAAAACAACTTCTGATAATAGTACAGGCACGACACAAAATCAGGCAGAGCTTACAATAACAGATATGATTGGAAGAAGTGTTACAGTTAAGCCGGGAAGCTATAAAAGAGTTGTATGTATAGGTGCCGGAGCGTTAAGAATGTATAGCTACGTTGGAGATGTCAGCCTGTTGTGTGGTGTTGAAGATATAGATAACACAACTCTTAAGGACAGACCTAAAATGTTTGATTCAGTAGCAAGACCTTATGTTATGGCATATAGCGAAAGCTTTAACAAACTGCCATCCTGTGGTGTTGGAGGTCCTAATGCACAGACAGCGGAAGCAGAGAAGATTCTTTCATGTGACCCTGATATAGTTATATCAGAGTATGAGGATGTAGAAAAAGAAAATGCACTTTATGAACAGCTTGGGGTACCTGTTATTACTTTAAAGGCAGGGGTTAATGGTGTGTTTGATGATTCATTTAAGGAAAGCATGGAACTTCTTGGTAAGATATTTGAAAGAGAAAATGAGGCAGAACAGCTTACACAATATATAGATGATCAGAGAAAACAGATAACAGAAAGAGCTGCTGGTATTGAAGATAAAGATAAACCATCTGTATATATATGTGGTCTTGGTAACTGGGGAACAACCAATCATCTTATGACAGCACAGAATTATGTATCATTTAATATAGCAAATGTAAAAAATGCGGTAACAGGACTTGCAAAGAATGGTATTCAGTCTATAGAAGAAGAAAAATTCACAGATATCGGAGCTTCAATAGATATAATGATTATTGATGCAGCAGCTGTTAAGAATATTAAGCCATTATATAAGAATAATCCGGATATGTTTAATACATGTAAGGCATGGAATAATAATGAGGTATATCTTGAGATGGCATATAATGCTTATTATACTAATTATGAAATAGCTCTGATCAATACATGGTATATAGCTAAAACAGTATATCCTGAATTATTTAAGGATGTTGATATAAAAGAAAAAACAGATGAGGTTACTGAGGC